>k87-114656_pt1 | contig 15507 bp, 28 predicted proteins | sample MGYA00084034_6733716 | MGnify analysis MGYA00084034
AACATCCTCTATAATAGAGGTGAACGTAATATACTCGCGCTTGTGAGTGTTCATCTCGCCTTTTATTTTTTTTAAGGAGGTGATATGTTCGTATACGTCGTTCAACAAAAGAGTTATGGTTTCTGGAAGTTTGTGGGTGATTGTTTTATGACTATCATCACCTACGGATTTTGGTTGATCTGGGTCTTTGTTCGTGAGATGCGAAAACGACGAGATCCGTATGTATGCTGAAAGATGGCGAAATGAGGAATGTAAAAGGTCAAAAAGTTTTTCGAGTTGTCTTGATTTCTGATTTTGGTATTCAGAGATCAGTATTTATCAAAGCAAAAAACCGCGAAAAAGCAGAACAACTTGCGTTGAAACGGAATCGTGGCACACGCATTGATCGCTCACCCTATCCACAAAATTGAAAGGTTTATAGATGTTGACAGGGTTGATTCTAAAGGCTCGACATGTAAAGTTCTTGGTGAATGACAATTCCACCACCATTCTAGCGGGTATGGGTGTTGCTGGAACAGTTACGACCGCATATTTGACAGGACGTGCCTCGTTCAAAGCGGCTCAGCTTATTGAGAAAGAAAAGCAGGAGCTTAATGTACAGGATAGTGATAATGGTGCTATTCTAGAGCTCAAAGAACGAACGACGTTCTCCAAGATAAAACTGGTTTGGCGACTTTATATTCCGCCAGCTGGAGTATGTGCGGTAACAGTTGCCAGCATTATCGTAGGAAGTAAGATCTCTTCGAAGAAGATTGCTGCTCTGACAGTTGCTTCTGTAACTTCAGAACGAGCTCTTCAGGAATACAAGTCTAAGGTGATTGAGAAGATCGGTCATCGCGAAAATCAGAAAGTCCGTGATGATATTGCTCAGGATCGCGTCACTAATCAGCCCGTAAATTCGCGAGAGATCATCATTGCGGGTACGGGTGAAGTTCTTTGTTATGACATGGTGACTGGGCGATATTTCCAAAGCTCGGTCGAAGAGATTAAACGTGCTGAGAACAAGATCAATCACGAATTGGTTAATTATATGTCCGCAAGCTTGAGCTCATTTTATGATGAGATTGGGTTGCCCGCAACAAATTACACCGATTCAGTAGGCTGGAATATGAACAATCGTATGGAAGTGACGTTCTCCACAGTAATGTCTTCAGATAATCGTCCTTGTATCGCAATCGACTTCGTAAGTGCGCCTATTGCCGACTACAACCGGCACTACGACTGAAAAGGCTGGCCGAAAGGGTGTTGTGATGAGTAAAAGGAAGAGACGTTCATATACACCTCAACAAGCCGCCGAAGATGCTAAGAGAGATATTCACGTAGGCGAATTAGGAGGTCATCGCTTTCCGTCCGGAAGTCCCTTTGCTATGCCGTATATCAAGATGAGATCTGCGGAAGCGAAGCTCGTGCAGTGCTCCGAGTGTGGTTTCTCCGCGGGACGACATTCACGCTTCTGTCCTAGGGCGAAATGATGATATCTAGTATTCGATACTTTGTTAGGACGTGGCGACGAGGTTTAAAAAACGGTTATCCCTGGTGCTGCGTGTTGCATTTTTGTATCGACCAAGCCGTGCCATGGACCGATCCTAATCAATCAGTTCGACGAGGTGGTATTGAACGGGATGGTATGTGTTACGTGCCTTGTTTCTGGCACAAACGATTAGGAGAACCATATCCATATCCGACATATACCGATGAGGACGGAAGACTTCATGTAGTTATTTCTTCTAGAGAGGAATAGCAATTGCTCAAGAAGACGATCACCTATGAAGATTTCAACGGAGAGACAGTTAGTGAAGACTTTTTCTTTCATCTGTCCAAAGCGGAGCTAGTTGAACTCGAGATGAGCCATGAAGGCGGCATGTCGGGGGCTTTGGAACGAATTGTTGCTGCTGAAGATGGTAAAGCTATCATAGCTGAGTTTAAGAATCTTATTCTGGGTGCGTATGGTCAAAAATCACTTGATGGTCGACGATTTGTCAAAAACCAACAAATGCGAGATGAATTTGAGTCAACTGAAGCATATTCTACACTCTTTATGGAGCTAGTCATGGACGCCGATGCGGCAGCCGAATTCATTAACGGTGTTATTCCAGCCGGAATGGCGGAAGAAGCTGCTAAGTTGACGGGAACCGAAAACAGTAAGCTAGTAGTCGTTGATGGAGTTCCCGAACCAGAAATTGGTACTATAACAAAAGCCGAGCTTCAAGAGATGGATGGACATGATCTTGAGTTGCTTGGACCTAAACTGGCATCTGGAGAAGTAAAAGTTGTTGAATAGGGTAATCGCAAAGAAAACTTTGCCTATAATGAAACCCTACTACTTTAGGAGTGATTAAATGTCACCGTTTCTTATCGCTAAGCTAGCTGCGCAGAGCGTAGCCGGTCTCGGCGTTTCAAAGATTCTTTTCAGCGTCGTCAAGAATAACACGGTTATTCAGACTGCTACAGATAAAGTTCTGATTAAAACCGGAAGTCTTGTGCTTGCATCGATGTTCGTTGAGAAAGCTTCGAATCACGTGGGAGACCAATTCGATTCTGCGAAAGCTTGGTTTGAGGACCGAAAGGCAGAAATAGAATCCGAAGAGAGTAAGTAGGTAAAACATAAAAGTTAAGGGCCCAAATCTGGGCCTTTAGCTTTTTCATTTTCTATCTAAGGAAATATATGGAGAGTTCTGAATTTCCGCCTAATAGTGAAGCCAGTAAAAAAATAGAAGATAAAAATTTAAAAAAGGTTACTTCGGGTGAAGTTATCCGAAAAAAGAAGTCTTTTCGAAAACAATTCTCAGATGTATTTGTTGCTGGCGATCCAAAAACTGCAGTTCGATATGCAACATTCGATGTGATACTTCCAATGGCACGAGATTTGGTTTGGGAGGCAATTTCAGAAGGTTTTCGTAATCTTATTTTCGGAGATTCTCGTCGATATCGAGGATCAACACCTCCACAATCTGGTCCAACCGGCTATGTTCAGTATAATCGTTATTCGGGAATTATGGGAGGACAAAGTAGACCATCTACTTCTTCCTCTCAAAGAGCAATGAGTCGTCAAGGTCGAGCTCGTCATGATTTCGACGAAATTGTATTGGATTCAAGAGTAGAAGCCGAAGAAGTAATCGACCGACTGTTTGAGGTGGTGAGTCGTTATGAGTCAGCAACCGTCGCAGATCTATACGAACTTGTGGGTCTTGCCTCTAGTCACACCGATCATAAGTGGGGATGGACGGACCTTCATGGGACTGGGGTTTCTCGAGTGCGCGGTGGTTATTTATTGGATCTCCCGGAACCACAACCGCTCAATTAAAACGGTTGAATCTCCCGCTCCTGATCCCGGGCAATTGAAACTATCTATAGATTAAGGAGTTATGATGAACTTCGTTTCGGAAGCGGTCGGTAGAAAGATCGCCCGTAACGCGTTACTTGTACAGAAGGTTTCTCCAGAACTTCTTTTTGGTATCGGTATTGTTGGTGTGGTTGGAAGCACGGTTCTAGCTTGCCGAGCCACTTTGAAGATGGAAAGCGTTATGGACGAAGCAAAAGAAAAGCTTGATACCGCTAGAACGCTTGAACATACTGATTATAGCGATAGAGATCGTCAAAGAGATATTGCGCTTATTAAGTTTCAGACTAGCGTTAAGATCGTCAAGCTATATGGTCCGGCCATTGTTGTGGGCGGGGCTGCGATTGCTGCTCTAACAAGCTCTCACAATATTCTAAGTAGGCGTAATGCTGCTTTGACTGCAGCTTTTACTGCTCTTGAAAAGGGTTTCCGCGAATATCGAGCTCGTGTAGTTGAGAAATATGGCGAAGATGAAGATCGCGATTTACGGTATGGCACACGGAAAGTACAAATCGTAGATCCAAAAACAAAGAAGAAAAAGACAGTTACTCGTGTAGCTCCAGAAGGAGTTCCATCAATCTACGCTCGTTTCTTTGATGACTATTCATCGTCATGGGATAAAGATCCAGAGATTAATCGATTTTTCCTTCAATCTCAACAGAATTACGCAAATGATCTACTCGTTTCCCGCGGTCATGTATTTTTGAATGAAGTTTACGACATGGTTGGAATGGCTAGATCTAAGGCTGGAGCTATAGTCGGTTGGATTTGGACCGAAGATGGTTCAACCGATAATTTTATCGATTTCGGCATCTTTGAAAAAGACAGTCAAGTAATTCGCGATTTTGTCAACGGGCTTGAAGGTGCGATTCTACTCGATTTCAATGTCGATGGCGTAATTTACGACAAAATTGACTCTCTACCGGAGGAATTGCAATGGCAACTGGGGCATTGATCGAGGAAGTCGCGGATAATCTTGAAGAAGCGGCTGAAGTAACCCGACGAATCAATCCGAGCGCTGTCAGTTATTTCCTAGGTGGTGTAGTTGTCGGAGCAGCTGTTGGTTTTTACTTCGGCTACCGCTGGAATAAAGAGAAAATTAAAGCGGAAATTCTTAAAGAAGCTGAAGTAGAAATTGCCGAGATTCGAGAAGTTTATCGACAGAAAACAACTGCTGCCCAGCCGAAGCCATCAGTAGATGAAGTAATCGAGGAAAAGGGATATTCGGCAATTCAACTAGAAGAAAGGCCGTTGAAACCTCCAGTCCCTCTGATTCAAGAACCATTTACCAGAAGTAAAGAACCCTTCGCCAAAAGAACAGAAGATGGTGAAAAAGATAAAAGTGATGGATGGAGTTATCCGTACGAACTATCGCAGCGAGGTTCGCAGCGCGCGTACATTATCCATCAAGATGAATTCACCACGAATGAAACTCAATACCAGCAAACAACATATACTTATTACGCTGGTGATGATGTTCTTGCGGATGAGGATGATACTAAGCTAGAGAATAGAGAGAATCTTATTGGTGATTCAAATCATCTTACAAGATTCGGACATGGTACGGACGATGACAATGTTCTGTATATTCGTAATGTTCAACTTGAACTTGAATTTGAAATCTGTCGTACCCCAAAAAGCTACGAAGAAGAAGTTTTAGGATTAAACGGTAATGACCAAACAGATTGATCATGATTATTTTGAATGGCTAATCTCACAAATTGAAGTTCGTAGTAATAGAACCTTTAACGAATTGTTCGAACGAATGCATAATATTGAATTTGTTTGGACTGTGCCAAATGATGATAATCGTATTCAAGACGGTCTAGATCTACGAATTCAATTCTTGAATGGAGCTCGCCGCACCATACATCTCGATGGAGCTACAGTTCTCGAAGTACTAATAGGTCTTAGTCGGAGAGTTGCATTTACTGCAGGCGGAGAGGCGCCGTGGTGGGCGTGGCAACTTATTGAAAATCTTCGACTACACAAATCCTCTGATCCATTAACTAATGGTAAAGCTAATAGAGTCGATGATATTCTTGAAGATCTCATTTGGAGAACATATCAGAGAGATGGTCAAGGAGGATTTTTCCCATTAAATAATGCTTTGGAAGATCAAACCAAAATAGAAATTTGGTATCAAATGAATGCCTACGTCATGGAGATTCAAGAGCCTTAGAAAGGGGATTTGATGGACTTTTATCAGATCCTTTCTAGAGAAACTAAAGATAAGGGTATAGAGTTATACCCGGACTTTATCATTGGACGTTCTCAGGATCTGATGGTTCAAGGACGAACCTTTTATGCCATTTGGGATGCAGAAAAAGGTCTTTGGTCTCGTGACGAGTATGATGTTCAACGGCTAGTAGATGAACATTTAGAAGCCGAAGCTGATAGGTTACGAAAAGAAACAGGAATAAACTATAAAGTAAAGTACATGCGTTCATTTAATAGTAACTCTTGGGCGCAATTCAGAAAATTCCTGGCAAACATCAGCGATAATAATCACCCTCTTGATGCTAAGGTCTTGTTTTCGAATTCAGAAATAAAGAAAACGGACTATGCGAGCAGATATTTGAACTATGCTTTGGAAGGGGGTGATATCTCGGCTTGGGATGAGCTTGTGGGAACATTATATTCTGTAGAAGAACGAGCCAAAATCGAATGGGCTATCGGATCCATTGTAGCGGGAGATTCGAAGAAAATTCAAAAATTCTTCGTTTTCTATGGACCTGCTGGATCTGGTAAGTCCACTATTCTAAATGTACTGCACAAATTGTTTGATGGCTATACTACTACATTTGATGGAAAAGCTCTTGGACGTTCAGATGGAAACTTCTCTACAGAAGCCTTTAAACATAATCCTCTAGTAGCTATTCAGCATGATGGCGATTTGTCCAAACTTGAGGATAATACTCGGCTGAACTCAATTGTTTCTCATGAGCAAATGACGATGAATGAGAAGTATAAGCCGAGTTATACGGCAAGAGCAGAAGCTCTTTTGTTTATTGGCTCGAATCAGCCTGTAAAAATTACTGATGCTAAATCGGGGATAATTCGTAGGTTGATTGATATTCATCCAACCGGCGTCAAGATTCCCATTAGGCACTACAACACTCTAATCAATCAGATTGATTTCGAGCTAGGAGCAATTGCTTCTCACTGTCTCAAAGTATATTTGGAGATGGGTAAGAATTACTACAACGGTTACCGACCGTTGGAGATGATGCTTCAAACCGATGTCTTCTTTAACTTCATTGAAGCATATTTCGATGTGTTTAAATCTCAAGACTATACTACATTGAAACAAGCGTATGGTCTATACAAGGAATTTTGTCTTGAAAGTGGAATAGATCGACCTCGTCCGCAATACAAAATACGAGAAGAACTCCGGAACTACTTCGATGATTTTAAAGATCGAGGTGAAGTGGACGGTAAACAGGTTCGTAGTCTATATTCTGGTTTCAATGCAGAAAAATTCAAAGTTCCTAAAGAAACCGACGACGATCTACCAGCATATTCGTTGGTTATGGATGAAACTGAATCGCTCTTTGATGCTGAATTCGCTAGTTATCCAGCACAACTAGCAAATAAAGAAGGCGTTCCTTCGCAAAAATGGGCTAAAGTCAAGACAACACTTTCAGATATTGATACATCGAAGCTTCATTACATAAGAGTACCTGAAAAACTTATTGTGATTGATTTCGATTTGAAGGAGGCAAATGGACGCATTAGTCTTGAGAGAAATCTTGAAGCGGCAAGTCGTTGGCCTGCAACATATGCAGAACTCAGCCAATCGGGTAAAGGCGTCCATCTCCACTACAACTACGAAGGCAATCCAACTGAGCTCGCTTCTACATATTCTGAAGGTATCGAAATAAAAGTATACACTGGAGACGCGTCGTTGCGTCGAAAGTTGTCTCGATGTAATGCGGTATCGGTTTCGTCTATAAATAGTGGGCTTCCGCTTAAACCGAAGAAGGAGAAGATGCTTAAGGCTAAAACTATTACAAGTGAAAAAGGCCTTAGGGAACTTATCGAGCGGAATCTGAGGAAAGAGATTCATCCCGGAACAAAGCCATCGGTCGATTTCATAGCTCATATTCTCGAAGAGGCCTATGAAGATAAGCTAAAATTCGATGTTACAGACATGCGTCCTCGAATTATGGCTTTTGCCAACAATAGTACGCATCAAGCTTCAACATGTTTGAAGACTGTTCAAAAGATGATATTTCAATCCGAGCCTGAGATTGGTTCGGACGCTGTTGTAGAAGTAGATGACGATCGCATGGTTATATTTGATGTTGAGGTTTACAAAAATCTCTTCGTCATTTGCTGGAAGTTTCGAGGAGACGATAATGTTGTTCGGATGATTAATCCTACTAGACAAGAAGTTGAGGATTTAACGAGACTAAAGTTGGTAGGGTTTTACAATCGTCGATTCGATAATCATATTCTTTATGCAGCAGTCTTAGGGTACAATCTTGAACAGCTATATGATCTGGCTCGAAAAATAGTCGTAGATAATAATCGTAATGCTCCATTCGCTCAAGCATATAATCTTTCTTATGCTGATGTTTGGGACTTTAGTTCAATTAAACAAGGACTAAAGAAATTTGAGATCGATCTCGGTATACATCATATGGAGTTGGATTTTCCGTTGGATGAACCCGTAGATGAAAAGGATTGGCCACGAGTCGTCGAATATTGTGTCAACGATGTTCGAGCAACCGAGTCTGTGTTGGAGGATCGTTGGGAGGATTTCGTCGCTCGTCAGATTCTGGCCGAACTTAGTGGGTTGACGGTTAATGACACCACACAAAGACATACCGCGAAGATCATATTTGGAAACGATAAGAACCCCCAACAATATTTTGTCTATACTGACTTGAGTGAGGAATTTAATGGATACAAGTTTGACGCTGGTAAGAGTTCCTATCGAGGAGAAGATCCCGGAGAAGGTGGTTACGTATACGCTGAACCCGGTATATATGACAATGTTGCTCTTCTGGATGTGGCCTCGATGCATCCGACCACTATTGAGATTCTTAATCTCTTTGGCAAATACACGGACAGGTTCAAGGATCTTAAAGCGGCTCGCATGGCTATTAAGCGCCGCAATTTTGCGGCGGCTCGAAAGATGCTGGATGGGCGTTTAGCTCCTTATCTCGAAAACGAAGATGGAGCAGATAAGCTGGCATATGCGTTGAAAATTGTTATCAACATTATCTATGGATTTACTTCGGCTAGTTTTCCCAACCCATTCCGAGATAATCGAAACAAAGATAACATAGTCGCCAAGCGTGGCGCTCTCTATATGATCGATTTGAAACACGACCTTCAGGAAAACGGATATTCTGTTGCACACATCAAAACTGATTCCGTAAAAATCCCCGGGGCGACTTCCCGGGCAATTGCTTTTGTAAAGAAGCACGGGAAACGTTACGGGTATGATTTCGAACACGAGACTACTTTTGATAAGTTCTGTCTCGTGAACGAAGCGGTTTATATTGCTCGTAAAGATAATGAATGGACCGCTGTAGGATCTCAATTTCAACATCCATATATATTCAAGACATTGTTCTCTGGTGAAAAACTTGTATTTGATGATTACTGCGAAAGTAAGAACGTGATACAAGGAACAATGTATCTTGATAGAGAGGAACACGAAAAAGATGAGGAACTTCTATATCGTAACATGCGGCATCTTGGGCGGACTGGTCGCTTCGTTCCTGTACTCGAAGGCGGAGGAACGCTTTATCGAGTCAAAGAAGACAAGTACTACGCGGTAGCTGGAACCAAAGGTCACAAATGGATTGAAGCCGAAATTGCTCAATCCATGTCCGATCTAAAGATTGACATGTCATATTTCGAAAAACTCAAAAACGATGCAGTAAAAACGATCGAACAGTTTGGATCGTTTCAAGATTTTATAAACTAGGGAGTAATTATGCTAAGAACAGTTGCAGAATGTGATAAAGCATTGGAATTACTCGAAATGGAACGTAAACATATTCTCGAGGTTCGTAAATTTTTGAAAGAAAACGGGCCTCAAGTTTTTATTCCGAGAAGACAAAGAAAATCAAACCGAAATAGAGTCCTTCAAATTGTCAAGGACAATCCCGGAATAGATGGCCAAGCTGTCCGAAAGATATTACAGGATGAAGGATTTGATGTAAGTAAACGCCAAGCTCAATCTTCTTTGAGTAATTTGGCTGCAGCTGGAGAAATTGAAAATCAAGGTAAACACGGCCTAGGAGCTCGTTGGTATATTAAGGAGAATTAATGCCTCCGACTAGTGAAAAACCCACAGTTTTGATGGAAGGTGTTCGGGTTATATTTCGTAATTTCTCAGGAAAGGAGGGTCAATACAATAGAGAAGGTGATCGTAACTTTGCAGTTTTGCTTGATGAACCAACAGCCCAAGCAATGGCGGAAGATAAGTGGAATGTAAAATGGCTTAGGCCTCGTGAAGAAGACGAGGATGATACACCGCAAGCATATTTGCCAGTTTCAATCCGTTTTGATGTTTTTCCTCCGCGGGTTGTATTGGTGACTTCTCGCGGTCGAACTAATCTCGATGATAGCTCAGTTGAAATGCTTGACTGGGCGAACATTGTAAACGTTGATTTGATTGTCCGGGCTCATCCGTGGGAAGTAAATAATAAGACCGGACTCAAAGCCTATGTTCAGAGCATGTATGTAACGATTGAAGAAGATGCTCTTGAACTAAAATATTCTGAACTAGATCCAACGTGATAGCAGAGATTATCGTCACGGCGATTATAGTTCTGATCAGTATCGCTTTTGGATATTTCCTTGGCATAACACGAAATCGAAACGAATAGGACTTCATGGAAAATACGAGCATTACAACTAAGTACGTTCGAAAGCCGCTATTCGTGGATGCCGTTCAAGTGACTGAGCAGAATTTCGCAGATATCGCCAGATGGTGTTTCGGCGAGGTCGGCAATATTGATGAATCCCCCGTTGATAGATCAGCGGATGTTCAGCCTACTAAACAGTATATCCATGTTCGAGTTCATAATCCCAAAAACCCAAGGCAAACTAAGGCGTTTGTGGGAGATTGGATTCTCTACACAGAACGAGGATATAAGGTCTACACTACTAAAGCGTTTCAAGCAAATTTTGATCTCGTAGACCAAGCTGATTAATCTATTCGCAGAAAAAACTTCTCCTATAATGAAGGAAGTTCGAAGATGACTTGTTTATGAACAATAGCATCTTAGTAAAGTGAACTTTCTTCTTTTATTTTTTTTCTATCTATATGAGGAGGTGATATAAATGGCCGGAGAGCCGGTCAGCTTCGTGTCGGCCGCCCAGGATTTCTTCACCAAGGGTAAGTACGGCAAGAAGCTTGAGATCCCTGAGTTTAAGGCATTGACTCAGGAAGACAAAATCGAGCTTCGTAACCTCCTCATCGAAGAGGGTTACAATATCAGAGAGCTCGGTGCGACAGCGTAAGTAACAGCTCGCGGTGCGGCGCAAGTATTTCCCGCAGGAATACTTGTCTGGCCAACGTGAGAGGGTATGGTAACCACTTTTAACATAGCCGCTTTAATCCGTCCGTGGATACGCGATACCCCAAAGAGCATAGGGGCACAAACAGGTAGTGCTGTTGAGTCGGGCTTTACAAACTATGCGGGGTGAGATATCGAAGGGCCCGAATAGACTCACCCAATTCTTGTTCCCTATCGGGAGGACCTTTTGGCAGTAATACTGACAGCGTTGATTCTAATGACACCTACGGTGAAAGAAGATATTCGCTGGCAAACAGTTCGACCGTACAATGAAAAGTTAGAACGTATGGCCTGGTGTGAATCACGTAAAAAATGGTCTATTAATACGGGTAATGGATATTACGGTGGACTACAGTTCGACCTGTCAACATGGAAATCGGTAGGCGGACGCGGTTATCCGCATCATCATAGTAAGTTAGAGCAAAAATATCGCGCCGTAAAACTAATCAGAAAACGTGGCTATCGACCTTGGCCTCGTTGTGGGAGCGCATAAATATGAGAAGATTGGTCTGTAACGGCTGCGGTTTGGCCGAAGATTTGAATGCGCCAACGGGTACTATTCATCGAGTACAACTAATCGATCTGGAAGATGCAACATATTCAGAAAACGAATCGAGCAGACCAGAAAAACCCGTTGAAGAAGATTTGTGTAAGTCATGTAGAGATAAGCTTCGTCGAGAATTTTTCGGGGTCGCTGATGCAGAATTGTTGGACATGCCCTTGATGAAGGGGGCGTAATGGAACTAACTGAAGAGCGTATTCGAGAGATTGCACGCGAGGAAGCTATTAAAGCCCTAACTGCACTTAGAGAACAAGTTGCAGACACACCTATGCGTGCGGATGGTAATATGAATGCGAGAGATTTTTATGAATCAGTTCATCTTGCTGAGAAAGCGATGAAATCACAATGAGAACTAGAGAAGAGCGTCGTCGGGATATTCGTGACAAAATTTCGGAGTGGACGCATGGGCCAGATTGGAAAACTTGGATCGCTCATGGCGTCTTCGGGCTGATCATCGCAATAATCAGTGGTATAATTGCCGCACTTATTACCGACGAAAACGGAGCAGTCGTAGGGGCCGCTGTAGCAATCGGTTATTACTTGATTCGTGAGATTGAGCAAATCGTTTATAACGTCGTAGATAAAAAACCGATGTCTGGTAAAGCATTTGATCATTTCATGGATGTTGCCGTTCCAGCCGCCTTTGTTCTCTTACTCGCTGGTATTGTGACGGTACTAACATGACCTGGGAATGGGTAACGCTAATTCTTGGGATAATCTCGTTGATAGTTACTCTTCTTGGTTTTGTTGTTTGGACGCAGATGCACGCGCGGATTATCGAATCATATCCAAAAACAATTCCTGATATGATGGTACGCGGATCGCAACTACAAACACAAAAGGAAGAAGATGACGGGACCTAAACTCCAACTCGAGCAGAGAGTCGATCGTATCGAAGAAGTTCTTATTTTGATGTTGCGATCGCAGACTGGATTTGGAGAATTCGAAGCCAGAGAAATAGAGAAAGTTCTACGAGGAGAGACAGTCGATGCCGGTCAAGAAGAGTAAGGGCGGCTATCAGTACGGAGCTACTGGGAAGAACTATAAAGGTAGAGACGCGAAGAAAAAAGCTGCCAAGCAGGGTCGAGCTATTCAAGCAAGTAAGCGCGCTCGTGGAAAGAAATAAATTAGTACCATTTCTTTGGTTGTTTGTCTTTTTGCTAGTTATATACCTCATAACGGCTTGGATTATCCCGTTTTAAGGAGGTGAGTAATGTTAACATTTTTTGTTCGTCGCCTCCGAGGTCGTTGTGGGTGGTGTGGTGGACGTCAGCATCGGATATTTCGTAGTCGATGCGAATCTTGTTTGCGCTCACCAAGTGAAGCATTTCGAGATAAGTTTCGATCTTAAGGAGGTGAATAATGCCGTCCATCATATTCAAGAAGCAAACACTCGGACAATGGCGTAGAGATGATGGTGAATTGAAGAAACATGTAAATGAAGAAGCCATGTTCCGAGAGATAGGAAAACTTATTACCGATGGGTGGAGTGTAAAGATGCACGGCGTTACTCACACTCGAGAAATTGAGATGATAAAGTCGTAAAATTCCCCGGCGGCACCGTCGGGGATAGACAGGGACGCATATCTCTGTCAGCTCATGGAGCGGGGTGAGTGGCCACTCACTAGGGCCAACGTGAGAGGGTATGGTAAGCCGTCTTGACTTACCGCTAGAGTGCACACGGCTACGCGATACCCATTTATATCCGATCGAAGACCTGAAAGGGGTCTAAGTGATTCGCTTGAAATATCTCCTGTTCGCGGTTGTCGCTTGTGCGGCGCTTGCGTTCGGAGTTGCCTCTTCGGAGGCGCAGGAACCACGACAGCCTACGCGGGCTGAGCTCGACCGCACACCTAATACCATATTCATCCGGCGACTTTGTTTCTTCGTCGAGTCCGGACGAAATACACCAGATACTGCCTGGGACATGAAGTATGTTCGGGCTTATACTGTTAATAAGAAAATCTGCCTGCTTAATCGACGTGGACTTCGCGGTCTTCGGGGAAGAGCAGGAGCTCGTGGTCCCGCTGGGGTTGCCGGAGCTACAGGTAACACTGGTGCAACCGGTGCGATCGGGGCTGCTGGACCTCAAGGTGAACAGGGCCCGCAGGGTTTGATGGGTTCTGCTGGTGCTCAGGGACTTCCTGGTGCGCCTGGACCTCAGGGGGAGCAAGGAGAAACAGGTGAAACTGGTGCCACCGGAGCAACTGGAGCCGTTGGACCCGCAGGACCCGCAGGACCCGCTGGTCCGATTGGCCCGGCAGGACCTCAAGGACCTGCTGGAGCGGATGGAGAAGACGGAGCACCTGGACCCGCTGGACCTCCTGGAGCTACAGGTCCGGCTGGCCCTATTGGACCTGCTGGGCCCGCTGGGCCGACTGGACCTCAGGGCCCACCTGGAGCATCCGGCGGATTGATCGGTGTTGAAGGTGGAACAGCAACCGGTGATAAGCAGTTCACGGTTCTGTGTCCGCTCGACTTGTCGACACCAGATCCAACCGATCGGTTGGAGGCTTCTAGTGGTGGTTATGATATCCAGGGATCAGTGACGAAGGACTACATGTCCGATGCTGCTGGTAATGTCGCTGTCGGCGCGGTTGCTCATGAAGGCTGGACGGTTAAGCAGTCTTCGGGAGCAGCTCTTTCGGGGAGCGTCTACGTCTGGTGTTTCGCATCTAGTTAAGTTCCGTCCCTCGCGCTGCCAGTGCTAGAGCGGACGGGTAGAGGGGCTGATTCAATGATGAAGGAACGATAGAGATCCTTCTAGGTCAGCCCCTCTTAAGTTCCTCGAGGGGCCCTTCCCACCAATTGGCCGCAGTTGTTGGGGAACAATACTCGAGGAAATCTCTGAATGCGCGCGTTCTTTCTGCGGTCGCGCAGATGTTCAGAGATAGGGCGGGGATATTCCTAACGCGAAGAAACGCCGCCTTAGGGATGTCTCCGCCCGCCGGTTATTCGCAAGATTTTCACCTCCTATAGTGAAACCTACTAAGGAGTAATTATGTTTGACCGTTTGAGACGAAAACGTGAGATTACAGACCTCGAGAAGACAGAAATCATCATCGAGTATCTTAAGGACAAGATCGATGCATACGGAGACGTATACAACATGGAGATTGAACCCGTTAAGCTGCTCGAGATCATTCTGAATTACGAGGAACGTAAGCACTTTTTCATGACCAATCGAAACGCATGGAATTACATCCAGAGAAGTTTCGACAAAGAGACAGCCTAACACAGGCTTTCTCTTTTTTTTCGTAGGATAAACAGGGACTATAATGAAGATGGATGAAACCTAATTCTACGAAAGGAATTTCATGTCTCAATCTAATCACGTTGCTACAGTCTATGCTGTAGGATGTCTAGCATTTGCCGTTGCGGTAATTGCTGCAGACAAACTATCCATAGCATTGTGGGAACGAAGAAGGAACAAAGAAATTACTGAGTTGAACGAAGCGTTTCAACTACCCTCATTTGAGAAGGCCCTTTAACCTGGGCTTTCTCTTTTTCAATTCGCAAGATTTACATATACTATAATGAAGGAGAAGTTATGGTACCCTAGACAGCAATGTCGACGGCTAACCGCGTCATAACTATAAGGTCCGAGCTAAACCAGTGGCCTCTTCTTCTTTTTTTTTCAACAGATATTAACAAGAAAGGAGATAGAATCAAGACCATCCACAAGTGTCACTTCTGTCGATTAAATCCATTTTCCTGTCTAGTTCATTACTCTTCTTTTTTCGCACATAAAACACGTCCTATAATGAAACCTACTACGAAAGGACGTTATGAACGCTTTTGACGCTGAGTCCGCGTATGTAGCACTGCTAGCCACTATTGGTGGCGTAGTGCTCGTGCGTATCGGACTGAAAGTCGCAAATGCGCTTCCCAAAGCCCGTTTGAAGATAGGTATCGAAAGGCTGGAGCCCTAACAAGGGTTCCACCTTTTTAAAATCGCAAAATTTACACGTTCTATAATGAAAGTTAAAACTACTACGAAAGGACGTGTTACTGATGGACTTTACATCCAAAGACTCACCTGTTGTTGCGGTGTTGGCAGG
>k87-99141_pt1 | contig 14952 bp, 18 predicted proteins | sample MGYA00084034_6733716 | MGnify analysis MGYA00084034
GCGAGCCGGTGAAAGGTGAAGTTGACCGCGCCGGTGTTCTCGAGCCACTGCACGCCGTGCCACGGCCGCCGTTGCTGTAGAGAAAATCGACGTCGCCGTCCTTGTCGAGATCGAAGTCGAGCTTCCCATCTTGGTCCTTGTCGCGCAAGCGGACTGCGCGGAGCGAAACGCCCAGCTTCGTCGGCCCGCCCGGATCGGTGGGCAGGTCGACATACCCCTTCTCGATCTTCACCACCCAGTCGAAGGCCACCAAGAACGGGTTGAAGGTGTTCATGCTGCTTCCTCTTCGACGTTGGTCCAGAAGCCGCGGACGATCCTCTCCCACGAGAAGCGCTGGCGAGCAGCTGCAAGCTCCGGCTCCTGCAGCGGGCGTGGCGGCCGGCTCATAACGTCCTCGAGAGCAAAAGCAACTTCGCCTGGCGAGCCTTCCGGGATGAACTCCGCCCACGGTCCATACCACGTGCGGTAGTGTGGGCGATCGAAGCAGATCGGACGCGCGCCGCAGAGCAGGCCTTCGGCGGCGGGTAGCTCGAAGCCCTCGCACCGCCGAAGCCCGGCAACAAAGTCCGCTGCGCGATAGACCTCCGCAAGCGTCGAGTCCAGCAGGTTGTGGTAGGTCAACACATGCGAGCCGAGACCAGCGATTGGTCCGAGGTGGAACATCTTGCGACCGAGACGCGCGCAGGCGTCGCGGGCTTCGAAGACGCCTTCGGTCTCCGCCACATAGCCGGAGGTGACGATCGCATAGCGCTTTTCAACGCCGGCGACCGTGCGGAAGTGCGTCGGGTCGACGCCCAGCGGAGCGTGGTAGAAAGGAAAGGCGGCGCCGACGTGGTCTGCTGCGCACGCCTTGACGAGGTCGTAGTAGCTCCACACCAGCGCTGCGTTGCGCCAGAGAGGCAGCCAATCCTCCGTGCTCGGCTTCTGCGTGCTGCGCAAGCAGTACTGAATATAGGCAGCTCGCTGCCCGCTCCGCAGCCCCGCCGCAAGCTGCGCCGTCTCGGGGTAGCCGATCACGTGGACAACCACCACGTCGGCTTCGCTCGCTTCCCTCACCTGCTCCATCGACGGCGGCAGAAAGCGCGTAAGCGCCGTCTCCACCCGCTTCATGGCGAAGGACAAGTTGTTCGAATCTGGAATGTAGACCTTCATGCTTGCCTCACCTGGAGGTCGCTGCGAACTGCAATCTTCACCCCGTGCTTGCGAGCATCCTCGCACCAGCCCACAAGGCAGTAGTCGTTGCGGATGCGGCAGAGCCGTGCGATCTCTCCTCGCATGACCAGGCAGCTGCCGACGGAGTCGACTCCAAAGTACTTCGTGTCGAACAGCCCCGGGAAGTGCGGGTGGAAAGGCGAAAAGCGCTTCTCATCCTTGCGGAAGCCCCAGATGTCGTAGAACGCCTCGCCCGCCATCACGAGCGGCGAGAAGACGTCGAAGCCGCAGCTGCGCTGCAGAGCGTCGTGCACAAGCTCCGCCATGACCTCCGGGTACCAGTGCAGATCGCTCTCGACGTAGACGAGCACGTCGTCCTCGGCCCGCACGGCGTCGAACATCGCGTTGCCGATCTTCGAGAGCGTCTCCAGCCGCTCCGGCTCTTCGGTCGAGCCGAACTGCCGCTTGCCGTGGGTGACGTCGACCACCTCAAGCCACAGCCCGCGGCCGAAGGCTCCGCGCTTCAGCAAGGTACGCGTGTCGTCGGCCGAATCGCCTTCAGCAGCAACGACGCGCACAAGGCCTTCCGGCCCGCCTTCAGCTCCGTTGTGGCGAAGAATCTTGCTCAAGCCGACCACGCGGTCGAGATAGGGCAGGACGCGATCCCCGCTGTTGCGCCAGGCGCTGGCAACCACCGCCCTCATCGCAGCACCTCCGCGATCAGCAGGTCTTGCGCAGCATTCGGTGTGTCGGCATAGGACACGCAGTAGGCAGGGTTGATCTCCAGCAGCAGGCGATCAGCATCGGCTCTCGCCAGCCCGTGCCAAGCAGCCGAGCCGAACATCCGCACGTCGTCGATCAGCACGACGTGGTCGCGTCTTGGCGCGTTCTGCAGCGCCTCCAGCTCCTGCAGCAGCGGGTTGCGTGTCTCCGAATGTGCGTCAAGATAGACGACCGCCTGTCGCCCGCTGATGTTGTGCAGCATCGCATGCAGCATCTGCGGCGAATCGCCGTGGTAGAGCCGCACGCGCGCGTTGCCATGAAAGCGAGCTGCGCAAGAGAGGAAGAGCCAATCGACTGCTTCGCAGCTGTGGATGTCGTCGAAGCCGGCGTCCAGCGCCGCTTGCACCCCGTGCCCGATGTTCGAGCCCGTCTCGAGGAAGACTCCGATCGAGCCGACAAATCTTCCAAGCAGCCCAGGCGAGACCGAAGAGAAAGGATGAGCGAAGTCGTAGACCGCGGGCTTCATCGCAACACCCGCTTGGCCAAGAACCTCGCCGGCACGCCGCCCCAGATCTCCCACTTGGGGATGTCGCGTGTAGCCACGCCGCCGGCTGCAAGCACCGCACCTTCGTGCAACGTCACGCCCGGGAGAACCACGGCGTTGGTCAGCACGACCGCGTAGCGCTGCAAGCAGGTGGTCTTCTTCTCCACCCTCTGCAGATGCGCCGGCGCACACGCGCTCATCGAGATCGCGTCGATCTGGTTGCTGCCGCTGATGATCTTCCCGCCAGAGGCGACGGCGGCGTAGTCGTCGATCAACAGCAGCCCACCGCCGATGCCCAGATGCGCGAAGCTAGCGATGTGCACGTAGCGGCCGATGTGCAGGCCTTCTCCGCCTTCGAGCTTGACGAAGCTGTCGACACGGCTGCCGGCGCCGATCGAGATCTTCTCCGGCCGGGTGCGAATCACCGGCTCGTAGACCACCGCTTCGGGAACTGCTTCGAGCAGCAGCTCGTCCAGCTCCTGCTGGTCGCGGAGAAAGTCTTCAAGGTCCCGCATCGGGTTGAGCCCTCGCACGATGCTCTTGAAGCTCATGCCGCCACCTCTTGGATAGAGGTGAGCACCCGACGGATGATGAACTCCTGCTGGTCGGAAGCTAGCCCCGGATAGGTCGGCAAGCTCAACCCGCGATCCGCGATGCGATCCGCCTGGGGATAGGCCGTGCTCTGCTTGTACATCGGCATCCGATGCAGCGGCGTGAACGCCGGACGGGTCTCGATCCCCATCGCCAGCAGCCGGGCAGCGACCTCGTCGCGCGAAGCGTGCGGCGGCACCAAGAAGGTGAACAGCCACGGCGCACGGTAGGTTACGGGCGGCCGATCGGGCAGGCTGATCTGCGAGCTTTCATAGCCTGCACCTTCGACCAGCTGTTCGCGGTAGATGCTGACGACCCTCGCGCGATCCGCCCACAGCTCTTCGGTCCGCCGCAGCTGAGCAATACCCACGGCCGCGTGGAGATCGGTCATGCGATAGTTAAAGCCGACCTCCGTGTGGTAGAAGACGCCGGGCACCTCCTGCGCCTGCCCGCGCAGCAGCCGTAGCCGCTGTGCATCAGCCTCGCTCTGTGCAACTGCCGCTCCGCCTTCTCCTGTCGTGATGATCTTATTCGCATAGAAGCTGAAAGTGCCGAAGCGGCCGAAGGTCCCGCAGCGCTGGCCAGCGAAGCGTGCACCGAAGGCTTCGGCTGCATCCTCAACCACCGCAAGACGCCGTTGCGCTGCAAAGAGCTGAACCGCAGCCATGTCGCACGGCACGCCGTAGAGATGCACGGGGATGATCGCCTTCGTGCGATCCGCCATCCGCGCTCCGGCGTTGTCGAGATCGATATTCCACGTCTTCGGGTCGACGTCGACGAGGACGGGCGTCGCGCCGCAGTAGCGAACAGCATTCGCCGTCGCTACGTAGGTGAGATCAGGAACGAGCACCTCGTCGCCTGGCCCGATGCCAAGCGCCGCAAGCGCCAGGTGGAGAGCAGCTGTCCCGCTGCTGCAAGCGACGACCTGCCACGCTTTGACGTTCAGAAAGTCCGCCAGCATCTGCTCGAAGCGCAGCACCTGCGGACCCTGGGTGATCCTTCCGGAGAGCACCGTCTCATAGGCGCTCTCCAGCTCGTCTCTTGTCAGACTCGGCCGACTGACATGAATCATAAGCTCACCTCAGAAGTAGATCGTCTCATGATGAGCTCCACCCTCGTGCGTTGCCCTATCGATCGAAATGATCGGAGGCTCACGAGGGGAGAAACGCTCCGGCAACGTCACGATGTCTGTGACTTTGAACCCTGTTCCAGCAACGATTGCTACATACGACGCCCGCACGATCTTCCCGTCCTGGTTGCGCACCTGCTGCTGCGTGCCCGAAACGTGCGCCCGATAGGTGCGAGCAGCGCCGGGCGTCTCTGCTCCAAAGCCGGTGCTCTGCACCACGCTCTTCACGGTGATCGTATCCGGCATCAGCTCCAACAGCGGGGTGATGATATCGAGCATCAGAAGTTCCTAAACACGGTTGGTCCGCTCTCTGCCAGTACCAGCTTCGCCCCATCCTCTCGCAGCCGTTGGATATGCGACCGATAGGCCGACTCCGGGCTGTCGCCAAACGAAAGCGAGAGATTGCCAACTGACTTCGACGTCGCTCCCTGCCCTCTTGCGAGGATGTCGTCTCCGCACCTGGCGGCGGCCAAGTACTCGTTCCTCTCGCGCGCAAGAATGGCGTTGATCTCCTCGTTGCTGAGCACGAAGCTCGAGGCTTCGCCAGAAGCTGAGCCTCGATCCCCGATCTGCATCCTTACCCAGTCCTTCAACGTCGAAAGAGCCGGGTCGTAGTTCGAAGCCATCCAGCACCTCCTCCTGAGGCGCCGTCTAGCTCATGTGGAAGACGCCGCAGCGCCCGTCGGCGTCGCTGCGGATGAGCGGAACCTGGATCGCGAAGACCTTGAACTTCAGGATGAACCCGCCTTCGATGTCCCACTGCACGGTCTGGATGGTCTCGCCGTCGACGAGCGCGACGACGTCCCTCGTCATCTGCGTCAGCACCACGTGGGAAGCCGTCAGCTGGTCGACGACCGAGATCCCCTGCAGGCGGTCGACTTCCATCAGCCGCTGACGAATGCTCTTGTCGCTGTTGGCCTTGAAGTCCTCCTCGAGCTTCAACGAGCTGTTGGCCGGGACGTACAGATGATACGGCCCGTACATCCGATCGGCCTCCAGCACGCCGATCATGGTGAGCACGTCGGTCAGCACGTTCTCACCCGTCTTCGCCGCCTGCGCCCAGTTGCCGTTCGTGCCGTAGCCGGCGATGTTGCGGTTCGGGTGGGTGGTGTAGCCGTAGATCGGCACGCCGCCGAACGTCGGGCCTCCCAGGTACAGCATCCGCTCGAGCTGCTCGGAAACGAGCCGCCCTGCGGTCCTCGCCTGCGTGGTGTCCAGCGCGTCACCCGTGGTCCTGCTCGCGCTCAGCGTCCGCAGGTTCAGGTTGAAGTCCTTGTGCGTGATGGGCAGCGGCAGGTTGTTGAGCTCGAACTCCTGCCGGTCGTCCTCGGTGCGCACGACGCCGGACATCGTCGTCTGCGCCGGCTCCATGTCGGTGACCTTCTCCCACTGCACGATGGTCTTGCCCATCGCGTTGGAGATCGGGATCGTCAGCCCCGCTGCGATGAGATCGGCCACCCCGCGCAGGCGAATGACGCCTTCCTCGACCAGCGCCTGGTCGTAGGCGATCCACTCGTCCTTGCGGAGCGTGTCCAGGGTGCGCAACACCGCCGGCGACAGCGGCTTGCCTTCCTGCATGGCGCGCAGCAGCTGCTCGCCGGCCCACTTGCCGGAAGCGTTCCAGAACTGCTTCCCGCTCTGCACTTCTGCGTTCGACATCTTCGATTCCTCCTCTTGAAGAGCTGGGCGCAGTCGCGCCTAGCAGACCACGACGCGGATGCGGGTCCCGGCGACGGGAGCCACTCCGCTGGTGTCGACGGCTTCCAGCGCCTGCGCCATGCGCAGCGTGGTCGTCACGCCCGCCGAGGTGAGCAGTCCTGCGGTCGTCGAAGGAGCCAGGAAAGCCCCCTTCGCGATGTTGACGCCGGAAGCCAGAAGGCCGTAGACCCTCTGTCCGGGGGCGAAGGTCCCGACGTTCACGCGCTCGCCGGAGGCGTAGGCGTCGTCGATATCCTTCCCCATGTAGTCCTGCTCCAACGCGAAGCAGGGCGTCTGGTTCGCCGCGGTGGCGTTCTTGATCCAGCCGGTCGCGGTCAGCAGGAGCAGATGCCCCGGCGTGATCGCCTCGGCCGCGTTTTCGTCTTCGTTGCGGACGGGGTCGCCCAGCAACGCGATGACCCTTCGTGCCATCTTCGAATCTCCTTCTTAGAGGCCTTGCTGCTTGTAGCTACGCGCTCTTCCGCGCAGCCAGGATCCGCTCCTTCATCGAGGGCGGAGGCGGAACGCCTTCCGTCTTCGCCGGGTCGGGACGCGGCAGACCCCGCCCGCTCTGGTCGATCTCCGCCTTCGGCGCCGCGAGCAGGACGATCTTCGCCAGCTCGTCATTGCTCTTGGTCTTCAGCTCGTCGGCCGAGAACGCCGTCTGCTTGCTCTCCTCGAGCGCCTTCAGCAGCACGGTGCGCCGCTTCTCCTGCTCCTGCTTGTTGCAGGCGACGAGATCGCGGATGCTCTGCGGCGCCGTCTTGAGGTACTCCTCCTCGGTCTGCGGCGCCTTGGTGAGCTCCTCCACCTTGGCCTTCAGCGCCTTGATCTCCTTGTCCTTCTCCTCCTTGTCCTTCTCGTCGTCGCCGTCGTCGCCTTCGCCTTCGCCTTCGGCCGCCTGCGCAAGCACCTGCAGCTTCGCCTCGCTGAGCAGCTCGAGCGCCGCCTTGTCGCCTTCCTCGAAGGGCGTGACCTTGTTCTCGATCAGCGCCCGGATCAGCTCTTGCTTCGTCATCGTCCTTTGCCTCCTTCTCAGGCTTCCTTGCGGAATTGCATTCTTCGCGTTCGCGTTCGCTTGGTGAAGTTCATCGCAGCACGCGAGAGGTCCTTGGGCTTCGCTCCGCCGCAGCCGCATCCGCCTGCGGCGGCGTCCACCGGCTCGAACTTCGTCACCGGCTTGACCTGCTGGTGCTTCTTTTCGAGCTTGACCTTGCCTTCGTCGTCCATCTCCCACTTCGTGCGCATCATCTTGATGTCCTCGCCGGTCATGACGGCGTAGATGGCCGTGCCGTCGTCGAAGACTGAGTCGAGGCCCATGAAGCCCGGCAGCGGCTTGAGCGAGGCTTCCAGCGCCTTCCGCACCTCCATGTCGCTCATCGCCTCGCAGCCGCGCAGCTCCATCTCCACCGAGAGGTCGTCGCCTTCGGCGAGCTCGAAAGCCGCCAGGCTGTCGACATCGGCACGCAGCAGCAACCGCAGCGCGCCGTTGAGGTCTTCCACGCGCTTGTGTAGCGCGAGGACACGTGTGAAGTCCATCGGCGTCTCCTTTTCTGCTGCTGCCTTCGGCGGATGCGCCTTCTTCCAGTGCGCCTCTGCCTCCGCCCGTGTCTTGTGGCACATCTCCTTGCCGCCCGGCATGGGGTGGCAGAACTTGCCGTTCTTCTCCACGATCGGCATGTTCTTGCTTCCGTCGTGCGCTGCGCGCATCTGCTCATTCTCCGCGGCGGCGCGTGTGCCGCATCCCATCTTCACGCTGCAGGCGCCGGCGACCCCTTCGGGCAGCAGCGCCAGGTGGTCGGGAACGATCCGCTTCCATACCGCTCGAAACGGCTTGCCCTGGAACTCGCCGCTGCGCTGCTCGGCTTCGACGAAGGCGCCGACGCTGACCTCGGCGATCTGCCCTGCGCGGATGCGCTTGAGCACGTCGCCTGCGCCTGCGCTCTCCATCTTCGCCGGGTCGAGGTAGGCGTCCATCCGCAGCTGCTTGCTCTCCATCCGGGCGTTGAAGACCCTGCCGATGCAGTAGCGGTCGAGCGTCTCGGGTGAGTTCGCGGTGATCTTCCCGCCGTCGGCCAGCTCCGGGTGGTTGAAGACCACGGGCTCTCCATTCCAGCCGGCGACGGTCTTCTCGAGCTCGTCTGCGCTGACGAACTCAGGCGTCTCAGCATTGCTGGCGAAGATCACGCCTTCCTTCAGCGCGATGATCGGAACGACGACGTGCTCTTTGCCGTCGTAGACCGCCGTCCGCAGCTCGCCTGCGCTTGCGGCGTGGAGATGGATGATCCGGTGGAAGCGAGCGCTGCGCCAGGCCTTGGCGCTCTCGAGCGTAGTGTGCTTGCTGATCGTCCACCCTCGATCCTTGGAGAGCACATGCCACATGTTCTCTCGCCACACGATAGGGTGCCCGTCGGCCGGCGTGAATTCGAGCGCTGCTCTCATCTTCAGATCTCCGGAAGCTCAGAAGGAAACTCGACCACGCCGCCGCTCTCGACAATCGCGTCGATCTCTCGCAGGAGCGCTTCGCGAAGCTGACGGTGCTCTGCGTCTTCGCCCGCCGGCGCCGGGTTGCCGACCTGGATATCGATAACCATGCGGTTCAGCTCTTCTGTGGTGATCACTCTTTCGCCTTCCCAAGGAAGTCGGTCCACAGCTTGGGATCGTGGATGTTCTTCGCCTTGCCTCTCCCGCTGCTCATCACCAGCGTGCCGCCGCGCTTGGTGTTGTCGTAGAGCCGGACGTCGTCGAAAAGCCCGGAGTCGACGGCTCGCTCGAACACGCCGCTGACGCTCTTGTGGACGGAGCGTAGGTAGCTCTCAGGCACATAGCGCCCGGTGCGCTCGGCTCTCTTGAGCATGCGGTCCATCGCCACCTCGGTTGGCACGGTGGAGTAGGCTGCGTTGATCTTGGCGCCGCGCGCCCGAAAGCCCGCCACCTTCTTCTCGAGGCTTTCGAAGCTGCTGTCGCCGGTGCCGTCCATCAGCATGTTGTACTTTCCGGCGACGGCTTCGGTAGCGATACGCTTCGCAATGCCCGACGCCTCCTCGTGTGTGAAGGCTGCAACGTCCTTCTTGCCGGAGGCAAGGCCTTCTCCATACTCGGGCAGAAGCGTACGCACGTGGTCGGGATCGACATTCACGCGGTTCTCGCTGAAACCGAGCTGCTCGAGGCTGGTGCTCTTGCCCGAGGCCGGCCCGCCGCCAAGGACCAGCACCTCTGGATTGTCGACTGGCGTGGCGTTCTTGAACGCCTGGCGCACGATGGCGTCGTGCAGCGCCTGTCGCTCCGGCGTCAGCTTGCCGTTGCTGTCGCGGTACTGATCGAGCGTCTCTCCCGCGCCCGCATTCGCCTTGGGATAGGCCGAGCTCGGCAACGACATAATCTCCGCATCGCTGCGCGGACCGCCGGTTCGCCCTTTCCTGTGGGCTCGGTAGTAGTTCTTCCAGTAGGCCGGCGTCCCGGGCGTGCCGTAGATGCTGGCTGCCGCTCTCATCCGCGTCAGCTCAGCACCGAGCAGCGCGAGGTCTTCCTCGCTGATCCGCTGATGCGTCGGAGAGACCAGCTGCTCAGCGTTCATCGAACGTCCGCTCCGTCGTTCGCTAGCGCCTTGTTGGCGATCTTGCTCCCGGCGCCGATGACGCCGAAGAACTTGTTCTTATAGAGACTCTTGAGATACCTCGTCCGGTTGTACTTCACTCCGAAGTAGCGAGCCGTCTCCGGGCTCTTGAGCGTGGGATCAACAACCCTGCCGCCGCGATCAACTGCCCAGCCGTGGAGGAAGGAGAGCCCGCCTGTCTCAGAAGGCTGCACCACGCCTTCGGCGTAGGTGAGATCGCTTCGCTGCATCACGAGCAGGCTTGCGTTGCGGTAGCATTCCTTCGGCTTGCCGCGCTCGACTCCTTCAGGCAGCGGCTGAGCTTTGAACTCCTCTCCATGCGCCATAAGGTACGGGCGGGGATCGTGCTCAAGGCGGCTCGGCATTCCGATAATGATAGGCGAGTCGAGAAGCTCAGCGCCGCTGCCTTCACCACCTTTGTGTGCTTCGTAATAAGCCTTCCAGTAGCCCGGGGTGCCCGGCTTGCCGTACGCCGAAGCCGCTCCTCTGAACTCCGGCACCACCAAGCCTTCGGCGCAGCGGCAGCTCGGATGCGCATGTGCGTTCATCACCCTCGTGCCGTCGGGCAAGGTGAAAGGCTCGTCGAGGCCGACTTCCTGGCCTTTCATGGCCCAACACGTCGGGCAGGTGCGTTCTGACGGCGTCGTAAGCCACCGTCGCTTCTCGGTGCCTTCCAAACTGCCGGAGTCCGCTGCCTGCTTCCACAGCTGCCGCTGTCCCTCGTTCGAGGCCATCATCGTCTCGCTGCGCGCGATGTTCTCCGACCGCCACTGCAGCAAGCGCCGCGAATAGCGCTCGGCGTGCTTTTCGACGAAGTCGAGATCAGCGCCGGCGGCTGGTACGTGGATCTCCAGTCTGCCCGCACGGACGAGACGTCCGGGGCTGTCGAGCAGCCGCCGGCGAAGATTCCAGACGGCCTCGCTCTGCGCATCGGTGAGGCCGATGATGCTTCGCAGCAGCTTTGCTGACGCACGCGGAGGCAGATGCTCGTCAAAAGCGCGCTGGATGATCTTCCTCACGCTCGCGCGGACCTGCTCGGAGATGTTCGTCACGAGAGCTGCGCTGCGCTCAGCCGCCCAAGCCGTCGCCTCCGGATTCGTGCGGTCGAAGGCGAAGCCCAAGCCGTACTCAGCGCTGCTGCGCAGCATCAGGAGCCTTCTTCCAGCGGGTGCTCGAAGCCGAGAGCAGCCTTGAAGCGAACGCCGCCGTCGCCGTCGACCGCTTCCCGGTGGTCCACGCTGTTGTCGAGGATGCTGACCGCAATGCCCTCCGGGAAGGCCTTGCAAGCGTTTTTGCTGCGGTCCTTGCCGTAGAAATGATCGCAAACGGCGCACTGCGAGGTGTAGATCATCCCCTCTTCCTCGGGCGAGGGCCGTGCACATAGTCGTACGCGCGCTCGACTTCTGCGGAGTAGGTGCGCCCTGCCATCTTGCCGGAGACGTACTCGGCCACAAATTCCAACGCGTTGGTTTCGGCGTACCGACTGACCTGCCCAGCGACTGTTCTCTCGTATGGAACCCGCTGCCGCGTCAGCTGCATGTGAAAGCCGGCTGGGTCGGTACGATCGTGAATCGCATGCCCGAGCTCGTGGTGGACCGTGCTGTTGCGGTGCGAGCTGGCGTGAAAGCCGATGCTGCGCATCCGCTCCTGGTGGAAGTCGCTCGCCGGATCTCCAATCGTGCCGTTTCTTCCTGCTCGCAACTGCACCACCCTGTGGGTGGGAGAGTAGCGACCGAGCGTTCCGCCGCGCAGCCCGCCAACGTGCAGCTGCAGGCCGTCAGGAACGTCGTAGCCGGCCTCTTTCATCTCACGCATGCCAGCGGCACCAGCGCGGATTGCGTAGATAGCCTGCTTGTCGGAAACTCTTCCGCGGATCTTCACCGACCTCCACCCCTGCCCTTTGGCGTAGGCGATCTGGTCGTTGAGAGAAGCATCCGCACCTGGGTCGTTGCGGCGAGGAGCGATCGGCCCCGGCCGAGGAGCTGGCGCAGGCGCAGGCGCCGCTACTGGACCAGAAGGAGCAGGAGCAGGAGCAGGCGGACGAGGAGCGCCACCCAGCAGTCCGGCCTTCTTTCTTCGATAGTACTCGCGAGCATATTCGTTCGTGCCGGCCGGCGGCATTCCTTCCAGGCGCAAGGCGCGGAGCGCAGCTGCTCTTGCCTGCTTGCGCAGCTTTCGCTCCATCAGCTCTTTGGATAGCTGCTTCAACTCCACAATCTCGCCGGCGTCGAGAAAGTCCTCCCACATGCCGAGATCGGGACTTTCGTTCGGCCGGGCGTCGTGGAAGAACATCTCGCTGCCGCGCATCAGCTCTTCTTCTTGCTCTTCGCTTTGGAGATGATGTTGCGCGCGATCTCTCGCCCCCACGGCTGGCGCAGATCGATCCGCGCGTTCCACTGGCTGCCCATCAGCAGCCGCTTACCCTCGGGCTGCGCCGCAAGCCACGAAGGACCAGTCGAGCCGGCTGCGCGGACGCCGGCCTTCAGCTGCTCTCTTCGCTCAGCGGAAAGCGACGGAAGACCGAAGAGCAGCTCCGCCTTGCTGTGAGAAGTCCGCTCGATGCGAATCCGCACGGCGTCGTAGAAAGCTGCTGGGCTGGCCGCGTTGAAGCCCTGCTTAGCCCAAGCGTAGCCGCCGACGTTGATGTTCGCGAGCGTGGTGATCTCATGCACGCCGTTGCGCTCGTAGGCTTCGAGGCTGTTCGCCATCATCCGAGAAGCATGGCCCTTACCTTGAGCAGCCGCCGGCAAGCTGAAATAGTCGTGGTGGACTTCGAGCGTGCCGTCGGGATGACGAGTGTAGGTCCGCTCGATGCGGCTGCCGCTCAGCGGGCCGACGCCGAAGAGCGACGCTTCCACCTTGATGCTGTTTCCACCTACCGCAACGGTGACGCGCGCGCCGGGAAGGATGTCGCGAGCGATGTCGACTGCGTCTTGAGCGATTGACGCGCCTTTCTCGCCGAGCGCCGCGTTCGCACCTGCCTTGAGCGCAGGAACATCCACCCTGCGGCCGTTTACGACTTTGACGATGGACTCAAAAGCGAGGTCAACGCGCTTGATCTCACCGACAGGAGCAGAAGCAACGGGCGCTGGCGCAGGCGCAGGGCCTGGTGAGGGTGGAGCAGCAGGTGCTGGTGCTGGCGCAGCCGGCCTCGTGCCCAACAGCCCTGCTCGGCGACGGCGGTAGTATTCTCTTGCGTACTCACTCGTCCCTGCTGGCGGCATTCCTTGCAGCCGCGCGCGAGGCATGAGGTCGCGAAGCTCAGCGCTGCTGCTGCTGCTGCTGCTTGCTCGGAAGCCCACGCGAACGGCGCTACGCGCAGCAGCTTCGCCGCTTGCAGCAAGGGTCGCTGCCAGCACCGGCCCGAAGTCACGCTGCAAGCTTTCGAGCATCCGTGTGGAGAGAGGCTCGAGCGCTGCGTCGAGCAAGCTCAAGCTCCGCTCTTCGAGCGCCCGCTCGACCGCCGCATAGTCGACGGCTGCGTAAGCTGCCTGCAGAGCTTGCTGAAGCACCTTCGCTACCTTCGGTTGGTAAGCATCCGCCACTCGACGGATCCGTCGGTGCGGAAGTGCCCCCGCAGGGGCAGCGCTTTTCCCGCGGCAGCTCGGGCCTGCGGCGAGCGGCCTGGCGGCTGCTCTTCGTCGTCCTCCGCCGGAGGCGCACCGCCCATCAGCTCTTGCTGCTGCGCAAGCGCCTCAGCCTTCTTGTCTTCGATCTCTTGCAGCTGCTCGTCGGTGAGAGGCTCGAGCCCGAGGATTTGATCGCGGATTTCCGACGCAAGAATGACCGTATCGCCGGAGGCTTTGTTGAGGCCGGCGAGCTTGACGGCGACGTCGGCTTTCTGCGCCTCGTCGAGCTCAGCTTCGCTTGGCCAGATCACCTTGTACTCGGCTTCGGGCAGGGCGCCGACTTTGATCAGCAGGTCGACCAGCGGCCGCACGACCTGGGGCTCGGCAAAGCCACTGCGCCGGTCGGCGACGTATTCGTCCCAATTGGTTTTGTCTTGGGCAGAGGAGAGCTCGCCACGTTCGCTACCGACAAGAATGCGCTTGGGAATGCTTGTCGCACCGGCGATCAGCGTGATGATGGCGTCCACCGGCTGGTTGAAGTTCGCCACGTCAGAGCCGAGGACTTCCAGCTCCATCCCGCGGGTGCCGATTGTGCGGCGGAGGCCATGAGCGTAGTCTTCCGCCGCCTCTTTCGTCTTCTTGACTTCGTCGGGGTCGAGGACGAGGTCTTTCTCCAGGTTGAAGTGCAGTCCTTGGTGGGCGCGCAACCAGAAGGCTTCGGCGCCGCCGCCAGTTACCTTCTCGAGGTCGTCGAGCCAGTTCCAAACGCGTTCGAGCCGAGGCTGGCCAAAGACCCTGTCGTCAAGAATGCCATCTGCGATGTGGATGCAGCGGCTCCAATGGCAGCGCAGCGTCTTCGTCGTCTGCGAGGAAAGCTCGCTGTTGCGCCGGGTGATGCTGTAGATCTCCGGCAGCCCGAAGCGCACGCTCTGCGGGTTCATGTCGTACTTCTCGATGTCGACGTCGTCTTCCGCGTAGGTGGCGAGGTAGGCGATCTTCTCCGGCTTGAGCGAGGTCGGCAGAGGCGTGCTCATATCGCCGGGCGCACCGATCAGCAGGACGCTAAAGCGGCCGATGCCGGCGAGGGTGTCGGCGCGCATGAGCGTCGGCCAGATCTGCAGCCGCGCAGCAAGCTCCTCCCAGGCTTCTTCGAAGGGCGTGGTGACCTCAGGATCTTCATCCTCGATCACCTCGATGCCGGCGCGCCACGTCGCTTGTGGTGCGCTTTCGACGACGCGGGCAGCAATGCCGTTACGACGGTACCTGGCTCGATAGTCTTCGGCCGTCAGCAGCCGCTGATAGCCGAGGACCTCGTAGAGATCCCGCTTGCCGCCGAAGGTCTTGCCGACGAGCGCCGAAAGCCGCGCGCGGTCGAAAAGGTTGGAGGCAAGCGCACGCAGCGCCGCTACTGGTCCGAATTCGCTGACTGTGGCTACCATAGCAGCTGGCCTTTCAGCTTAGGCTTTTCGAGGAGCGCAGGCGCGGCAGCAAGCATCAGGGCCTCCGCCCGGTTCGGCGAGGCAAAGCCCCTGCGCTTGGCGTCGTCTTTGCTTTCGATCTGGATCTTGCCCGACGAAGTCCGCTTGTAGCGCAGCTGCACGAGCTCGGCAGCGAGGTCGTCGTCGTCGGGGTCGAGATCGAGCTCCGCATGCTCAAAGCGCTCACGCAGCGACCAGTAGTAGTAAGCGCGCTTGTTGAGGAAGAGCGCCTTTGGACACTCCGTGCTGCGCTCGTCGTGGAAGTCGTCGTCTTGGCGACCAGCTGGTGCAGGGCACGTGCACGGCGGCGGCTCGCCAACGTTGACGCCTTCGAAGGCTTCGCCTTGTTCGTTGGCGCGGTCGACGACTCCGGCGCCGATGCCGATTTTGTCAACGCGGACGAGGATCTCGTGGCCTTTGGGAGCGTCCTTAAGCAGGCCCTTGCGCGTAGC
>k87-1186766_pt1 | contig 14035 bp, 14 predicted proteins | sample MGYA00084034_6733716 | MGnify analysis MGYA00084034
CAATAGCAACAATGTCTTAATAGCAGAATTACGCCGTAAGTGCGGATAAGTATGATATAACTTGTATGAGAATTTAGATTTGATTTGGCATTATTGCCGGAATTGAATATAAAATTGTTATCTGTCTTACCTTCTAAACATTATTAGAACTTAACTAATTATCTAATCTTATGGGTATTTGCAGTGAATGTAAGTCACTAAAACAAATCCTATTCAATGGTATGAAAAACGGACTGCCTGTTCAATGGTGTCTCTATTGTATTAGGAATTCCGAAATAATGTGAACGTCATCTTCCATATTTTTTGTTAATTTCGGGACACAAAAGAGAGCACAGTTTTAAATATTAAAAATACAAGTAGATGGTATGATAACTCCCAAATTCACACTCCGAGAAATTAGTCCGGCTGAAACTATTGCACGCTGGAACAACAGGAACACACACTCTTTCCTTAACATTGACCCCCGATATCTTAGCGGTAGGAGAGGATTCGTATGCGGCAACCCTTCTTGCGAGGGTCTTTATCGCTTGAACGGGCTAAATGAACAGCCTGATGTATGTCAATACTGTAGTCTTTGCTGATGCCCTGTCTTGTTACTAATGCAAGTCTAACAAAGTCCTGAGCGTGAAAGTGTTAAAATATCGCTAGTGACTTGTGGACTTAGTTTACAAACTACTATTATCCTACTCAAATAAGGTATGGTAGGTATATCAATACCCAAATTACCCACAAAAGTCGAAGAAGCGATTTACCTGATCACTTGATTCCAACAACAGACAGGTGCCACAAGAAACTAAAAGTAAAATGTCCATTCTAAATAAAGGTAAAAAGTTAAGTTAACGCAGAGAATGTACCAAAAGGGCTTTGTAAATATTACAAACAAGTGCGATTCGAAAGAAGAAATAACACACTAAAAGAGTTTTACAAACATAATATAGTGTGGAATAAAGCCCCTTCCAACTGGATTGTGATATAAAGCTATACATCATTGTGTCATACTGAGTTTTGCAGCGCAGTTGGGATAAGCCTGAGATTAAATGCACTAATTACATTCTCGTCCGTACGTATTTTATATCTGGTAGTAGAACATAGTATATGAAAAAGATAGATTTTACACAACTTATAACAAAAAAGGTATTAACTAATGACAAGAAGCATTTAGGGCATGTTGATGGATTAGGGAGTGTATATTTCATTGTAAAGGATGGACTCTTTAGTCCTAGGTACTATAAAATTCCGCGGGAAAAAGTTGACAGCTATCAAGACGGGAAAGTGCTACTTAATATTTCAGAACAAGACACAAAAAAACAGTTCAAGAGAAAATACCCGGGATATTTTAAGGACGTTCAGGGTTGATTCAAGGAAATCTGATAGGTCGGTACATACTGCTTAGGTGAAAAGTAAGCAGTAAGAGGAAAGCTTGGCGCTTGTGGTGCTTGTCCAGAAGGTTTTTCATGTCCCTACCCATGAGACTTTACGATGCAGGCAATTGTCTATAGTCCTCCTAGGACAGACTGACGTAAATCCGAAGTCATGGTCTGAGATCAATCTCCAGTAACCGTAACCGTCAATATTCCAGGAAATTCTGCTTATCAGATCATACAAAAGCCATCACCTATCCCACAAGGATTAGTCCTATTTACTTCTGTTATAAATGGTGATGCCACTTAGTAAGCATGAGCATACCGACCCGATAGGGTGATATTACGTCAGTACTTTTCTTTTATCTTTTGTTACTAATTAGAGAGTAACAGAATCCTGAGAGAGTGGAAGGACCAAATATCACTAGCGAGTTCGGAAAAAAATTGCAACTAACACGTTATGTATACAATTAATGTCGAGATAACATAGTTAGTCTATAGTTATATACGTACTGTGCCTCTTAAATAAGATGATGAATAGGTTTGAGAACCATCAATTTCGATTCACAGTATCAACGACAGTTACTATCTCAAAATACCAGAAATAATTCTACCCAATTATCAATTCATGGAATACCTAATGCAACCCCAGTAACCAACAAGCAAAACTTAATTCACACCCAAATAGCCTTTTTGTTATGTGAGTCATGTTACTGGTGTTTATCGTTGTTGGATTTACAAGCACAGATTGATCTTTGTCCTGTCTGTAAGGGCGCACGCCTCGTACGAATGTCGGTGTTCTGAAATCATATGTTAGTTCTCATAGGTTACAAATAAGGCTAAAATCATCATTATCAGTAAACTACAGAGTAGGGGTGTTTGATACTTATAGATAATAGTTCTAATTCTAGTCTATCTCTTAACTAGTAAAGATATAATCATCAGCTGCCAATGACTTGGCCTTCACTTCTATTTCTCAATCTCTTTCTTCATTCGAGCTAAGAGATCAATTGCTTCAGTAGCATAACTGTTGATCCAGCGATCATGAATTTCTTTAATGGGGAGAGGGTTGATGTAATTCCAGCGATACCGACCCCTCCGTTTTACTAAGATTAAGTCTGCCCTTTCGAGGACCCCCAAATGCTGCATGACAGTACAACGATCCAATTTTCTAAAATGTTCACATAGTTCTCCAGTAGTCCTGGGTTTATCTTTAACTAAGTCAAGCATTTTCCGCCTTCGAGCATCGGCTAGGGCCTTAAGAACTAAATCATACTGCTCTTCTGACGGCATAGCTTATGTTACACTTATATAACATCACATATTATTAAACTATTAAAATGGAGATTAAATATGGAACTAAAATTTGAAGTCCAGGCTAAGATCAAAAGGCCAATTAGCGATGTGTTTGATGCCGTTTACAATCCTAACAAACTCAGCGGCTATTTCACAACAGGCGGCGCGAGTAACCCTCTTGACGAAGGAAAAGAAGTGACATGGGATTTTCACGACTTTCCAGGAGCATTTCCAGTTCAAGTTAAACAAACAATCAAAAATAAAAAAATTGTTCTCGAATGGGCCAATTCAGAAGGAGGAAGTACGCAAGTAGTGATGAATTTCGAACCTCTTGGTAAAGATTCGACCCTCGTCAGAATTGAAGAGTATGGCTGGAATAATCAAATTCAAAAATCCCTTGATGAATCCTATAGTCATTGTCAGGGCTGGATGCTGTCTCAAAGTTTACGTAGAATTTGGCAAAAACCTCAGAGAGTTCTTTTTCTAATACTTAAATCCACTCTGCTATTAGTATCGGATCAAAATCAATCATCAATCTGAGGTTTCTGGGGTTTCTGAGGTCTTGATTCTGCAGATGTGAAATCGAACTGAATGTGTATCGCGAAACATGTAAAATGTTCACAATAAGTTCGCCGCACCGATGCTAAATTAGCTCAGAAATTCTGTTCGGAATTGTAACCTTTTGACTTGACAATTTGTTCATAGTTCTATCAACACAAAGTCTTTCTGCTTCATTATAGAGTCTCTTAGATGATTGAAGTATTCGGTTACGAAAGGAGATTTGTGAAGATGAAGCTGCAAGATGGGGACCAATTGTTGGATCGCTTAAATAGGCCTCTAGAACTACACCTACTGCAATTACAAATAATTCTTCTTTCTCATACAACATTGACCAAACAGTCTGTTCAACAAATCGTTCGATATTCTGGTATTCTTCTTTATCTAGTTTAAGATTCACCAAGTTCTGCAATCTTAATAATTTGTTTTTCAGGTTGCTTATGTCATGCCTTCTGTTTTGAATATCGTCATTCAACACCCTTTTTGTTCCAACCAGACTTGACGTCTCAGACCGAAGTACAGACAAATCATTCTTGAGACTATCCCTGGTACTCTGTAGTGTAATAATGTCATTTGTCAGCTTCTGACATATATCATTAAGATATTGAAGCTTGTTCCCATGTTTAATAGCTTCTAGTATTTCCTGATGCGAAATGTTATTCTGTTTCATGATTCTGTAGAGGTCTAGGATTGTGTATAAGTTGTAATCTATGTCTTCATAGACTTGTACTAGATGGTGAAGCCCATTAAGTTTAAGGTAGTCTTTATACAACTTATGCACTTCGTCAGCTGGTAAATCCAACTCAATTGCTATATCCAATGGCTTCCAGTCTTCAGAAAATAGTTTCAAGGCCTGTGACTGCTTTGACATGTACTGCCGGGGTTGTTGTAGAAGTTGCTTATGTTCCACTATTTCAGGAACTTTCAGACTATCAGTTCGAATTCTTTCCTTATCTTCTATTGACTTCTTAATTGTTGAGCTTATGTCCCTTAGTGACATATGCACCTCCTGAGCAATCTCACGATATGTCTTCCCTTGGTTATGAAGTTGCAAAACGAGATTGGCCTTTCCCCTCTTATCTACTAAAATCAATTTTATAGATTTCTAATAGCATAAACACATAACCAGCTCAAAAACCTTCTTGTAAAGCGATACCTTTGTTACCATATTGTTTTCATATTGCTGTTATTGGCCCTCTGATATGCATGAACCTTCTTTAGTAATGCATGAGGTAGTTACATATGTTTTAGCTACTATTTGCATAAACGCTCCAAAATATCAAATCTGAGCGTAAATCTGGTCATAATACACGGCAAAATGCGTTTAAGATGAGAAAGCAGTTTCCTATCAGTTCTTCTTGTTACCACGCGTTACCATTCATTTTTATATACTTTATAATGTTGAGATTGATATCTGTCCATTTGAGAATGGTACAGAAGTTTTTTCTTCTCCGTGATAGATAACTGAAGTTTAAAGATATCTAACAACTAACGAATCGTATGGGTCTACTTACATTTCTTCTTGTGATTGTGATCATCCTTGCCATAGTGGGTTTTGGGATGGAAGACTTTCTCTTCTGGAGTTATCACTGGCTTTGATAAGGCTGTAGACATTGGAACGCCTGTCATCAAGGACTTGACACAAGAAGCTAGAGAGTGTGTGAATAGTCCCGAACAATTAAGGCCTACCTATTTGTTTCTCGTTGATTTCCTTATTACCTTTCCAACAATCTTCTACGAATAAAGAATACGTGGACCTATTCCTTTTAACCACATAACCGCCATCTTCTACAGTCATTGTACCCCCTTGTGTCTTCCTATTACCTCAGTCTCATTATCAAATCCTCCGAGTCTTCAGATAACCACGTTTTAGCATATATCCATAAGAAAGACCCACTGTAAATATGAAGTTTATATTCTCCTTAGGTATGGTAGACGACCAGCATCATCAACCTGTAATACTGTGCTATATGACCTTAGGATAACATCCGCAATCTGCACATTTAACATGCATAAGCTATTAACTAGTAAATCATTCAAACTATTAAAAAAAGTTTTGGAAATCAGAAGCTAAATTCACAATATTCCTATAAGTAGCCCATTTTAAATCAATTAAGATAACTGAGTGACGCTGCAAAGATAAAGAAGATACTATATTCACTATTTTTCTTTTTCATTGCTGGTCTATGTGAAATTGGCGGAGGTTACCTAGTCTGGTTGATGATGAGGCTATTTCCACGTACGATAAAGTGGTAAAAATGTCATCGAACGACGAAAAATCCCTTACAAACTGCGTTGAGCATAGCCCCACTACCTACTGGGATTATAAGAGTGTCTGGAACTTGCCAGCAAAAATAGATTCTGCATATGGGAGAGTCATTAAATCCTTATCCATCTCAGTATATATTTACAGATGACTTCTTCGGTTAGCAATGAATAGGGATTGAAATACGGAGAAACGTTCAAGCAAACCCTCAGCGACTACCCATTCTATAAGGATCTCTTATTAGTTATTTCTATTCTCAGAAACATTCAGGATTTCCGAGGAATATTTTCGAGGAATGTTAGGATAAGAACATCATCTAATATGCAGCATCTTTCTGATGCGAGAGGACTTCTTGTCAGAAATATTATCTTTGTTATCACCGTAATCATTCGTATTAGGTTTAATTATCTCATATGAGCCATCCATATATTTCGTTACGATTATCTCACAATAACCGCACTCATATCTCTTAATTGGAGGATCATGAAGGATAGATCCATTCTTCCAAACCATGAGAGTGCCACAGTTAGGACAATACATAGTCATGAATATACCAGAATGACATATTCTCCTTATTAAGTACTCTATTTAATATTAATTGTAATTTTGCTATCTGATTCAATGATAGTTCAAGAGAAATCTTTCAGAGTGTGCGACCCCTCTATCCGTATCATACTTGCAAATTTCTTACCTAATTATTAGTATAAACTATGAATAGGTATTTATCACAATTATTCTTGAGTTGTGCTCGTCGATTCTGGTAAGGGATACAAAAAACACACTTAAAAATAAAGGGAAAGTATAACATAGATCATGCAAAAAGAACTGCTAAAATTTATACTAGCCATTTCTGGATTTTTCGCTCTATTTGGGATAGGATATTTCCTAAATCAGTATTTTCGGTTTGGGTCTTGATAATCTAAAAAAGCAGACACAATTGTTTTGACTCTATCCTTATCTTCGTTCGGCCATAAGATCAAACCACATCTTCACTCCGACTCGTTTTCAACTCATAGAAGAACAATTGTTCAAGTCACGAATTAGTGAATACATAACCTTCGATCACTTAAAGTATCAATTGGTTATGTTGTAAGCAAGTTTAACTAGGTGGATATGCACGAACTAGATAACCAGAATAGATCCTCAAAAGTAAATTCTAAGAGATAGGATTTTAAATGAAATGGAATGAAATATTGCGCCACAAAATGTGGAGACGATCACTTCTACATTGGTTTGCTGGTCAAGTTAGCTCTGATTTAGGACGGGTAACAAGACTTATCTAGTTGATTGATCGATTGTATTTTCTATCCATAATGCAGGAGATTAGCAAGACCAATCACTTCCCGAAATATGATACTACAGCCATCTCGGAAATAAATGATGGCATATACAGAATATCTGGATTTGCAAACGATTTTGGGATTACATACAATCAATTTCTTATCGCGGATAGGGATCCAATATTGATACATACTGGTCCCATAGGTAGCTATCATCTGATAGAGGACCGAGTGAAAGAAGTTATGCCCTTAGAAAAGCTTGCGTATGTAGCATTTCTCCATTTTGAAAGCGATGAGTGGGGAGGAATGGAATTTCTTCAAGCCCCAAAAATAAGGCTCGTTTGTAGCGATTTAAGTTCAAAGCTAAATCTAACAGGATGGTACAACGTCCCTGTGAACCACATTTCATTTTGGGATAATGAAACTCTAAAGACAGGTAACAAGTCTTTACGATTCATTATGACCCCTCATGTTCATCATTGGGACAGTATGATGATATTCGAAGAAACAACAAGATCATTGTTTACATCGGATTTATTCATCCAACCTGGAGATAATCACAAGGCCGTCATATCTGATGATCTATCGGAAAGTATGATTGATTTATACCGAGCAGTTGGCATATTTGCCAGCGAACAGCCAGTACGAAGGACTACAGAAAGACTTGTGAAGTTTAATCCAAGCATGGTATATCCAATGCACGGTAGTTGTTTAGATAGTTCAGTGTTTCCAAAGTACGTAGAAGCAATAATGGATAAGGATTTTGCTTATACAGATATGCTACTTGGACAAAAGTTGTTATGATTGCCAATAGGTTAATCAACGTCTCCTAAGCGAGAACAAGACCGGTGAACGAGTGTTAAGTGCTTGACTCGATGAATTCATAGAAATCAGTTACAAATTAATGGAACACCGGAGAACTGAGCAAATTAGAGACCGAATATTTTGGAGGAAGTAGAATTTGAAGGAGATTGATGCCAATTATGATTGAGTTTTCTGTTACAAGCAAGTAAGAAGCCATGTCTTATTGTATTACTAGATAATAGATTGTGGCACCTCCCAACTGAACCTATTTGTTTTATTGGTTCAAGACCTAAATACACTCTCCCTCTACTTGATGTAATTCAAACATTATATTCTAATTCATACTGCAATTTTGTATGGGCCATGAAATTATTCAAACGAATCATGATGCAGAAGCAAGGGTTGATGAATCTAGAGCTTATGAAGAATACAAAGAATTCAATGGTAGAAAATACACGGGTATGAAAGTGGGAGGAAGTCACAAATGGTATTATGACAAAGGCACCTGGAATGAGAAAAAGATAACACCAGATAAATGGGAACTAACATATGCTGCCAATAAGAAGAGAGCTTGGGATGCCCCGGAAGGTTCAGGCGTTCCAGTCGGAACAGAATATCATTGGTATATTCTTGCGCACCAAAATGTCAGAAAACTCGATGCAAACAATTACTCAACTTCAATGACGGGAATCAAATACAAATTAGCGCATAAACGTGCTGACAAATTAAACTGGAATACAAATGACAATCAACAAAGAAAGCAATTAATACAAATATTAGAGGATTTAATTGTTGAACTGAAGAGCGAAATAATCGAAGATGCTAAATAGACTACAATTGGAACAACCAACCGCATACGGTCCACTTCATCCATCTTCTTTATTGTCCCTCTCCTTTGTCTTCAACATGATCGTTACCGTAATCCAATTTTGCATCGATCCTCTTCTGCAATTCTTTATACCGCTCATACTTTTTACTCCACTTTGAAAGCACGAACCATTGTCTTATTCCTATCCCTAACCATACAAGAGATACTAGAATTGGAATAATTCGAGCTAAAGCGACTTGAGGAGGAATATGTGGAGGATCATCAAAACCTTCAGCGAACCCTCTATCTTCATTAAAGTGGAACGGCGATCCAAATAGTGCAAATGTAAGTGCAAATGCTATTGGGGGAATGATCATGATGGTCAGGATCATTATGATAAACATCTTTTTAGTCTTGTTTAACTGAGTGATTATATCATCCATTATCTGAAAGATGTTTTCTCTCGAAATATCCCCTTTGTCAACCTTGTCTGCTTCAGCAGGGTCAGTCATAACGAATATCCCCCTCATCATGATATAAGAAATGCGGTAACTTTGTTACCTGATACCTACCTAATTCATTATACATCATCGTATCATAAATTATTATTATCTGTCAGTTTCACTCCTTGGAAAAAACTCTTCATATGGTTCCAGAATCTCTCTGAGTATTTGTCTTCCTTTCTCTGAAGCCCTGTATTTTATTATTATCTTATTTCCCCAAGCTTCTTCTGTTCTTAATATTATTTCCTTTCTGACCATTTCTTCAATTATTTCCCTATGCTTAACGTTATTTAAGCCACAATAGCTCATGAGTTTACTTTGATTAAGCTCGCCATATTCGTAAAGTTTCAACAGAACATCTTTCCTTATGTAAATCCTATCTCTATACTCATGAACCAAGTTGACTCAAATGCCGTAGTGTTAACTACTTCTGATTGGATCTTAGATACCATAAACAAGATCAGGCATAACTTGTGAAAATAATGGATGTAGGGATAAGGACAAGTTTGATTCTGCTTCGAGCATGATCTGTTATTCTATGAGACTGCACATATAACATTTACTAATACTTTATTGATGTTGCTCATGCCAGAGAATTGGTTATCGAACATTCCGTAGTTGTCCGATTAGCCTTGGTTTGCAGTTGTTTTGACAAACACAAGAATTTTGCCATTGATCTTGTTTCGAAACTCGAACGTGGAAGAGGATTTGGTTAATAAAGCATTAACCTCTTGGTCCCTAAGTTTATGATCAATCACGGTAAGAATGCCATCTGATTTAAGTACTCTATATAGCTCTCTTATGATCCCATACGGATTATGAAAATCGTGAAGCACATAATATAGCAAAATTATATCGATGCTTGAATCTGGCAAACCTGTGTTACCACCGGTTAGAACAGTTGTAATATTCTTAAGTCCTTTCTTTGATGCAGATTTCTGTATCTGTTTTATCGCCAGTGGATGGATATCTGCTGCAATGACCGTTCCATCTTTGCCTACCATCTCTGCGGCTGCCATTGTGAAGCTACCTGGTCCACATCCATAGTCTAGAATTGATACACCGTTTCCAATACCTTCTATCTTGTTTAGAATCTTTCTTGGTCGTAGGAATGCATCCCGAAATTTCAAAATAAAGTACATGGATTTGAAACTGAAGGCACTCATGGGTTTGTCAGACAATTAGTAAAGATTTCAATTCCTGTTTATTTACAAGTACATATAGGAGAGGTTGGCATGCAAATCAAAATTGTCATCGCGCATCATCCAAACTTGCTATAGCGGCTAAAATTCCTCCATGACAGGGTTTCCGTTCAGTTTGATTTTGCTCATGAAGTAGTACAGGCATTACAATTTATAAATATGTAAGGGAGTGAAAGTATAGTTATAATAGTGCGGTAGCCGTTATAGAGGGGAACACAAACTATCATCAGCCGACGATTCCTGGACTACTGCTTGGGTAATTTGTGAAGATCTAAGGCCCTTCCATGCCTTGAATAGTGGTTCGTACTGTGTAGAGGTGAGCCCACCAGACCGAGCTGCATCATAAAAGTGAGATCATCTCGAATTACCCTGAGTTTCATCATTACCAATCCTGGGTATTTGTATTGCTTGATATGCAATTTTGCGTCCTGTTGGAGAAATAGCAAAGAAATTTCCTAAGTGTTCTCTGGTTACGATCAAGGTCGAAATAACCTCATTTTCTGATGCAATGATTTCTAGCTACTCATTATAAAGATTAGGAAAAGCAGTTCGCAAGCCGAATATAGATATCACCAGCCGATCGATAAATCTCCGTTCTTTCGAGCTAGGAACTTCATATAATTTTGGGAATTGTCACTCTTTAAATTGCATCCGTCCTAGGAGATTCATCACTTCTGTGAGAAAAGGCATTGAACGATTTGTAGGTCTCAGTCCAATAATAACTCCACATTTTTTCATACTGCAAACACTGCTCATAATACATGGAAGATAGTCTACTAGACACCGATAAGATGTCTACGCCTAATTTGGCAAACGAATACCAGGACTTTCCAACAATATCTGAAACTATATACAAAGGATAGTTTTCAGAACGATAAATGTTTTTTTCATTGTTAGTCTCGTTGTCAATTACCTTGACATTCTCAGTCGCAGTTGATTCATTTGATGATACCGTGCCCTGTTGTGTTGGGTCTTGGGATTTAGGTACGATATTCTTGGAGTCTTCTTTATCAATCGATTCATCTTCTGTTACAAGGGAGTTTGCATTTACGCAGTCAACATGAACCTTCACTTCTGTGACAAATCCGCAGGAGGAGCATTTAAAATCCAATGCTTCTTGGCAAAATTCGCAGTATGAAAATGGAACAAATGATGATCCACATTTGATACAGTTAGTAGCACCCAATGCAACACTTTATCGATTGACTTACTAATGAACCTTGTGCTATCCTTAGTTCACTTAGGAAACCTGATAAAAAAGATCCATTTCTGAATGGATTACAATCTAAAGGCAACGCTTAAACTCTTGTAAGTTCTTCAAATACTCGTACAATCCAGTATTAGAACCTAAAGATCACCTAGAAGAGTATATCTTTATACAGATAACAAATGTATATCAAATAGACATACGGTATAATTATACCACTTCCTCCTCTTATAACTTTCGTATACGGTAGTTGGAATTGCGAAAGTCTCGATGTATCTGTGACAGACAGATATAATAATAATCTAGAGCTACGTTTAAGGTTCATGCAAACTTGTTAGTCATCTAATCAGAGAATAAATAAGTACTATCACCATTCTATATGTCTCTGGAGTTTCTGATGGTCCGATCACAAACCGTCTTTGAGGTAGAGATACTCGCGCAATAACAAACGTAAATAGTTGTTTTTCTTTATACTCGTATTGACCTCAGAATATTATCTCGACCAAATTAAGAAAAGTGTCACATTTATATTTGAATGTAAAAGTGAGATTCAGCCTCTTTGGTAAAGGAATCTTTGCCACTGTAAAAAAAGAGAATGGGGAAATAATCTATTTGTGACAGCAAAACAGGTTCCACTGGGCAATTATGAAAAGCTACATGAACGAATTCAGATTAGGCTAAATAACAGAAAGGTATCTCAGATCATTTAAAACTTAGCCTATGCGAGCTGGATTTCGAATTTCACAGTGATAAGTGTGTAGATTTAGCTGCCATTCAAATAGGACCATGACTCGTTCTTCAGAATACCACACAGCAATTTCGTTTGCTGTTTCACTTGGAACACGAATTAGTTCAAGTTTTATGCCTACAACTTCAATGTCTAACTTCTGGTCAAAGGTTTTGTTTGGTGCCAAGAATGTAAAAGGACGAAACCCTTCACTGTGACGTCCCAAACCATCATTAAGGTTACCCATATCAGAACTAATGGACAGATTCAATCTTAATCTAAAACGAATAAAATGAAGTTTATTTAAACTGCACTGCAATCTTACTGTTACCTAAAAGTAGGATGGAGTAGGAACATTAGGTACTACCACTACCGTAAGTTATCTTTTGTCGTATTTTAATATTTTCAAGTGGGAGACTATATTACACCCAGGTCAGGAACAAATAAAGGTAAAAGGAAAATTGGCCATCCTGCAATCTATCATGTTAACTCATATCCTTCATTTGCCTCATTAGAGGATCTGTTATGCTCTCCTTGACGAGTGTCGGAAGATCACCGATATCCCGCCAATCTTTGCCCAATTCCAAATCAAGGGATTTGAAATTTTGCGGAATCAAATTAGGTTGTGATGGGGGATCAACATGTGCAGATTTAGTATCCTGCTGAGGGGATGATGCGGGTGCCAGGGCGCTCAAAACGGTCTTCATTTCTCTCACCTCATAGCCAGGAGTATTCCTAACTTTTGCTTCCGTTTTAGTGGACATGGGCATCTTAGATGTTGAATTGAAGAAGTCAGGAAAAATCTGTTTCAGTGATGACATATCTACTCCGCTTAACCTGTCTCTCTCAGACTTGAGTTCTGCAACACGGTTCCTTAACCAAATATAATCGTAGTAATGATCTTGAAGATCGTCGAAGAATTTTTTTACGGCGGCATTGGGGGTTAATCCCTCTTGTGTAGCAACTTCAGCTAGAAGGTATCTCAATTGTTTGAATTCGGGTAATCCAAAACCGATATCATTAAGGTAACTTAGCACCTTGACACTTTGAGAATTCATAGCGAGTTGCAGCTCAAGGTCCCTGTTTTTTGTGTCTAGCCCCTCTAACTTCAATTGAGCCATATTTACTCGAAGCTCTATATCAGCACAGACTTTGAATATCTCTTCAAATTTGGAAAATTCTTCTGATATTTCAAAGACATCATAGCCTCGTTCCTTCAACAATATAGCGGCAGACACAAACCGGGGGACGCTTTCAAATTGAAGTCCTTTTGTCTTAAGTGCCTGCAAAAGCTCCGAATCCCATCGTAGCTCCGATTCTATCTCTAATTTTTTAAGTTGAAGATCATGTATAATTCCTTCCAGGTCCTTTTTCTGGGAATTCAAAGTAGGGATTTCCTCATTAAGTTTTCCCATTTCTTGTTTCTTCTTTTCGATGATTTCTTCGATCTGAGGTATAGAAGTTAATTCATGCCTTCCTCGATTTCTGTCAAGAAAAGAGTGCAGCTCATCAAGTTGTTTGAAAATATGAACTGGATCATGACCGGCTTGCACATATTTTTTTGAAATATCGGTCAGAAATCTTTCATGATCATCTTCTTCTGCTCCCATCCTTTTCATAATCATGATTATTCTGTGCCCTTGTGCGCACTGCTCCGCAGTGGTGCCCGTTTTCGATAATGTGATCGCCAAAGCCCTTAGCAGTTCTGCGCGTTGTGGACCATGTTGGTTAGTAAACTCTTTCACAATACTGCTGACTGCACCCTCGCTAATCCCATACTTTATTGCCGTTACTCGCCTAGAATCACCGGACAACCAACTGTCGATTACTCCGAACCTTGTGACTTCGGGTATTTTTGCTGGCATTTAAGACATTATTGGCGCCTAGTCTTATGTATGTGGCGGTGGTCAGATAGGTCAAATAAGATGTCAAACAGGTCAAATAAGATGTCAAACAGGTCAAATAAGATGTCAAACAGGTCAAATAAGAGGTCAAACAGGTCAGAACAATCTTTCTGAAGGGC
>k87-469515_pt1 | contig 13949 bp, 16 predicted proteins | sample MGYA00084034_6733716 | MGnify analysis MGYA00084034
CCTCAACGCATTTTCGTCGAGGGAAGTTAATAATAGTATTTATTTGAGAATATTAAAATTATTAATAACACTTATATTCTTATTAGCGACATCTTAATCTGTGGCAATCTATTATCACATTCTCCTTATCACAGTTTTCTTATTTATTGCGCCGGGCAGTTTACTAATACACGCCTCTGAAAACGACGTAGCCCTGGAGAATGACACCTCCAAAACTTTGGTCATATCTAATTCTAATTTATCCGAACCCATAGCACAACAATCATCAAAAATAAATGTGGTTGCCTCATTCTTTCCCATATATGAATTTGCGAAGCAAGTAGGAGGGGATAGAGTAAACATAATGACCCTCATTCCAGCCGGTGTAGAGCCACATGACTATGAGCCTACGATCCAACAACTTCAAGAAGCAGAAAATGCAGATGTAGTATTCTTCAACGGTCTGGGATTTGAGGATTCTTGGATAGGCAGGATCAACAATGATAATTTGGTCGATACAAGCTCACTCTTGAATTTGTCTCAAGGTAGTAAAACAAGAAATCCTCATGTTTGGCTGGATCCCGTCCTTGCAAAGGCCCAAGTACAGCAAGTCGAAAATGCGTTAATAGAAATCGATCCTAATAACAAACTCTACTACCAGAATAATGCGATGAACTTTACTGTGGAGTTAGAGTCGTTAGATTCTGAAATAAAAAATGTACTTCAAACCTGCAACAAGAAGGATTTTGTTGCATTTCATGATGCATTTGGCTACTTCGCCAATAGATATGGACTAATTCAACACAGTGTCCAAGGAATCTCACCAGAGGGTGAGGTTCTACCTCAACGAATTGAGCAAACTATAAGATTGGCCGATGATCTTGGGCTGAATGTTATTTATGCAGAGGAATTGGTAGACCCTAGATTTGCTGAAGTTATTGCTCAAGAAATTCCAAATGGCAAGGTACTCGTATTGAGCCCGTTGGAAGGGATTGAGAAGGAAGAAATGGACACAGGGATAGGGTATCTCGACAAGATGGAGCAAAATATTTCTAATTTGAAAGTAGGTTTGGAATGCTCAATCTAACTTCCGCTAATCCAATAGTGGAAATAGACCACTTATCATATTGGTACGATTCCTCATTTCTCTCCTTAGATGATATTTCCTTTGTTATGGAGCAAGCTGACCTGCTGGGGATAATAGGTCCTAATGGTGCGGGAAAGACCACTCTTTTTAATTGCATCCTTGGAATTCTGCCAGATTATAGGGGTACTGTTAAACTTTTTGGAAAAGAGATTACGAAAAATAGAAAAGTATTGTTAAGCAATGTAGGATATGTTCCTCAACATACATCAATTGAACAAAGCTTTCCTGCAAACATAGAGGAGATTATTTCTTTCGGATTGCTTGGGTCCCTCGAGAAGTTTAGTCGAAGTTATGCAAAGGACCAAGTCCATAAAGCAATGCAGATAGTGGGATTAACTGATAAGAAGAATAAAAGGTTCAACGAGCTATCAGGCGGGCAACAACAAAGAGTCTTAATCGCTAAGGCCATGGTACATAATCCTAAGCTACTAATATTAGATGAGCCCACAAGCGGTATAGACGAAGACACACAAGATAAATTTTATGATCTGATTCGAAAGCTCAATGCAGAAGAAAAAATATCCATTATCTTGTCTTCGCATGATTTAGATGCCATAAGTAAGCTTGCCAATAAAGTCGCGTGCATAAACAGAAAGATGCATTTTCATGGAGATGCGAAAGATTTCTTTGGTGATGAGAACATGCTCAAGACGTATTATGAATCCGCAATGCAGGCACATTTAAGGCTACACCAATTCAATGCCAAATCTAATCCTCAAAATGTTCCATCTACCTAAAACCAAATAGATTTAGTAAAATGGCCATCTTGGAAATTATGGAGTTCGGATTCATGCAACGTGCATTAATCTCGGGCATCGCTGTTGCTACTATATGTTCTGCTATCGGTCTATTTCTAGTTCTTAGAAAGCATTCACTATTTGGAGATGCGATGTCTCATGTTGCTTTTGGTGGTTTATCTATAGGTTTATTCCTCAATCTATATCCAATATGGACGGCATACGCCTTTACTTTAATCGCCGCGTTGGGAATTACAAAAATGACTGATTCCATCAAGATCCCACCAGATTCTTCGGTCGCAATCTTGCTTTCATCTGGACTAGCTATTGGAATAGTTCTAATAAGTCTGTCAGGGGGATACTCTCTAGACCTTTTTAGCTTCCTGTTTGGAAGCATATTGTTGATTAGTACTCAGGATACTATTACCATTGTATTTCTCAGTATTTCGATTCTTTCAATTATAGCAATAATGTATAGGCGTTTGATGTACATTACTTTTGACGATAAACAAGCTAGGGTAAGTGGCATCAATGTGAAATTTGCTAACTATATTTTCATCGTGCTCGCTGCAATAACTGTAGTTACATCGATTCGATTAGTAGGCGTTCTCTTGATATCTGCGTTAATAGTCCTACCCAATATAACTGCAATATTATTTGGAAAGGGTTTTAAGAAAACTGCCGTGATTTCAGTAGGTATAGCTGTTGTGTCAGTTGTGTTGGGAATTATCATTTCTTACTTAGCTAATGTTGCTCCTGCAGGTGCCATAGTACTTACCAGCGTGGCCATATTTCTGTGCACTATTGTCACGCGCGAAATTAGGAAGTCAATCCGATCTGGAAAGATCACGGAGCCAAACGTACACAATAGATCTCATTAGGGGTAAACATATTTTCCAATAGATTGCAAACATGTTGGCATATTCAGTTGGTTTCGGCAAAAACTGCATGAGGTCAGCTTACGACCTCCCGATTTCAATTCCAAGTGTTTAAGGATATGATGGGTTACGTGTAACAGTATACTTTCAAAGGTGCCAATCATGCTTAATAAAAAGACGAACTCTAATATACGAAATCGTCACACGTTACTCGAAATCAGAAACCTAAATTATCTCAAAATCTTGTCAATCCTTGATCCGTCTACATAGTAAACATTTATTTCGGGTCAATCTGCAAGCATGTGATGGAAACACGAGCGCTGCCCTGTGTGACAGGCAGGACGGTCAGACTCAACAATATATAGCACTGCATCCAGGTCACAATCCATACGAATTTCTCTGACTGGTTGTATGTTCCCAGATTCTTCCCCCTTCATCCAAAGCTTGCCCTTAGATGTGCTCCAGAACCAAGCGTTTCCAGTCACACTGGTTTTTTTTAATGCTTCTTGATTGGCGTAAGCCAACATTAGCACTTCCTTAGTGTTGTGATCCTGGACTACGACAGGGATTATTCCATTCCTTTTTTCGAAGTTGACAGATTTCAATGATTTGCTTTCCATGCCCCGACCTAAACTAAAATTGAATTACTGCTAATAAATAACTAACTTCCCAATCTTTTAGAACAAGCCTTATCAAATATGTGCTTAATCGAATTAAATAGAATGAATATCATCATTAAGGAACCTATGCAACAGAGAGAGTTGACCCTGGTAAGGTTGAGAGAACAACATCCAAGCTAAATGTATAGGGTTATACAGTAATGCCGACCCCGCTCAGAGATTTTATTATCAGATGCGAAAAATAATATAATAAATATTATAAAATTGATACATCTTTATTAATTGCTATTTATGATTTTTATGTAGCCAGACGTCGTCCTTCTGGGATCGGACTATTCCGCATATAGTTTAAATAACATGTAACTGCGAATAACTGCAGACAAAGTATGCCAATTGATCCAGACTTTCCAAAGAATCATCAAGTGATAGGTAAACATACTCTCGGAGACGGCGAGCAGTACCACTATGTGTGGGGACCAGGAAGGATTGCTGAAGCTGCAGAAAACGAAGAAGTAAAATCAGCATATACGGCAAGAGGAGAACAGATAGTGCCAATAGGTGTACATGGAACTATGGTAGCAGTAGACTGGGATTCATGCGTGGCCGATGGGGCATGCATAGAGGCTTGTCCAGTACAAGTTTTCCAGTGGTACAGAACTGAGAATGATGTACCTGCTACTGAGGTGGCTACTGTTACTAGTAATGGAACAGGAAGCAGTGAAAAGGAAGAACGGAAGGACTATACTGACAAAGCTGACCCAATTAGGGAGCATGACTGCATTTGGTGCATGGCGTGTGTCTCTGTATGTCCTCCTCAGGCAGTAAAAGTAGATCAATCCAATTTAGAATTTCATGAGAAGGCAGCAGGAACGTTTAATGAATCCCTTTCTAAAGGTAGTGCACCACCGCCTCATGCGCACTAAACCTTAAATTTTTTGTTTAGTTTGTCTTTTTAAGATAATAGTATTGGCTGAATTATACACAACGAATTTTGTTTATGACCTGGCACCGAACATGATTGAGTGATTGGGCGGATGTTTTGAATTGCGCAATTAATTCGAAGGTGATGCACCAATAGCAGGCACCTCGTGTATTTCAGAAGGGTATTGCATAGCAAGGGCAAAGCGGAAAGTGTAAAGATTATCAAGTGAATCTTATGATTTTGGCGAATGATTCTTACATGGGTATTTTCATGCCCCAGGACATACAGAGCAGAATACTCCAATTTATGGATGGGAAGTTGACGTTTCCATTCATACGTGCTGAAGAATTAGTAGGAGTTTTTTTCCTCTTTGGGAAAGATGGCAGGATATCAAACGGCATTGACGTTCTGAATGCCAAGGATTTAGCTCGCAATGGAATGGATCAGATAGCAAAAGAGGTTAGGTTATGTCATTCCATGTCAAACCGTACGACCTTTGAGTTTGTTAAAGAAAACTATACTCGGAGGGCATTGCAGATATCAACTGATATGAATAATTCATTGAAGAGAGATAGTTTTAACATACGGGACAGAATTTCGGGAGACCCGACCTTATTGATGAACTGCTTTGCACAGCATATTGCTTATTATCATCAAGACTACTTTTTTGAACTGTTAAGCCCCCTACGATCGGCCCAAATTCCTGAGCACCTGAGGAAAAAAATGGAGTCAAGAATGTTGCTATTGGGATTTAATTCGAAGAATGCAGAAAACCTACCATACAATAGTACTCTAGCTCCTTTTTTTGATTGGCTGTCGACGAAAGCTTGAGCCACAGGTTCAATCTAGCGAGAGGGTGGTTGAAAAAAAATATCATGCGATTTATCACCCTAACCATATCTTATCATTTTCTTTTAAACAATGCACCACTACAATCTATGACTCCGAAGTATGTTTGAGCGCATGAATTAATTCTTCACCGTTGCCAAATTTTTGCTTCTTTTCTATCCTGATAGTACCTTGTGATAAAACGAAGTGTCAAAGGTGAGGATAGCTCGATCCCTCGTTCGGTAGCTAACTATTCAAATTTTAGATGTGGATGAAAACTTTTAGATAGTTTATACTATTAAGGTCAATGACTGATGTATTAGCCGAACAGTAGCCTTCATTGCATTGCTTTTCTTTCAAATCAACGTGGTTCAAAATCTATTTCCTACTATGATACTCTTAGTCACCAGAAGATCCAGGTTTGATGCATAATACCATGACTTCCCCACTTGGAAAACAAGTGATGAACTTTTACATCTGCCTATGGGCTTAATTATCATCAGGATGCTGGCAGTTACAAAAATGAAGGTTGAAATTAAACCTTGCACGCTCTATGAAAGGCAGAAGATAACCAACCATATTTCCGTAATCGAAACTTCGAAGAGAATAGTCATCTCAATTGATAAAAGGTACTGTATTTTCTGTTGCATCGCATCTTTGCTGGCTGAAAAGAATGAGCTAGCCCATGAATTTGATCACAAAGAACATTAAGCACGTTTGAGAAAGGATCTGCGTTAATGAGCGTTCAAACCAAGTCAGAATATGAAATGTTATTGTCCCGCCTCCGAGATAAACTAGGGAATACAACAAAAAAACAAGCATCGAGACTAGAACTTCCTACTCCACAAACAATATGGGTTGGCCAACGCACGATTTTTAGGAATTTCATGGACTTTCCAAAGGCGTTGAACAGGGATCCTGAGAAGTTACTATTATATTTGAACAAAGAGCTTGCTTCGGCGGGTTATATCGCAGGGGAGAGAGTTATATTTTTGGGAAGAAAGGAACCTTCATCTTTTGGAGCATTAATTGATCGATACGTAAAAGATTACGTTATCTGTCCCGTTTGTGGAAGCCCAGATACTAGAACTGAAAAGCAAAAGAAATTGGGCTTTCTATTATGCGAAGCCTGCGGTGCGAAATCGTCCATCAAAGGGAACTATGCATGATTCGATCATTACTGGACCTCTCTTCCCAGAGGTCAGTCGGTTGCGAATCTAATTATGTGACATAACTACCATTGCTTGATAGACCCTAATTTAGTTTGGTTTATTTTTGCTTGCCTATCATGCACTTGCTATCTAAACACATTTCTTTTCTCAATTGCGCAATCTGAGTAAAATAAGATTTTTGAAATATCAGCAATTCTTCTGTCGACCAAGTTATGATGTTCTCGTGTAATTATTTTTTGCCAAGTGATCGCACAAAGTTAACATTGGCCTCTAAGTATCGTATCGCTCTGTATCTCGCGATGACAGCTATCATGTCTCTCAACCCCGGTGCGTCTTTAGGCACTGAAACATTAGGATCCACCAATGGATTCTCTACAGGACAGAGTTGGGGTGCTTTAAGAAAGGCTTGGAAGGGGTACAGAATTGCGAAGGTTCAGGCAGACAGTCCAAGAATGACGGAGTATGCCACCAAGATACGAAAGATTCAAGGCGAGCTAGGGATAACTAGATCCACGTTTCCTAATCTAGGTATAGCCTAAATCTTCTTTTTTAGAATCACAACAATACAAATTTAGACCTAAATTAGACTAGCTAGTATAAGGTCTAACTACCACATTTTTCATGTTAATCGATATGTAATTATCTAGCTTTTTCTGTAGGTATTCTTCAAGGTAAAATTGAGCGTAGAGAATTGTGAAAAGGACAGTGTATCTGATAGCGACGGCGAGGGTGAGGAAGTTATTCAACAAGGATCCTCCCACGATGAAAAAGACCAGAACTATATCAATCATCTAGAGAAAGAACTGTCACGGGCTGAGGAAGAACGCCAGAAGGCAAAAGTGGAAGCCGATAACAATATGAATAAATTGAGATATTTGATGGCAGATTTTGACAATTATAGAAAACGAATGGAAAGGCAAGTAGAATCTAAGATAAACCAAGGAAAAGCAGAACTTATTTTAAAGTTTGTTTCTATCCATGATGATTTATCTAGGGCAGTCGAGACTGCAAAGCAAGGCAAATCAGAACGGGTTGTAATTGAGGGTCTGGAAGGTATTTTAAGGAACGTTGAGAATTTGTTTGACGCAGAAGGTGTCAAGGAGATTGAAACTACTGGTACTCCCTTTGATCCGAATATTCACGATGCTATATCATTCAAATTCGATGACACTGTACCAGAAAATACCGTGATTGCTGAAATTAGAAAAGGATACATGATATCTGATAAAGTATTAAGACCTAGTTTAGTAGAAATTTCTAAAAGGAAGGTTAAAAATAGCGTTAATGACAGTAACAGAATAAAAGGAGACTAAGAAGAAATGGGAAAAATTATAGGAATTGATCTTGGAACAAGTAATTCTGCCGCATCGGCTATGATCGGAGGTAAACCGTCTATAATACCAGCGGCTGAGGGAACTTCTATTGCAGGTAAGGCGTTTCCATCTGTTGTCGGCTTTACTAAGGATGGACAATTGCTAGTAGGGGAACCTGCGCGCAGACAAATGATTTCCAATCCAGAAGGCACAGTGCTGGCAGCAAAAAGGAAGATGGGGACAGAGTTTCGATTTAGCGTGTTTGGCAAAGAGTATTCCCCACAACAGATTTCCGCATTTATTTTGCAAAAAATAAAGAGAGATGCCGAAGCATTTTTGGGTGAGAGTGTAGACAAAGCAGTGATCACTGCTCCGGCTTACTTTAACGACAATCAGAGGCAAGCAACCAAAGATGCTGGTGAGATTGCAGGACTCCAAGTAGTCAGGATAATAAATGAACCGACAGCAGCTTCTCTTGCATTTGGCCTTGATAAGATTCAGAAAGATCTAAAGATCGTTGTGTTTGATCTAGGAGGTGGAACCCTGGATGTTACTGTAATGGAAATGGGAGGTGGGGTTTTTCAGGTAAAGACTACTGCAGGCGATACACAGTTAGGCGGGACTGATATGGACAATAAATTGGTAGATTACATATTACAGGAGTTTAAGAATCAGTCTGGTTTGGATGCATACAATGCATCACTTAATGATCGTGCAGCTATGATGCGAGTAAGAGAAGCAGCGGAAAAAGCGAAGATAGAGCTATCGAATATGATTAATACTGAAATTAACTTGCCATTTCTTGCATATGATTCTGCTACCGGTCCAAAAAATCTGGTACTACAGATTACTAGAGCAAAAATGGAAGAATTGTTAAGACCTATCATAGAAAGATGTAGGGGTCCAACTATGCAAGCACTACAAGATGCAAAGTTGAGTCCTACCGATATAGATAAAATAATACTGATCGGAGGTCCAACTAGAATGCCCATGGTTCGCCAATTTGTTGCAACTGTAATGGGAAAGGAACCTGAAAGAGGTGTGGACCCTATGGAAGCAGTTGCTTTGGGTGCTGCCATCCAGGGAGCTGTTATTTCAGGTGACGTGTCTACAGATATATTGTTAGTGGATGTAACACCGCTAACGCTTGGGGTAGAAGTTCTAGGGGGCTTAAAGGAAGCCGTAATAGAACGCAATACAACAATCCCTACCAAAAAGAGCAAGATATTCACAACTGCAGCAGATTATCAGACTGCCGTAACAATACACGTAGTACAAGGAGAACGAGCGATGGCATCAGACTGTGTTTCTCTTGGTATGTTTAATCTTTCTGGCATACCTCCTGCCCCACGAGGAGTACCGCAGATCGAAGTCACATTTGACATAGATGCAAATGGGATCCTGAATGTTTCTGCCAAAGATCTGGCTACGTCTAAAGAAGCAAAGATAACTATCACTGCAAATACTAAACTAGGTAAAGATGACATCGAAAGGATGAAGAAGGACGCTGAACAGTTCGCTGAAGCCGACAAGAAAAAACGGGAAGAGGCTGAACTCAAGAACGAGGCTGATAATCTTGTCTATGCCGCAGAAAAACTGGTTAATCAAGATTTAAAAGACAAAATTAAGCCAGAACAGGTAGAAAGAGTTCAAAAAGTTTCCCAAGAATTGAAGGACGCCATAGCATCAAATAACAATGAAATCACTAAAGCAAAGATTCAGGAGTTAAAGAACATTTTGGGTGAAATAAGTACTGAAGCCTATAAAACTACGAGTGCTGCAGCAGCAGCTTCAGCTGCAGCTGCTGGTACAGGAGGTCAGTCCGGCCAAACTGTAGACGAAGGAGCATCTAGTGCGAATCAGACATCGGAGACTTACGGTGGAGGCAGTTCATCTACAGGCACCCAGCAGCCATCACCTCCCCCTCCATAATCATTGTTCTTTGGATGCCGGCATAGAACTACTCAGACAAGTATGACAAGGCGACATACAAATGGCTAACAAACGAGACTACTATGAGGTACTTGGAGTACCTAAGAATTCAGAGAAAGGAGATATCAAGAATGCATATAGAAAGCTAGCTCTACAATACCATCCTGATAGAAATAAATCCCCGGGAGCCGAGGAACGCTTTAAGGAGATTTCAGAAGCATACGCAGTTCTATCTGATGAAGATAAACGTAAGCGATACGATACATATGGTCATGTGGGATCTGAAGAAGTTTTTAGAGGCTCTGAGGCCAACTTTGAAGAGATCTTTAAAGATATCGGTTTTGGAGGAGTCAGAGACATATTCGAACAATTTTTCGGATCCAGGGGTGGCTTCTCAAGAGGTTCCTCAGATCCCTTCGGATTCGGCTTCAACTTTGGCTCTGGTAGACAGAAAGGCCGAGATATTCTCTATGACATCGATTTGTCGTTAGAAGATGTTTTGAGAGGCAAGAAAGACGAAATAGAACTACCTAAAATGGATAGCTGCACAAATTGCAACGGAACTGGCGCTGCTCCAGGTACAAAGCCGCGAAGATGCACTGTATGTAATGGCCAGGGACAAACCAGGAGGGTGTATAGTCAAAATCGGTTTTCAACGTTTGTATCATTGGAGCCATGTCGTACATGTCGCGGAGAGGGTGAAATAATTGAGAGGCCATGTGTTACATGCAATGGATCAGGTAATATTAGAACAACAAAGAAACTACGATTAGAAATTCCGCGCGGGGTAGAGGATGGGATGACTCTTCAGATGCAGGGCGAGGGGGAGCCTACAGAGAATGGAGTGCCCGGAAATCTTCTCATAAGAACACATATTAGACAGCACCCCGAATTTCAAAGACTCGAAGATGGTCACGTCCTAACTAATCAGAATCTAAGCTTTACTGACCTGGCGTTGGGGACAGAAATAAAAGTTCCGACACTTGAAGGCCTAGAAAAAGTCAAAATCTCCCCAGGGACACAACCAAATTCAATCATAAAGCTAAAGGGCAAAGGTCTTCCAAGATACGGTGGTTATGGAAGAGGAGATGAGCTTGTAAGAATAAATGTAAGAGTGCCAACCAAAATAAATGATACCCAAAAGGCGCTCCTCAAAGAATTAGATAGGGAATTAAGAATGACAGGTGGTTGAAAATTGCAAAGGTACTGCCAAGCACCTGTCACAATTTCGTAAGTAATTGGACAGCAGAAATAGCATTTTATTCGATGATATCTTTATTGACTCTGGTGGGAGGGGTGGTTGTACTGGATGTTAATTAGGCTAGATTTGCCTATTCAAATTGTGAATAAATTGTTAATCAGTGCATCTTGGTTACTACAGCCATTTATGGCGAAATTGATACGATTTATTGTACTGATGCCGAATAGGGTAACAAGTTTGAATTTTCTAACGAGTTTATTTGATGGAATAATCATCAGATCACGGGTAATAGACATTGAAGCTAAGGTTTATTAAAATGGAAATATTCGAAGCTGGCAATTTGTCTCATCAGAATCTCAATATCAATTGGACAATGGCACTCAACGAGAAAGGCGACAGTAAAAAAACAATGGTAATGGTAATCAGCTCAATGTCGAATAATTACGACCATGACGAATAGTTGTTGTTTACGACCCAAATACTTGTATCCTATTCATACTTCGTTGGCCAATGCAGAATTAAGTAGAGTCTTAGTCAAGATAAAGGTTGGTTTTGGCATAGTTCATGAAAGTGATTGAAGCCCTAGGATTAACAAAATCCTATAAGGGTTCTAAAAACCCCGCTTTAAATGATATTTCTCTGAGTATCGATTCAAGGCAGATATTCACAATGCTGGGCAGAAACGGGGCTGGAAAGACTACGTTTGTAAGAATATGTGCTACTCAACTCATGCCGTCATCGGGCAGATTATCCGTTCTTGGCCATGACATCGTAAAATATCCCGACAAAGTACGAAACCAAATTTCTGCAATCCCTCAGGAAGGCAGGCCACTGAGAGCGTTAACTCCTTGGGATCATGTGTATAATTGGTTAAGGATCAGAGGAGAATGCAACAATATTGCCAGAGAAAAAGCTGTGCAAATCCTCAAGAAGCTAGACCTTTATGATGCAAGGAATGTTCCCGCTATGAATCTTTCAGGCGGCATGAAACAAAAAGTTCTTGTTGCAATGGCTTTGGCGCCAGAGGCCCAATTACTATTTCTAGATGAGCCAACTATAGGCCTCGACCCCGTTTCCCGCCGACAGGTATGGTCCGCAATCAAGGATTGGAAGGATCAGGATAGAACGATTCTATTGACAACTCATTATATGGATGAGGCAGAACTGCTCGCAGACTACATCGTTATAATTGATAAAGGAAATATTATTGCCAAGGGTACGATGAATGAGCTGCGCAAGATTGTTCCTTACGAACTCAGGATTGATGTACCCAAAATCAACCTAGATAAGAATCTGATGTCATTAGGCTCCGTCGTAGATTCAGGAGCCAATTTTGTTAGAATCTTTATCTATGAAACTGACGCGGAAAAAATTTATGACAAAGCGTTAAGAATGAATACCCAATTTACCGTCTCTCCCATAACCCTCGATGATGTTTTCGTATATCTTGTTGGGAATAAAAACAATGATGACAACATCAAGTCAGATAACGAGATATAACTTTTCAATTGCAGCTAGAGATTATGATAATCTGATCTGTAACGACTCAACGTCATCTGCAACACCTTCCTAGTGGGATTCGATGGTCATGTGGACACTTCCTTGGGTGCTTTAGGAGCGTGCACAAGGCATCAGTAAAAATCTGTTTCATATGATGTTCAATTCCACAGACCATTTCTTCGTCGATGTCGATCTTCAATGAATCTCTCATCAGTACCTCCAAGAGTCGCGTATTTCGAATCATCTGCTTTCCTATACGTTCACCCTCACTAGTCATCCTTACCATATTGCCTTTGCTATACTCTACCAAGTTAGCTTCATCCAGCTTACGAAGCATCTGAACGACTGATGGTTGCTTTACGTTTAGCATCTTCGCGATTGAACTAACTTTGACCTCTTCGCCTCTTTCGCGAATATACCATATAGCCTTAAGGTACATTTCAACGTGTTCAGATTCCGCAGTACCAATATAGAGCTCTTCCTCTCCCAATACTCTCTCCTTCTTTGAGCTTCTTGTTGAGAATGTCCTCAATGGTTACCTTTTACAGTTTATAGACTATTTGTTATTAACTTTGTGCATATTTGAGGTCGTGAGTAGAATAACACTCGTTGATTGATATGAACCGATGAATAAAGGCTCCGAACAGTGGGGTGTGAGAATATGGCTTCTAATGGGATAAGCGTCACTGTTTAGATTGGAGGCATATTAACACACAATATTGCTCTCAGATGGCATAATCTTCTAATAGCACTTCTGGCTATCTAAGTATATGTCTCAGAAACATCTTCTTGTTTCTAAGAAGAGGCATGAAGTTAGCTTTGACACTGTATCTCCTAAATGGGCAAAGCGTTTAGACCAACCGCTTCCGATGTTGTTTTCTCTTAGATGGCTTGGATGGTACTCTGAAATTAGATGTGCGTCTCGATGCGTAGTAGGGGAGGCACACGGGTTCTCTTCATCCTACCTAAAAACCTGCTCAGAGTGTAACAGGTCTAGCATAAAATTCATGTATTCATTTTTAGTGCATTCTAAATCCAGACTGGAGAAAAATAAATTGATGTTTGTTCATCATTGGAACGAGCAGCATGTCCCTCATTGATTACTTTTACAATTTTTGAAAACTTTGATTAGCTATTAGATATTAGAAATTTCTTCTCGGAATCTCTTGTCCATCAGATTTAGATTGCTCTGAACGTTACCAGTTTTGCTGACACATTGAATTACTATTGCATGATTTTTGGTTGTCGATAGCCATCAACCAACTCCGCAAGGAAACGAACTATTGGTAGATGGAGAATTGAAATCGCTTGGATAATTGCTGTTGAAAATAATTTCTACAAAGGAAAAAAGGATGATTTGATTCCATTTAGAGGGAATCGGGCTTAGGTTAATCTCACAGGTGGCTATTCCATATCCATGCCGCCCATGCCGCCCATGCCGCCCATGCCGCCCATGCCGCCCATGCCGCCCATGCCGCCAGGGGGACCAGCAGGTGCTCTTGACTTGCTTGATGCTATAACATCATCGATCCGCAAAATCATGGTTGCGGCTTCAGTAGCTGATTTGATTACCTGCTCCTTAACAGCAAGAGGTTCCAATATGTTTTGTTTGAACATGTCTGCGACTACTGTGCTTCTAACATTGATTCCTGTCCACTTAGAACCCTTACTCTGCTTGGAACGCAATTCTGTCATTGTGTCAATCGGATCCATACCGGCA
>k87-484175_pt1 | contig 13931 bp, 16 predicted proteins | sample MGYA00084034_6733716 | MGnify analysis MGYA00084034
ATGGCGTTAGCCGTTCGTCGTGATGGTGGGCGCCCGAGCCTGGAATCGAGGCGCGGAACCGGGCGGAGAGCCGCACACGAAGCACGAACTCGAACTCACCCAACGTCGTTGCCTGAACAGTCTACACGCCGTCGAACGTGGTGCGAACATGGCGCTCGCCTACAGATGCCTGGAGCCGCGAGCAACCGACAACTAGCCAGCCGCGTCGAGCCGGGACGAGCAATTTCGAACCCTCTCTACATGGAACGGGTCATCCCTCCGGCCGGCTGAGAGCGCAGTCCCCGAATCTGGGTGTTCACACCCAATGCGATCGTGTAGTTATCCGGCTCCTCTCGCAGCCAGCCGAGGTGCTCAGGCCTTCCAGGCCCAAGAACCAGGCCAGCCGTCAGCGACGTATCCGCCGAGCGAAGTGACCAGGACGATCATCGGTTCCGGCATCCGCAGCCCCGTCCAGTCTCGTCTCCGAGTAGACGGCTCGCCAACGAGAAGTCATCGCAGAGCGACACGCGGATCGGGGCCTGCCGGGCCGGGTGGCCGACCGCGGCTCTCCGCTCGGCTCGGGTCCACCATGACCTCCTCCGGCTACGTCCGCGGGTCGGTGCGCCCGCGCTCATGTCGTTCGGTTCGGCCGGCTGCGGCCCCGCTTGCCCGGGGGCCGCAGCCGGCGACGAGCGTGGTGCCTGCTACTGCAGGGCGCCGGCGGCTCGTGACCGCATCACCACGAGCGAGCCGGTTAGTACGAGCGCCAGCCCGGCCGCCGCGCCCGCGCCGAGGAGTGCCGCGCTCCAGTCGAATCCGTCCCGGGGCTGGGGGCTCGATCCGCACGATGACCGGCGGGACGTCGGCGCTGTCGGGCAGGTGGCGTCCGCTGGCCGCGGGCGCGCCGGTGTTGGTCGCCTGCACTCCGCCGACGCAGGCCCTCGTCGGACTGGATCCCTCGACAGGCGATGCGAGGGTCGTCATGCCGCTGCCGTCCGACCCGGTCGCACTCGCCGCCGGCAAGCACGCCCTGTGGGCCGCGAGCGCCGACGCGAGGATGCTCACGCGGATCGACCCGGGCTCGCGCGCGACAAGGAGAGTCGCCGTCCCGCTCGTTCCGCGCTCCGTCGCCGTCGGCGCCGACGCCGTGTGGGTCGGCGGGTCCGGCTCGCCCGGTCTGACCGCCGTCGACCCCCTGTTTCTCCGACCCCGTGAACAGGGCTTGCGTCGGGTCGGCTGGCCGAGCTCGGTGCGTGCGCTGGCCCTGGGCGACGGGTCCGTCTGGGCCGGCACCAACGACGGTGTCGTGCGCATCGACGAGCGCAGCGGGCATGTCCTCCGCCGCTATCTGGCCGAGGGAGGGGTCGAGGCGCTCGCGTTCGGCGGCGGTGTGCTGTTCGCCGGGCTGCCGTCCGGCCGGATCCTCCGTATCGACCCGGTGTCCGGCATCTCAGCGCGCGGGCGCGTCTCGGACTGGATCGCTCGGCTCGCGGTCCGCCGTTGCCGAGCGTCGCGAGCTCGCAGCGAGGCCGGCGCAGCGAACGCTTCGCTTCAACCGCCCCGACGACGGCGACTTCACGCTCGATCCGGCGATCGCCTACTCGCCGGTGGGCTTCCAGCGCGAGTTCGCGACCTGCGCGAAGCTCGTCACCTATCAGGATCGGGCGGGACAGGCCGGGCTCCAGATCGTGCCGGAGCTCGCGCGCAGCCTCCCCGCGGTGTCCTCCAACGGATTGACCTACACGTTTCACGTCCGCGACGACATGTGGTTCTCACCTCCGTCGAATGCGCCGGTGACGGCGGCCGACGTCAAGGCGACGATCGAGCGCGCCCTTAGCCCGACGTGGCCCGACGGGCCCTCGCCGGGAGCGTTCTTCCTGCGCGACATCGCCGGCGCGCGCGACTATCTCGCCGGGAAGGCTGGTGAGATCTCTGGCATCGCCGTCTCGGGTGACCGCCTGACGTTCCGGCTGGCACGGCCGGTCCCCGACCTCCTGCACCGCCTCGCGTTGCCGTTCTTCTGCGTGCTGCCGAAGGGCGCGCCGATCGTCGCCCGGCGGACTCAGCGGCCCGATCCCGACCGCCGGTCCGTACTACCTTGCATCGGGGCGTACCGGCTCCGGCCCGCACACCATTGTGCTGCGCCGCAATCCGAACTACCGCGGTGACCGTCCACGCATTCCCGACCGCATCGTCTACTCGATCGGGCCGGATGGCGTCGAGACGGCGGGCGCCCTCGACGCGGGGACTGCCGACTACTCGGACGGCCAGATGGTCGAGGCGACCTATGCCAGGCTGCTCGCCGCTGCGGGGCCGGGCACGCCGGCCGCGCGAGCGCGGGCCGCCGGCGCATCTTCCGGGGCCGGACCTCCTTCCAGTACTACCTCGAGCTCAACACCGACCGGCCGTTGTTCCGAGACGCGCGTGTGCGACGCGCCGTCGCACACGCGCTCGATCGGCCGACGCTGCTCCGCGCGCTCGCCGGCGCCCACGCCGGGCCGCCGAACGACCAGTTCCTCGTTCCCGGCGCACCGGGCTTCCGCGACGCGCGGATCTACCGCCTGGACGGCCCCGACTTCGCGCGGGCTCGCACCGAGGCGAGGGCCCCACGAGGCCGGGCCGTTCTCTGGCTGACCTCGTACCCGTGGGCGTACGACCAGCCGCAGGAATCGTGACGTCGCTCCGGCGCAGCCTGCGCGGCATCGGCCTCGAGCTCGTCGTCGAGAAGCTCGACAACCTCGAGTCGCGCCTCGCCGCCCCCGGAGCGGCATGGGATCTGTTTCTCTTTGGGGACTGGGGGCCGGACCTCCCGGACCCGTCCGACACGCTCAACCACCTGTTCGAGACCGGCTACCCGGCCGCCGACGGCGTCACGCTCTCTGTGACGTTGCGCGTCGCCGACCCGGCCCTCGACCGCGACCTCCGCGCCGCGGCGAGGCTCTCCGGGCGTGCGCGCCTGGACGCCTACGCACGGCTCGACGAACGGCTGGGCCGCGACGGGGCCGCCGTGATTCCCATTGGCCGCCGCGACCAGCTCGATTCGTTCTCGGAGCGCGTCGGCTGCCAGACGTTCCACCCGCTCTACGGCATCGTGCTCGGCGCCCTGTGTTTCGGGCGTTGAACGAACCGCCTAAATGCCCATCGCGCGTGAGCGACTCGGCGTCGTCCAGCTCCACGGCTGTACACAAAGCGGCGTACTCGACGACGCCCTACAACCCCGACAGCTGGCTGGCGACGCTCGAGGCAGCCGTCGGGGGGAAGCAGTGCCGAACGACGCGACGCAGTCGTCAGAGAGGCTCTGCAAAGTCCCAGCAAATCGCTCGTTTCGCACGGGACCTCTGTCGAGCTAACAAAGTCCCACTACTAGGCTCTCCGCATGAAGATCTTCAACCTCAACGCAGACGAGTGGGATCGCACGGAAGAGCGCGAGGGCTGGCGTTTCAAGGACGCTTGGGTCGGCGCGCACACCGACGCCGAGCTGATCGGCGCGAGCATGTACGAGGTCGAGCCGGGTAGCAAGCAGGGGCCGTTTCACACCCACCATGCGAACGAGGAATGGGTGATCGTCCTCCGCGGCGAGCCGACGCTGCGCACGCACGAGGGCGAGCAGCAGTTGCGCGAGGGCGACGTCGTCGCGTTCCCGCGCGGCAAGGAGGGCGCGCACCAGATCCGCAACGACACGGACGCGCCCGTCCGCGTCCTGATGCTCTCCACGCTGATCGCTCCGGACATCGTCGAGTACCTCGACACGGGGAAGATCGGCGCGCGGAGCGTCGCGGGCGAGCGGATCATCTTCGGTCGCCCTGGGCCTGAGCTCGAATACTGGGAAGGCGAGGACTGAGCCACTTCCGGCGTACCATCACCGCGATCCGTCGACGCCGACCGAAGCACGCTGCATGCTCAGACTGACCCGTCGCGCCATTGCGGCTCTGCTCGACGACCTGAACCGAGGACCGTGCGGCTACGTGCAGGCGTTCGTGCCGGCCCCGGGTCAGGCGAGGGCCCGCTCGAGAGCGACGCGGTCGGCGGGCTCGCCATGCGTCGGCAGCACGAACTCCACGGGCTTGTCGAGCAGCGGCCTCAGCCCGCTCGCGACCTGCTCGACCGTGACGCCTTCCGGCAGCCAGCTCGCGGGGATCTCGAGCCCGTTGCCAAGGTCGATCAGCGTATCGCCGGCGATCACCGCGCGAATCCGCTCGCTCCAGAGCACGAGGTCGAGCTGGCCCTCACGGCCGGGATACGCCTCTATCCCGAACAGCGAGTCACCGATCGCATAGCGCGTCGCCGGGACGAGCTGGTCCTCGGGGCGATCGGGCGCCGGGGCCCATACGGGAAAGCCGAGCGCTGCAGCGTCGCGCTCGTGCCATGTCGAGGTGAGTACCGTCACGACCTCCCGCGATCCGAACAGCGCGCGCACCTCGTCCGGAACGGCGATCGGATCGATCAGGATCAGCCGTGCCCCGTCGTCGATCGCGTACGCCGACACGGGCCCCTCCCACTCGGGATGCGTCGCGGTCCAGTGGTACACGCCCTCGGGAAGCATCTGGTCCGATGTTACGCGTGGAGCCTGGTGTCCCCAGTGCGAAAGTCGGGTACGCCTTCGCTCGTCGCTTGAAGAATCAGCGGCGGCTCGATCCGACCCGAGCCTCGTCGCGGCCAGACGCGGCCTCGCTGATCAGCTGGCCTCGGTGTTCGGTCGAATCCGGGTCGGGAGGCTGGCTTGCGTCTTGGCGGGCTGGACGACGGTTGCGGGCCAGCTGAGGCGGCGGCGCAGCCAGAGGGCGACGTAGACGAGCGAGATCAGCACCGGTACCTCGATCAGCGGGCCGACGACACCGGCGAGCGCTTGCCCGGAGGCGGCGCCGAAGACGCCGACGGAGACGGCGATCGCGAGCTCGAAGTCGTTCGAGGCGACGGTGAAGGAGAGCGCCGTGGTCTGCGGGTAGGGGAAGCCCAGAAGGCGCCCCGCCCCGAAGCCTGCGCTCCACATGAGCGCGAAGTAGACGAGGAGCGGCACCGCGATCAGGGCGACGTCGAGCGGCGCCGAGGTGATCTGGTCGCCCTGGATCGCGAACAGAAGCACGATCGTGAAGAGCAGGCCGTAGAGCGTCAGCGGCGCGATCCGGGGGATGAAGCGCTCCTCGTACCAGGCGCGGCCGCGGCGGCGGATCCCGATGCGGCGCGTCAGGTAGCCGGCCGTGAGCGGGATGCCGAGGAAGATGAGCACTGTGCGGGCGACCTCCCAGATCCCGACCTCGAACCCTTGCGTATCGAAGCCGAGCCAGCCCGGGAGCACGGTCAAGTAGAAGTAGCCGAGGAACGCGTAGGCGGCGACCTGGAAAAGGGCGTTGAAGACGACGAGCACCGCCGCGCGCTCCCGGTCGCCGAGCGCGATGTCGTTCCAGACGAGCACCATCGCGATGCAGCGGGCAAGCCCGACGATGATCACTCCTGTCCGGTAGGCCGGCTGGTCGGCGAGGAAGATCCAAGCGAGCGCGAACATGAGCGCCGGCCCGACGACCCAGGACAGGAGGAGCGAGGTGCCGAAGAAGCGTCCGTTACCGACCCCGTCGTCGCTCATCCGGCCGAGATCCTCGTAACGGACCTTCGCGAGGACCGGGTACATCATCACGAGGAGGCCCAATGCGATGGGCAGGGAGACCGTGCCGACCTGGAGCTCGTCGAGCCACTCGTCCAGGCTCGGCAGCGCGGTGCCGAGCAGCAGACCGGCCGCCATGGCCAGCGCGATCCAGAGCGGGAGGAAGCGGTCGAGCCGCGAGAGCTGCCCCACCACCCCCGCCGACGGGGGCGCGGCCGACGGCGGGGGCGACACCGGTCCGGGTCGGGCTTCAGTCGTCGTCACCGCACCGGCCCTCGATCAGTGCGACCGCCTCGCGCAGGAGCGCCCCGACGAGCCGATGGAGGGAGGCGAGCCGCTCGCGGTCGGCGCAGTAGCAGGTGCGTGGCCCCTCGATCTCGCCCCTGATCAAGCCCGCCTCCGTCAGCACCTTGAGATGCTGCGAGACGGTGGCCTGCGCGAGCGGGAGCTCCTCCACGATCTCGCCGCAGTAACAGGCATCCCGGGAGAGGAGCAGGCGCACGATCTGCACGCGCGCGGGATGCCCGAGCGCCTTCGCAAGAGAGGCGAGCTCCCACTCCTCCGCGCGTTCGGCCGATCGCACCGTCGCCGCCGCGACATTCATTGTCCCGCCCCGGCGGGCACGCGGGCGTGTCCGTTCCCGCCCACGACGCGGGCGAGCTCATGGGGCCGCGCCGCTGCGTTCAGATCATGGGGGCAGCCGAAGAGCGTGCCTCCTGGGCGATGGCGCTGCGCCTCAGCCAGGTGCTCGAGGCAGAGGCCGACACCGCAGTGTCGGCAGGTGGCGACGGCAGCGACCGCCTCGCCCCTGATCGCGCACTCGTAGCAGTCCATCGCACGCCTCCCTTCCCCACCGGCAGCCTCGCCGACGGTGACGTTCATCGCAGATCGACGATAGGAGGCGGGGCGTCAGCCGGAATCGGGTGGCACCCGTACTGGCGCTGCGGGAAGACCGCACACGACCCGTGGCCCGACCTCGAACGCATGCTCGGGGCAGCGATTCCTCGACCAGCTCACCGACTGGACGGTCTGGGCCGACAAGGTCATCACCTTCGACCGCCCACCACGTGTGATTAGGCCGCGAGGGGACAGCGGTTTAGGATCGCCGTGACTCCGTCGGCACGCCAAAGGAGGATCACATGGCAGGTGTGGAAGTAGGCGATTTCGGCTCACCCGACGAGACTCGGACGCCGGACAAGACGACGGTCGAGATCGTTCGGATGGGCGGCGTGGCTGCGTCGCGGATGCGGTTGGAGCCTGGGTGGCGATGGTCGGACTGCATCAAGCCGATCGCGGGAGGCGAACGCTGCAAGGCACACCACGTGGGCTTCCTTCAAGCCGGGGCCATGCACGTCGTCCACGAGGACGGGACCGAGCAGGAGATCCGCGCCGGGCAGGCCTACGTGATCGAGCCCGGGCACGACGCGTGGGTCGTCGGCGAGGAAGCCGTCATCGGCTTCGAGTTCGACTCACGCACTGCCGAGGAGTACGCGAAAGGCTGACGCAGATCGACAGGTGAGGGCCGCTACGGCGGCTCTCGCCGCTCGTTCAGCGCGGCGCTAAGGGTAGGGCTCGACTTCCGAGCGTCCCGCCTCGGGCGAACCCCGGCATGTCTGCGGGTCGAGCAGGATCCGCGTGCCGAGCCGGCCCGCGCGGAAGAGCTGCGACGATCCGCTGATGTTGGTCGCGGCGGCGCTGCAGCGGATTAGGTCCGCGGCTTGGCCGTGCGACTCGCCCGCTGGCGGTAGCCGAGCAACGTGTCGAGGACGAGTTCCGGCTCGCCGACCGAATCGACGTCTACATGGCCGGCAAGCACCAGAATCGAGCATCCCCCAAGTGAATCGCGGGCGATCTGGGGCGAGACTGCGGCCGGCATTCGGAGCTAGCCGACCCAGGCCTGGCCGTTCCAGTACGCCGAGAGCTTGCCCCGGCGGCCGAGCTCCAGCTCGAGCTCGTCCGGCTGGATGAATCCCGGAACGGCGAAGAGCCGGAATCCGTCTGCCGAGTGCACGAGCTCGAACTCGCGATCTGGAGGCGTCGTGTCCGCCTCGAGCGTGATCGTTGGGACGCGGCAGCAGCGGGTCGTCTGAGGCCAGACATAGACGGCACCGCCCCGCATTTCGATGTGGTCGCGTACCCCGGGTCCGGCGACGATCTTCATGGAGCAAGCCCAGGATGGCACCGCGATCCACTCTGGGGTGACTCTGACGCCGGCCACCAGAACGCGCCCAAGCTGAACGGGCCTGTGTGTGCTCCGACGGCGGGGCGGACGCGGTAGCGCTCGACCTCGCCGACCTGCGTCAGGCCCGCGAGCGCCAGTGCGAGGGCGTCGGCCGCGGGTTCGGTCATCGATCCGGTATAGCCGACCGCAGCGCTGACCGGGCCGTTCTCTACGTCGGGCTGCGCTGCCGGCGAGCATGGGCTGAGGCGCGCCGTTCGGCTTCGGCAGTGATCGAGTCAAGCGACGCGCGAACCGCCCTCTCCCAGGAGCGGGCGACGCGGCTACCCCACCAGGCGCCGAGCGCCCACAGATCGGTCCCGAGCTCGCCCTCCCAGGTCAGCTTGGTTCCCTCGCCGCTCTCGGCAAGCACAAACGACTCGACCACGTGGGGCACTGGTCCCCGGACGACGCGGAAGTCGACGCGCTCGGGTCGCGTAAAGCGAACCGTCTCCACCGTCGTCGTCACGCCGCATTTCAGCTCGGTGAAGTGAGCCGCGAGCACCATGTCCGAACCGCGCTCCCACACCTCGAGCTTGTCCTGGAGCGCGCGCGGCGTCGGCCCCAGATACGGGCCAGCGATCACATCGAAGACCACTTCCCGACTCGCCCCGATCCGCCACCTGAGGGGCCCGAGCCGCCGCGTTCGCCGGCCGACGCCAAGGTCGATCGTCGCTGCACCCCTGGCGAGCAACCGATACGCGCCTCGACCGCCGAGCGCAACACCGATCACAACGATGAGCCGGCGCATAGGAGCAGTCTATGAAGCTCGAACCCGACCAAAGCTCCTGCGGATGATCGCCCCCGGCCGCGCCTTCGCAGCAGCAATGCGGCCGTTCAGCACGGGCGCCTCGTACCTCAACGTCACGCCAGAGACCGATCGCGTCCGCGACGCCTACGGCGACCAGAAGTACGCACGCCTCGTGGCGCTCAAAGCTAGGTACGACCCAACCAACCTCTTCCGGCTCAACAGAACATCCGGCCCAGCCACGCGGCCACGATGCCCTCGCTCGCCTAGCAAGCCCAGGAAACCGAGGCGCGTGTCAACCACGACCCTTGCGGAGTCTCAGACCCCACGCCGACCGTGTCTACGGCGATTCGACCGCTCTATTCGAGGTGTTGTACCGGCCCGATGTTCAATGCTGAGTGGTGTCACCGTACGAAGGCTTGAACGCGGATGACCCCTCTCTTGCAGAGAGGTGGTAGGTGCTCGGTCCGAGCTAGCGCCGGTCGACCACGCGCACGGCCTTGCCCTCGCTGCGCGGAACCGCTCCGCGGTCGAGCACCTCGGCGCGGACACGGATGCCGAGGTGCTCGCGCAGCACGCGCTCGACGTGCGTGCGGAGGCTCGCAGGATCGACCTCTGCGGCGGCCGGCTCGCACTGCACCGTGAGCTCGTCCATCGCGCCGGACCGCTCCACCACGAGCTGGTAGTGGGCGGCGGCTTCGGGCACGGACAGGAGCGCTTGCTCGACATTCGACGGGTAGACGTTCACGCCTCGCACGATGATCATGTCGTCACGCCGGCCGCGCAGGCCACGGATTCGTGCCGTTGTCCGCCCGCAGTGGCATGCCTCGAATGTGAGCGAGCCGATGTCGCCGGTGCGGTACCGCAGGAAGGGCATCGCCTCCTTCAGGAGCGTCGTGAAGACGAGCTCGCCCTCTTCGTTCTCTCCCAAGACCGCGCCCGAGTCGGGGTCGACCACCTCGACGACGAAGTGGTCCTCGTGCACGTGCAGGCCGTCGCGCACCTCGATGCACTCCGCCGCGACACCCGGGCCGCACATCTCCGAGAGTCCGTAGAAGTTGACCGCCCGCAGCCCCGGCAGCGCCGACTCGATCTGCGAGCGCAGCCCATCCGTCCACGGCTCGCCGCCGAACAGGCCGAGCTCGAGCTTCAGCGTCGCCGGGTCGATGGCGGCCTCCTCCACCGCGTGTGCGATCACGATTGCGTACGAGGGCGTCGAGACGAGCACCTGGGCGCCGAGGTCGTGCAGGAGCACGGCCTGGCGTGTTGTCATCCCGCCCGAGACCGGCACGACCGGTGCGCCGATCCGCTCGGCGCCCTGGTGGAAGCCGTGGCCGCCGGTGAAGAGCCCGTAGGTGTTCGCGTTGTGCACGAGCATCCCGGGTCGTACGCCCGCCAGCGTCATGCAGCGCGCCATCAGCTCGGTCCAGGCATCGAGGTCGGCGGACGTGTAGCCGACGACGGTCGGCTTGCCGTGCGTCCCGCTCGACGCATGCACGCGCGCGAGCGACGCGACGGGCACCCGAAGCAGTCCGAACGGGTACGCGTCGCGAAGGTCGGCCTTGCCGGTGAACGGCAGCTCGGACAGTGTGCTGAGCTCGACGCCGAAGGTTGCGAGCAGACGCTCGCGCTGCAGCTCGCGGAGCTCCGCTCGCGGCAGCTGCTCGGCGGGGCTCCAGATCACGGGCTCAGAGGCGGCGCCGGACAAAGAACCGGGAGCTGGCCGTGACCCAGAGCTCGGCCCCGATCCTCGACCGGGACACTCGACGTGTCGCAGATGACGCTCATCGCCCTCGCGAGGAGCCTACGGCCGGGGCCGGGCGAACGCCAAGCAGTTTCGACCTCCGTGCCCGACCGGCGGATGATCCGGCAGCGAACAACCGGTGCTCCCGCTCCAGACCACCCTTGAGCTGGTGTCGCCCGCGCGATCTTGGCTGGCGTCACCGAGAAAACCAGGACTGCACCAGTTCCACCCTCGTGCCGGAAGCCGCCGTTGTGGACTTCGTAGTGCCAGCGTCCGTCCCACTTCCTCGCCCACGCCTCGGCGAGACGCTCGAGGAGGTCCTCGTCCGTGACTTGGACGGCCTCGCCCTCGACCACGACGTCGAGCCCTTCTTCCCACTGGTTGCAGCCGGTCGTCAGGATCACGTGCAGGTTGGTTCTCAGGTTGACGGCCTTCTGCTCTTCGGGGCCGGTGGCGAAATGGATCGCATCGTCGAGCCAGACGGCGACGAGCGGGGTGACATGGGGTCGACCGTCCGCTCGGACGGTCGAGATCCAGAACAGCTCGGCCCGCTCGAGCACGCGTCGGGTCTCCTCCCATCCGGTGGCGACCGCGTCCGCATCGCTGAAGCGTGTGTCGAGCTTCGTGTCGGGACTCCGCATGGAAGGCTCTATGGCAGCTGCATTGGCCACACCTTGCGCCGTGTGCCACGGCGCAAGGTGTGGCGGAAACGAGGGAAACCGCTTCTTCGATGTCGGCTGCCTCGATCACCGCGAATCCCGCGATCGGCAACTCCGACCGCATGAACGGGCCTTCGGTCGTGTCGATCCCGGCAGTGTCGTGGTTTCTCACCTGAACGGGCTCGCCGGCAATTCCCACGAGTGCACCATCCGCCTGCAGCCGCGCGTCTCGTTCGTGAGCCGCCTCCAGCGTGGAGGGGGCCGTCTACTCGTATCCCGCGCGGTCTCCGTATCCGATGGTCAGGAACTTCGCCATGCCACCCCTCACCTCGCGTGCGTCGTGTGTGACCGATAGCCGCCCTTGGCTTTCGTGCTTGTTGCGGTGTGCTCGAGGATCGCCCGGGCGATGATCTCCCAGTCGGCTCGATCGACGCCGTGGCCGGCTCCGGAGAGCATCAGCAGCCGTGCGCCCGGGATTTCGTCGGTCAGCGCTTGGCCGTGCTCGAGCGGGAACATCGGATCCGCGGTGCCGTGAATCACGAGAGTCGGCACGCCGATCGAGGAGAACGGCTGGCTGGAATCCGCGTGCTCGATCGCGTCGTGGTTCTGTGCAGCCGCGAAGTCGCGTGCGCGCTCGACGTCGCGGCGCACGAACGCTCGGGCAGCCGGCTTGTCGAACGGACGCTCCGGCCCCGCCAGCACGCGCATGTACTCGACCAGGTACTCGATCACGGAAGAGGCATCCGACCAATCGACCTCGGCCGTCGTCACGAACCGCGTGAACTTCCCTGTCGGCGCCGGAAGGCCACGGTCGCCCGACGTCGCCGGCGAGGTGCTGATCAGGACGAGCGAGCGCACCCGCTCCGGGAAGTCGAGCGCAAGCAACTGCGCGAACGCCCCGCCCGCTGAGACACCAACCACGTTCGCCGCCGACAACCCGTAGGCTTCGAGGACGCCGACAGCGTCGGCGACGAGGTCTGCACCCGTGTACTCGGGTCGCCCCGGCTCATATGTGACCGAGCGGCCCGTGTCGCGGTGGTCGTAGCGGATCACGAGTCGACCGCCTTCGGCGAGCATCCGGCAGAAGCCCTCCTCCCACCAGAGCATCGACGCGCCGACTCCCATCACCAACAGAATCGGCGGGTCGTCGGGATCGCCGAACTGCTCCGTGCAGAGCTCGGCGCCGTTCGCCTCGATCATGCGCTCGGTCACTTCACTCTTCCTTCCGCTGTCTTGGCTCCGCCTTACCCCTCGGAACACGTTCCCCAAACGGCCTCGACGAGAGGCCGCCGAACGGGCGATCGCGCGAGGAGGCGCGCGGAGTCACGCCGCGAGCTCTGCGATCCTTGGCGAGCAGTGGACGATGTGACTCGACGTTCTCGGGGATCACGGTGACGACGATCAGCCTCCCGCTCGCGCCGATCAAGGAGCGCCGCCGGGCGCTCGAGACGGAGCTTCGTGCCGCGATCCGCTCGGGGACGCTCGCCGCGGGAACGCGGCTGCCCTCAAGTCGCGCGCTCGCGGATGACCTTGGGCTGGCGCGTACGACGGTGATGGAGGCATACAGCCAGCTTCAGGCCGAGGGGTATCTGGTCACGCGGCGTGGCGCCGGCACCTGGGTGAACGAGCTTGGTCACCTCGCGCAGCGCGACCGCGAACCGGTCGTCGTCGAGGCGCCGCCTCGCTTCAACTTCAACCCCGGCGTGCCCGATCTGGCGGCGTTCCCGCAGACCGCGTGGATAAAGGCGTTGGGTGAGGGCCTGCGGGCGCTCCCAGCCTCAGCGCTTGGCTATGGTGACCCCAGGGGCCAGCTCGAGCTGCGGTCGACGCTCGCCGACTATCTCGCGCGCGCCCGGGGCGTCGTCGCCGACCCGGAGCTGCTCGTCGTCTGCGCGGGGTTCAGTCACGCGCTCTCGCTTCTGGCACGCGTGCTGCGCCGACGAGGTGTGCGGTTCATGGCGATGGAAGATCCCTGCCTGCCGTGGCATCGCGAGGTCGTCGCGACGGCGGGACTCGGTGTGCTCCCGATCGCAGTCGGCGGCGAGGGGGCGAGAACGCCGCTCCTCGAGGACATTGACGCCGGCGCAGTGGTGCTCGCGCCAGCGCACCAGTTCCCCCTCGGCGTCGTCCTCTCGCCCGGGCGCCGCGCGGCCGCGATCGCGTGGGCGCATAACAGAGGCGGCTTCGTGATCGAGGACGACTACGACGCCGAGCTCCGCTACGACCGCACCCCGATCGGCGCCCTGCAATCGCTCGACCCCGACCGTGTCGCGTTCACCGGTACGGTGGCCAAGAGCCTCGCGCCCGGTCTCAGGCTCGGCTGGATGGTCGTCCCCCAGGCTCTCGTCGACGACGTGGTGCGGCTTCGCTATATGGAAGACCGCCACCTGGCAGTCACTGAGCAGGTCGCATTCGCGCGTCTTCTCAGCTCGGGCGGCTTCGAACGTCACATCCGACGCATGCGCAACCGCTATCGCGATCGCCGCGAGCGCCTCCTGACCATGCTCGCCGAGCGTGTGCCCGAAGCAAGGCCGCTGGGCATCTCGGCCGGCCTGCGCGTGCTGCTCGAGCTCCCAGCCTCGAGCGCAACGGCCGCCGAGCTCGTACAGCAGGCAGCCGAAGCGTCGATCGCGCTGTTCCCCGTCGGGCCCTGCTACCACACGGGCCACGCCCCCGAAGGTCATGACGCACTCGTCCTCGGCTACGCGGCGCTCGCGGAGCACGAGTTCGACCCGGGCCTCGAGACCCTCGGGAGGATCCTTGCTGCAAGTCCGCCTCGCGCTGGTTGACCCTTCTTGCCCTCCGGTTTCGCGCCGCAACACCTCTTGACCGTGCGAACGTGGGAGCAGCTTCCAGCGAGCGTCTCAGATTGGATCGCGAAACCAGTCAGCGATTGACGGTTTCCCCGGTCCGCTCTCGGGCTATCCGGAGCGTGCGGAACGAATCGGGCGGACGGACTCTGCTGCGGCCGGTGAGATCTGCGC
>k87-2129004_pt1 | contig 13735 bp, 13 predicted proteins | sample MGYA00084034_6733716 | MGnify analysis MGYA00084034
AGGATCAAGATATTGTAAAGTCATGTTCTAATTTATAGTACAGAACCTATACGTTGGTAATATTCACTGAAACGCACAAAAGTAATTTAAAATATCATTTCAAAATCATATACTTATGGGATCCTAAAGAGGAACAGTTGGATACTTTGATCGCAAGAAATTAAACGTAGCTATCAATGTTATATGATTATTATACATATACATAAGTCGGTATGTACTACATTGTATCCATGCTTACATTAAGAATCTTAGTTCCAAGTTACCTTCTCACAAGTCCCATATTGGATCCAACCTAACAGAGTGAAATTTGTCGAGTATACATCTATCATATCACAATTGTTTAACATTCCTTCCAGTAATTCGGATCGGAAAGATGACAGCAGCTAATCCACACAAACAAACCCCGGCGATTGCAACTTTTTCGAATAAGTGAAGAGACATCACAGTGATAGGAAGTACCTTGACCATGTATTCCTGGAACTCAGGTTTATCAAATGCCTGTGTAAAATGCGCTACAGATTCCCATCCCACATAGTTAATGAATGTACAACTCCCAGCAATTCCTCGGTGCAATTAAGCGGAAATGAACCCAGGTTGCTGCCTAAAGACCTTAGTGGTATCGCAAAAACCTTTATGAACTCCTCCTCGACCTCATCAGGACCCACGTTGAAGCTGTTCATTAGAATGACTGCCCCAACCTCAGCTTCGAATTGTTCACCGAGTGTGACTGAGTCATCCATTTCAATGATTTTTACCATTTCTTATTCTGCTGGAAATAATATTTCAGTATTTGGTGATCTATTTGCGTGAAAAAAGAGTCAGGATTCAATTTAATAAACGATCATAATGAATTATTGCTTCTTGACCATGTCACTTTCCATCAGTATGCGATTATGGTCCTTGACCATCAGGTTAGGAGTCAGATTGACAACTGGCTGCTACTTCTAGGAAAACCGACACTAAGAATTGTGTTCATCTAAGGAAAATAGGAGACTGTTACCACTTCTGGCTCTATCAATTGTATTACGGGTTGACATCAAATCGAGACTTACCTTAGACAGAAATGTAAGATGGTAAAAAGTAATAAAATTCGATGTCCTATCATAGCATTGACGATGGGTCTCTTTTATCGTCCAAAAGATACTGACTTTACCGCATTTGAGACTAACATAAAGTAATGGGTCACTTAGTGTTTTTCGAAGTGGCAGCATTCTCTTTCGTCCGACTCTGCTTTTTGCCCTTATTCTTTGTTTTTTTGCTTTGCAGGTACTTTTTTAAAACATTTGTAAGTTCTTTCACATTCTCTGAATGGGTAGACCTTCTTAATTTGTCAACGGGAATGTGATAGGATCTAACTTTCGATATATTTTGATTCCCTAAACCAATTTTTGCAAATGCCTCAGCAATCTCCTTTTTGGAATAGCCTCTACCTCTCCTGCTACGAGGTACACCTTTGCGATTGGTAAAGACAAGTGATTTTTCCTCGTTGATTATTTGATGCTTCCCCAAATTAGGTTCTCGCTTATCCAAGTCGGCTTCGCCTGAATCTACAGAGCTCATATGTCGATCTAAATTGCATGCTTATAAAAGGATTTGGCAGTGTACTACTAGGATCCTCATAAAATTGAAATTGTGCGTTCAACTTAATCTCCTGAAATCTGCCGCTATTAAGAGGCCCACAATTTTGACTACTTGATGGTTTGCTAATTTGAGAGAATTTAAAATTGGTTATCTCGCTAATCTACTTGTATTTCTGTAATAGAGGGATATGTCTCTCCCAAGCAGTTTGTCAGGGCTAAAAGAATCCTAGCAACTTGAGAACAACAACGGCGAACCCAATTATCATTGCCCCTCCGACAAGGAAAACATCCCACTGTTTTGCAAAATATGACAGCAAATGTATTGTACTTCTAGATTCATCAGACGTTGTCATACTTATCCTTTTGCAAATCAACACAGTAAATAGACTATCCTGGCCGTTTGTTAAGCAGCCTATTCATAGATATTCCATAGAAAGGACCCATGATCTTTAGAGAACAATATTCGTGTTACTAAATTATATTTTTGATCTAAAGAATCGGTAAGTTAGACTTTCAAAGTTAAGATATCTGAAATGCTTCATTTCTGAAAATCAATACAGAACAAAAATCAGATCTTCTGTTGCTGATAGTTATATTCGATGCCTAGAGTATCAAAAAGAGAATTATATGGCATTGGATAGTATTGTCAACTAATGGAACAGAATAAGGTAGTCAACTATATTTCACCAGAGGCAAAGATAGGTAGGAATGTGAAGATTTGGCATTTTTCATATATTGGGGGTAATACCGAGATTGGCGACAACGTAAGTATTGGGTCTTTGACGCATATAGATTACAATGTCAAGATTGGAGAAAATACTAGAATAGAAGGATCTGTTTATATTCCACCATTAACTGTTATTGGAAAAAATGTATTTGTGGGACCTGCTGCGGCTTTTACTAACGACCCTTATCCTACAAGCCCAAGAATGGAGGGTGTTATCGTCGAGGACGGTGCTATTATAGGTGGTAGAGCTGTAATAAAGCCAGGGATTCGAGTGGGAAAAAATAGTGTTGTTGCAATGGCAGCAGTAGTTACTAGAGATGTTCCATCAGACACGGTGGTAATAGGCCATCCTGCTAGAATCAGATTCTCCCGGGCTGAATACGACTTAAAAAAAGAGAAATGGAATTCTTCACAAAGTCCGGTAAAGTAAGGCTGATTTGTCAAGGAGCACGCCAGTAAGTTATATAGGCTTCAGGATTAAAGCCCTCCCCCATTGCGATCATAATAGTCAATCTCGAGTTTCTCGCTCCTTACCTTTGATCCTCGTAAGGTGGACCAGTCATACACCAGAAACAAATCTACAAAAGCTTTTTTGCAGCAAACTTCGAAATCTGAATCTCTACGATTTATGGTTCTGCTCCAAGTACACACATGATTGTCGTGATTCCTCTTTAAATGAAAATGGGACGTTAAACCCTCTCCTATTTGTCGACTAGTTTGATTCTTTTTGAGGTAACCGAAATTCTATGTCCCCATAGATTTCAGATTTTCGATGTCATATATATCGCAATAACGATTCTTCAACTCCCATTTACAACCCTAAGGTCAAAACCGAAGACAGCTCCCTTCCCACGCGGATTATTCCTACCCCATATTCTACCACCTTGAGCTTCGACTAAGTTCTTACACAGGTACAGTCCAAGACCCGTTCCATCATAAGAATTAGTAGAAAACATAGTGAAGAGATTTGCCCGTATTCTAGGATCGATGCCTTCTCCTGAGTCGATTACGTTAACCGCTGCGAATTTGTTATTGCCTTCAGTGTTTTCGGTCAAAGTTACTTCGATACTTCCTCCTACTTTTCTTGAAAATCTCAAAGCATTATTCAATAGGTTTGATATTATCTGGATAAGTCTACTGATGTCCGCTTCTACGACTATATTTGCGGGGTTACCATTTACTGTGGGATGATAGGATAGTCTAACTTGCTCTGTACGATTTTCCTTTATGATCTCTGTCTGATAATCTTTTACAATCGATTGTAACAAATTGTGTAAATTCACTGGCTCTTTGCTTAACTTGAGCATTTTGCTTTCAATCCTTGTTACGTCAAGTATATTCTCTGTTAATTTCCGAAGTCGCTTGGCATTTCTGAAAATTACTTCCAGGTATTTGTCAAGTTCTTTGTCTTTATTTTCCTTCACTACAATTTCAGAAAGACCTAAAATAGGCTGAATCGGTGTCCTTAATTCATGAGCCGCGATATTAATGAATTCTTTTTGTAACTTGTTGTTGCGCTCCAGCTGATTATTTGCTTCCACCAGCTGCTTATTAGAATCATCCAATTGTTTAGTTCGCTTAGTGACCTCATTTTTGAGGGAATTATTCCATTTCATTAGAAATATCACCAGAACAACCACTCCAGCCAAAGTAGCAGCAAATAGCGAAAATAGTTTTATCCTTTCAATGAAAAGAGAGTTTTCCAAGTCAGAATATAGACTACTTGTAGGAGTCACAGCCTGTAAGAAGAATTCTGGCCGCCCGTTTACCAATATAGGTTCTTGGGTCGTAATTCTTTCCCCTCTTCCGTAGTCATATACTGCAAAACCTGAGTGACCCTGTAGAAGGCTTCTCGTAAGGTTGTTCAGTACCTTATTTCCTGCCACAAAATCCTGAACAAACTTTCCAAAGAAATTCTGTCCAAGAAGGCCAGCGTTACCAAGGTTAGTAATGAGATTACCTGCTTTATCAAACACTACCAGAAACTGCTCATCAAGGTCCTCAATGTTACCATATGTAGAGAAAAATGGGCCAGTAGAGATTGAAGCTCCTACAATTCCTAATTTCTCATTTGTCTCTCTATCAAGTATTGGAAAGGTGATAAAAATTTTATATATGCCTTGTCTTTCGAAGCCTCCTGAAAAATATGGTGCTTCAGTCCTAGTTCTGGTGTCCTTGACCCATTGCCTCTGAGTTAAGTCGTCCCCAGTCCTCAAGTTTGTATCATCTGTTGTCGCATTTGGGCCTTTCATATTGAAAGTTACTATATTGTTCTTATCTAGCAGAAAGATCTCGGAAACCTCAGCTCCGTATCTTTGCAATTTGTCGTTAAAGAGATTGAATGTGTTGTCCGAATCGAAGTCTCCGCTTTGAAGTAGATCAGAATTTGCGAGACCATCTAAAACCGATACTAAGATCCCAAGATCAGAGCTAATACTTTGCGAGATGCTATCTGTAACTTCTTCCTGTCTGTCAACCTGCTGTTCGTAAAGGTTCCTCCTAACGGTTGACTCTGTAAAGTTTTGCAGATAAACCAACAAGATCAAAGAGGAACTTGCGATAGTGACTACCAGTATGATACCTATTAGAATTAGTCTTTCCGTTTAGATCCTCCCTCTTGATCCTACACCCACTAAGTAATGTCATGACTTACTTTAACATTTCCACTTCCAACTATTGATGTTTGGTGTCAGAAATCAGGCAGCCCTCTTGTTTTACTGAATTACCGCGGTTACTATGCTCATTAACAACTATGCTAAGTTAAACATAAATATATTTAGTATATCCTATTTGACAAGGAATTGCTCTTTCAAGCTCCGTCTTCACACCAATTGATTCGTTATTCGTTCTTCTTGATATTCGTTGCTCTTTCGGTTATCATCGTTGATTTGCAAATAAATGATCATTTTTCTTTCTCATATCAATTATTTAGATTTGATGATCCTGAAGTGCCATCTGTTGCACAAGTAGATCGTTCCTTTGAGGCATCCACGTATTCAGTTGCGTTCGCATCTACGGACAGAATGAATTCATCTGCTTTGTCAAACGCTAGTCTAGAATCAGGAGATGATGAAAGAGCGGTCACATTAAATGGTCTCCTCACCGATTTGGGCGACAAAGGAAGGTGGAAATCATTGCTAGATAAAGGTCTGGAGAAGTTGCAGCAAAAATATCCCGACAAAAACATAGTCCTCGAGTATCAAGAGCTCCCAACGAATGATACTAGGGAAGAATTCTTGCAACTAATGTCCAATAAATCAGCGATTGATTTCGTATCTGTCGACCAAATCTGGTTAGGTGAATTCGCTAGCAAAGGTTTGCTCTCCAACTTGACCACATATGTAGACGGTTGGGCAAGAGCATCTACCTGGTACCAGCAACATTGGGATGGCGGAACGTACAATGGCACAGTATACGGTATTTGGACGTGGACCGACGTAAGAGGCTTATGGTATTGGAAAGATTTACTCCAACAATCACAGATTAATGCCGACGATCTAAAGACTTGGAAGGGTTACATCGGATCTGCACAGAAGTTAAACCAAGAATTGAAGCCGGCCGGAATAAATGGAACTATTTTATCTGATACATATTATTCTCAAGATCTGTGGTTTCCCTACCTATGGATGCTAGGAGGCGACATTTTGCAGCTCAGAGATGGACACCCGACCAAAGGAAAATATTGGTTTCCCACGTACAATAGTACAGAAGGAGTTCAGGCTCTAGGCCTCATCAAAGACCAAATCGATGCAGGCATAAAACCCGATAAATTACCAGCTAGTGACAGAATTGAATTTGCGCAGAAAAGGATTGCAATGATCCTCGGCGGTTCATGGATACCAGGATACTTTGGAGACCAGAAAAAAGCGGATTTTGAAAATAAGATTGGATTCATCCCATTGTTTCCCGTTCCAAGCCCTGATAATCAGTCGAGTACATTAATGGGGGGATGGGAATTAGCCATCCCAATCACGTCTAATCACAAAACGCTGGCATGGGAGTTCATCAAGACAATATTAGAGCCCGAGATACTTGGGCCTTGGATTCAAGAGTATGGTTACCTCCCAACGCAGATTCCTCTTGGCCAGGGGTTAATTCTCAACCAATCAGCCACTGGGCTACCGTACTACGATACGTTGATATCTATGATCCCATTCGGTAATATAAGGCCAAGCATATCAGAATATCCAATTATCGCAGGACACATAAATGAAGCAATTGATCGAGTTTATTATTCTAATGCTACTAGCCCCAGTGTAAACACGATTCTGAATGAAGCGGCTGTCAAATCTGCTCATGCTTTAGGGTGGTAGTCTATGTATAATATCAGCCAAATCGGAATTACCTTTTCGTGAAATATCAATGGTTAATAGAAGGTATATGTATAAATTAGAATTGAAAGTATTCGAAAAATATGGGATACTTCAATTTATTTGGTTGCGATAACCTCATGATTTAACTATTTTGTATCTTCTATTCATGACAAACTGATTTTTCAGTCATCGGCTTAGTCCTCATTCAATCAAATCGCTCTCAGAATATTCTATTGAATCATAATAATGCTAAATGTACGTTTATTGAGAGTAATTAGTCAAATGTCATAGAATTAGCCCTTGTATTATTTTGTCTAAATCAAAATTAATTCATTGTTCATGTCCACAGCTACCGCAAAAATTTGTGTTTCGAATCAGCACTGTTCCACAGCCAATACATTCCTTGGGCAAAGAACTCTCTAGGAAATTCTGGCCTTTTCTATAGCCAGTTCTGTCATGTGATACTTTCTCATCAGTACCATTGTTGATATCGCGCCTCAAAGTTGCCGTCTTGCCATTGGTCAAGAGGTCACCACCATCTCCCGATCCACCCGGAAATGATCCCCCAACAAATCCCTGAATACCTAAACCGAATTGGGAACCCGAAGTCGATGAGTCCTCCGTAACGGTTCCCCCTGTAAAATCCTTCATCGAAGTTCCCTTTTCAATAGCCGTTCTCATCTCTAGGATCACATGAATAACCAGAAAATTTAAGGCTGAGAGGGATATAGTATAGATAACTAGTCTATGTACAAATTCCTTCTTACTAATCTGTTTATCTTTGTATCTCCGGATGTCTGCGTCAAATGAGGTTCTGACTTGTTCCGTATCTTTGAGCTGCTGTTCCATTTTGCTTGCCAAAGTTCTTAAAACGTCGACGCCCCCTGGTCCTAGCGGCATAGAAGAGGAATACATTACATTTACAGTTCAGTTTGAACTTATGCAAGTTATAAAACTTTAGCCTTATTCGCCGCCATAATGAAAAGAGTGTATCTGACCAACTATCACATAGAACCGGCCAAGCTAGACGAATATGTCATATTCCTTGCCTCACGGGTATTTTTTAGGAAGGAGCATAAATTGAAACACTAATATTCCCACTTTACGGGAAGAGGCAAGTTCTTTCCTTATAAAACGACAACCACGTCTAAAGCAAAATAGTATAGAGTACGTACTCCAATGGTAATCTGTTTTTCATTAAGTGGTAGTGGAGAAGTCAATATCCTCGACCCTAAATTTGATGTTGCATTAATTTATTGATTCTCCAATATCTTCTAAGTCGATTGGATGTTTCTGAGAACCTATGCCTAGTGCCTCCAACTTCGATTTAGCTATCCCGCCTTGGCTCAGAATTTCCTTGTTGCCTAAATCAGATAGTACCACTTCACAATTATCTGCATGGGTGTCACCATTCATCGGATTAAAGTCGATAATAATATCATATCCATCTCCACAATCAAAATAATCTGGCCCAGGTCCACCGATCAATACGTCATCGCCAGGCCCTCCATAAAGCTCGTCCTTTCCCTTATCACCTACTAAGAAATCACCTCCGAAACTAGCCATAAGAATATCGTCATTTGGACCACCATATAATCGGTCGTTACCGTCGGAGCTGCTGAGCTCATCATTTCCTTCGTCACCATAAAGAGTATCATCTCCAACGGATCCATGCAAGACATCATGTCGTTCTAACCCTCTTAGTGTGTCACCTGAGCTGCATCCAGTCCCTTCTGCTGTTATAGGACAACCAATGATTATGTCATCACAATTGGTTCCTTTGGTGAAAGTCCTTGTGCCAATGATTATATTTGTTTCATCGCAATCATGACCGTTGTCATCGTTTTTACTACCATTACCATTTTTCGCCTGCGAATCGTTCATATCTTCTATGCTACCAATAAATCCAACTGTCAAAAGTATCCCAAAAGATATTATAATTAAAAATGGTGACCGACTCTTATCTAGATGCATTGTATATTCTTATCAAGCACTTCCTAATATTGAATAACAGGAATTTCTTGCCCAAACTTTTACATAATGCTTTACAGTACAAATCGTCTGTTCGATAGTCTTAAAGCCGTATCATAGAGTTCTTCTCCAACAAATTTCTAGTAAAATTGTTTGCCGCTACGCCGTTCTGTTATTAGAGAACTGCTGAAATACCTAGTAAACTGTATTTGATTAGAAATTAACAACGAATATTATAGAACGAAGAAAAAATAAAACACAATCAGGGTGATCCCCCCTTCTCCCGGCAATATTAATCGGAGGATTGAGAGCACTACCTATCAGCGTTCATTTCACCCAAGTTAAGTCTTGCTTCCAAGACGTTAGAAATGGGAATAGCTTTCTCATCATCTGTGAGCATCGCCACTGCAGTTATATTTTGTAGATTGTTATCATTTAGAGTAGTAGCGAGTTGGATGGTTCCTTCGGAGCTTGTGAGGTTCAAAGGATGCGGTAGCGAGGAGGTTCTTACTAATGATTGGTTGGCAGCATATACCTCCATAATGGCGTTTATAGGGTTATCAATTAGTGATGATTCAGTTACATTGTAATTAAGAAGCAATTTGACTTGGTTTCCAGGACTATTGCTTAACGGACTCAGCGGCACAAAATGCGAGTAGTTTAAAGTTTGAGATACGCTATCTGGAGAGTATTTTGGCAACAGTGTTATCTCATCCTTAACATCTTTTGATATTTCTTCTCTGACCGCTGCTGCACCTGAACTGGAGGATTGCTCCTGTGCTGCAACAAGCTTTTCTACAGATTGTGGAGAGATTGCGATAGAGAGGCAAATAGATAGGAAAAGAAATCCCACCGAAGAGCCAAGTAGTGATACTTTTGAGGTCTGTCGCGATGAGGTTTTCATATTCTTTTACCCACCATAATCTTTATATTAATAGCCTCAGAAAGTTCAGAAGGCTTGTTCCTCTATTAATATCAGTAATTAACAAACTTCTGAATATTATTGTATGGCTCATCTAGTATGTTCTCAAACTTCCGTCTCGATGCCAGCATTTCAAGTCCTTGTTTGTACACCTCTTTCATCAAAATCGAAGAATTCGTTGGATATTTTCTCTAGTTTCTTCAACGTAGTCAAGTATCACGTTTGAGAATTGATATAAAAATTCGAAGTTACACCTTGCAAGGTTGCGGGTTTGTTGCAATAAATTCAGGAATCCAAATCCTAAGGGCGACGTCCCATAGGCATGCATCCCAGGTGTTGTCTGAAATTTGAGTTTATCCGATCTCGTAAGCAGCCTTAGCTGCTCATTGCATTACCAGACAATATGGTCGCTTGATAAATGTATATATATTAGATGTAAGGGGCAAGACGTTGCAACACAACGCAAACCAATAATTTATTATAATTTGTGATCTAATCAAGATAGTATATGTCTAGTGATGTCAAGGTTAACGAGAGCCCTAATCATTTCATAGTACTGGATGCAATTGGTAGAGGAATGAAAACAGCAGAAAAGATAAGCAAAGTGACTCGGCTTGATAGATCGGAGGTAGAACTAATACTTAACGACCTCGCGGTGCAGCGACTGGTCGTCCAAATGGAAAAAAAAGGCTTCTTTCGAAAGAAGACAGAATTCGTCATCAACGAAACAGGTCAGAGCTTGCTAGACTCCAAAAAACACGAATTAGAACAAAAAGCTAAGGACATTCAACAGGCTTACGGCAATGGCAATACCGCTCAGTTGCAATCATTCATGGAAGCCGATAGAGCTTGGATTCCGATGATGCTTTTCTCTGGTCTAATGAATGTCATGTTTTTCGCTTCGATGATGTCTTTTATGGGTATGGCAATGAGTCCTCAGGAGAGCTCCATGGCCGGAGATGCGGGAAGTGCTTCTGACTCGACGGACGCTGGTTCAGATACTGCGGGGCAGGAAGACGCTGGTGCCACAGATTCTGGAGGCGACAGCGGCGGCGGGGGCTTCGAAGGAGGAGGATTTGATAGTTTTGGAGGTTCTGGAATGGATTTCGGCGGTGATTTTAACTTTTAGCGTGTCGAGTCCAAAAATTCTACTTGATTCAGAATTTTGTCACTTCGTTCAGAACCCACAACAGAATCGTTTAGGTATGCGTTAATGGAATCTAAAATTTCAATCAAATGGTTAAGCATGTATTACATCGATGAAAGTTGTGATAAGGAAGGAGAGTGATCTGGTCGTCCTGAAGGATGGGAGCGCATAACGGGTTCCCATCAAGGGATGTGCCCTCCACTCCTGCACCTGTTTATTTTATTAGATTTTGGAATACCGGTCTTGCCTCGCGACTGGTGTAATCGGAGTAACAAACAATTATTCTTGAGTGTGCAGAAGGTCTAGGTGATTCTAAGACGGAAGAGATGGTTACGAAAATCGCAAAAACAGGGCATCCAGTCAATGAGCTTATCGCAAAGAGATGGAGTGCAAGAGCATTTTCTACGAAGCCAGTGGAAAGATCTAAATTGCTTTCAATGATAGAAGCTGCAAGATGGGCTCCATCTTCTAAAAATGAGCAACCATGGCGGTACATAATCTTCACTAACGACAATCCAGAAAAACTGATGGAAGCCCAATCTGTCTTACTTGAATCAAATGCCTACGCTAAAAGGGCTCCTATACTTATATGTGCAATAGCGAAAAAAAATTATTCTGAAGGAGGAAAATACAATAGGCTCCATTTTCACGATCTAGGAGCCGCCAATGAGAATATGTTTCTTGAGGCTTTTAATCAAGGTCTCATTATGCACGAGATGGGGGGCTTTGACGTTCAAAAGGCTATCGAAGTCTTTAATATTCCTGAGGACTTTGAGATAGGAGTCATGATCGCAATAGGATATCAAGATAAACACACTGTACTTCCTGAAAGATTTCGAGAAAAAGCATTTTCCCCACGAGAGAGAAGGAAGCTGTCGGAGATAGCATATGTCGAAGAAATTGGGAAATGTCTAGAATAAAATTTGTAAACTAGTCTCTCCAGTCAATGGTTTAGGTATTACTGATAGCTGGGTCTCTACGACCATCGTGGAATCAGTTTCCAATTTGAATCGAATAGGAAGCTATCGTTATATACTATAATTTTTATAGAGTGTGTTACTGCTGAGCACAACGCATAATGCGGTGTTATGTATGACTTAAGGGTTCGAATTCACCGAAACATGGGTTCCTGAAAAAATGACTTGGTAACAATTACCAAAAGAAGATGGATTACCGAACTATGATGATCATATAAAGTAGCGAAATGCTTCTAAGTTTAGGAATCTTAAACAAGATATGTAAAATCGTTATACCTAGTATATGTTTCAGAATTGATAAAAAAATCAAGGCCTAGCCGAAGGAGCTAGCGATTACCATATGTGGCAAGAGATACTTACCTGGTAACAAATCCAACTGACTTAAGACAGTGCATATAGTAATTATTGACGCTAGTGATCAGCTAACTAACACCTTTGAGCCGAATTGTGCCCTGAACAATCACGTCCGGTATTCTGATAAGTATTCTATTTATCGTGGCTGGATTTCCATGTACTAGAGGAAAGCGGCCCCAAATTTAACAGAATATTCATTATCCAACTCCTGTAGGGGGATGGTGCTCCTTATGTTCTAGTTTGACATGTTCTTCTTTTTCATTAATCGTATTGAACGTGATTCCACAAATTTCACATGTGTATCTGGACGACGATGTTGATGTAGACATTAACCTAGCTAGACATTTAAGCAGTTACTCTTATAAAAGGAGTACTCCTGCACCGTCAACATAGGTTTTGTACCCCTAAAATTATCATCAATATTCTCTACGATAATATTCATGAATTAGGGATAAATTTCTTGATAACTGTATGACAAATAATTTCTAGATTTATTCTTCATCAAACAACGAACCAAGCTACTTTCCGCATTCACTAAAATTATCGATTTTATGACCCCAACTATTTCAATTCCAAAAGAAATTCAGATGCCCAAGACTAGTATTGTTTGGATCGACTCTCAAATATTGTCTACCGCTTGATCCGACGTTAGAACCTGCCGGTTTCTTCGACAAAGCGCCTCGCACGTAATTTTGATCAGTCCATCTTCCTCATTGTCAATGACACTCATCCTACGCTCTCATATTTCGCTCTGTATCTCTTTGAATTACTTTTATAGTTTCTATCAACTATCACTTCAATAGATTTCCATTTGAGAGATTTTATCCCCGACTCCGACACTAGGCTGAAGCGTTAAACATTCCATACTTTTCAGCACTAGGAAAGAAAACAATATTAAAAACGCATTCAACAGTAAAGACATGTCTTCCGCTGATCCAATATCAACACTTTCTCCGTATCGGTATATCAATCTCGAGACCCTGAAAAGAAACGGAGAAGGGGTTACTACAACTGTCTGGTTTACGATAGATGGAAGGAAGATTAATGTTGTAACAAGAAATCAGACCGGCAAGGTAAAGCGGCTGAGAAATAATCCAAACGTACGTCTAGCCCCATGTGGCATAAGAGGTCATCTCAAGGGCCAATGGTTCAATGGAGAGGCTTCTTTTGCTAATCCAGAGGAACTAAATAATGCCTTGAGCTTGAGGAACAAGAAGTATGGATTGAGGGCTAGATTGGCAGGGATTTTGTCTAGAACTAAGGGACAACTGGTGGGGATCATAATTAGCCTTGATGGAGTACGTTGACAATAACCTTATTTCAGAGATTTTGCTAATGAATATATTTATGCGTGGAAGAGAGGCATTATTTGAATTTTATCGCTTATGAGAGTTGTATTGATTATTAGCACGTCGCCAGTTATTGTTAGGCCCAACTCATAAGGGCAATATTGCTAGTACTTAAATATACAATTTAGGAACATCTCTTAAATACAAAAAATATCTTAGTATTAGGAATATAACGAAATTTACCCTGGAAAATAATTTATCATTCTGTTGCGTGACCTTTATGCTTATAACTCTCGATTCAGCACCCATGTCCTCTCCAACTAGTTGTACAACATACAACACATTTATTCAATAATAGATATCCCTATCATGAAATGAATATCTGAAAAATCGTATTATTTGGGACGTTACCTATAAGGTTAGTTGCTGGATAGCACATGGTATGCCTATATTAG
>k87-763276_pt1 | contig 13203 bp, 10 predicted proteins | sample MGYA00084034_6733716 | MGnify analysis MGYA00084034
AATTTAGGTCTAAATATGGTGAAGGGGATGTAAAAAGGTATTATCCAAAAACCGATGTAGCTGTTGAAGTCCCACTCTAAAAGGTTCTCTAAGCAACTAACTATCCTATGTCCAATTTATCTAACTTATAGGTAAGCCTCATAAGAAATGCTCTGCCGATCCAACTCCTAGTCAAGTCCGACAGCTACTGAAAGTCCCCCTCATATTTGATGGGCGTAATACGGGGTTAGCATTCTATGGTGCTTCAGGCCAATGGTTGGGTGCGAGATTCCAGAACCATATTTGAATATACCAATGCTTACTCAATTTATTGCATTATTTCCTTCCTCCTTCACATATATAATTTGAGTGTATGCAATATAATGCACTGTGGCTTCATGCTATTGTTAATTATGTCTGAATAATGCCTATGCCTAGATATTCCTCAGGAGATCTATACAATTCAAAGCCTGCCTCTTCATTGACATACTTTGGTACACAAATATTTATTTCTATTCCGTTACCTTCTGATCTAGATGAATTAGAGAGGAATGCAGGACTAGGTAAATTCAATGCTAAATCCCAGAATCGGAATCTTCATCAATGAATTCCTGGAATATGGTATTACCAGTGATCCGACAACATCTGTCAGCGAAATTGGTGTGTTCAATAATGGGACCTCAAGATTCTCTAAGAACTGATTATCCTATATTTTAAAAAAAGAAAAGGGAGTTCTAATATCTAGGCTAAAGAACACCCCCGAGTGCATTCAGTTACTTACCGATATCCACACACATGAGTATATCCAGCATCATATCCCAGATGGAACTGACGTGTATGACCTGAACCTGGATGATATGGCTTACCTCCTCTACAATCAGATACTCCTGATGTACAGCCGTCCTTCCAATTCGTGTCCTTACCTTTGTGGTTGTCACACCAGGCTACTCCATAGACAGGCTTAACAATGGGGATCGCTGAGAGTATTGAAGCCATTGCCAAGGAACATGCAGCCACTGCTATCAATACACCTTTGGTCTTTGTATCAAAATCCATTGGTCCCTATAACAATATACTGTCTATATAAGCCTTCTCTAGGATGATAGTTTACTAAACTTTAGTTTAGTTAGCCTATAAAAGAATTGGATTAAAATTCATCGTGTTACTTTTTCATTGCTGGATCTAAGCTAAGCCGTCACATTCCCATTTGTCATATTCTGGCTGATGGTCATATTTCCTGTGACATTTCCAACAAGAGCTTTAGTCTCCTCTTCCATAGTAGTCGCATTCTCCATGGTATCCGGATATTGTGCTAGTGAAGCATTTGTAAGCTCCTCCATCGTCATATTTTCAGTCTGTGCTTGAACTAACGCATTCATCGACGGATAAAGCAGAAAAGTCATCGCTGTACTTATTATTTCTATAGGGGGCACATCCGCGAAATGACAACTACACAGTATTGCCACGCCTAGTTGTTTATCTGGATTAAATGCAATTAAGCTGCTATAACCATTTATGCCACCATTACGCCAAATAATCTTTTTTCCGAGATCAGTTTGTATATTCCAATCAGATCCAACATACCCAAGAGCAGGTGATTCATGTCCAGATGGGTCTACAAATGATGTTTGGAATTCACTAATTGAATGTCGTATTGCACGGCTCTCTTGCATAGCGTCATTGAGCTTTGTATCTATCAATCCCATGTTAGCTGAAAGAAATTTCAACAGATCATTAACTGTGGAGTACATTGCACCTGCCCCTTGAACTTCTAGAGGTAAAAATGCTAATTCACTTTCATTTCCTGCTATGTGGCCCTTTGCAAATCTTGATTTGATATCCTCAGGTATTGATACACCGGTAGCGTTCATTGCAATTCCTGTACTATTCATTCCCAAAACGTTCAATATCCTATCCTTAACGAGCTGTTCTAAAGGAACGCCTGCCTTCAATGATAAGGCATGTCCTAACAAACCCACACCAATATTAGAGTATACGTCTTTTACGCCTGGTCGCGTTGCTAGAGAGCTGTTTGATAAGAATTGATATACCTCTTGAGTTGTATAGTTGTTGTTAAAGCACGTGGGGTTGCACCAGCCTGGAGGCCAATATGGTAAACCAGATGTATGAGTTATGAGATCCTGTAATGTTATTTTATGTCCTTGATAGGTGGGAACTGTCACATTGGCCGGAAGATATTTTTCCAGAGGATCATCCAATTTTACCAAGCCTTGATTTACCATATCCATCAACGAAATGCCAACAAATAGTTTTGTTAGAGAACCTATGTCGAATATTGAATTTCCATCAACGGTTGTATGATTGGATTCGGAAATATTACCATAACCTGAAACTTGAGTACCATTTGGTGAGATAACCCCTGCCACAATTGAGACAGGTATAGATGAATTAGAAATGGAACTGGCAATTGTCTGATTATTAAACAAGTGTTCCAAAACTCTATTTTTGTACTTTTCCAAAACCATATCCGATAACTCATTTTTAGATGACTGCGCCGAGGCATTTGCATTAGTAGAAGCACTTACTTGTTGAATTTGTAATACAATTGAAGACACTGATGCCACTGGCATGAGAACTATCAATAGCATAATCCCTATTCGTGAATGGCTAATCATGTTGGTACTCATTTGGATAAAACTGATTTAAATAGAAAAAAGTTCAGTATAAAAACATATCTATCTATATCCCATCCAAGTTAGCTAATTCAGGTAACGTTTCCAATCAATCCTTAGTACTAATAATCCAGATAAGGAATTATCTGGACTGATTGTTTACTCTCATTAATTTACGCTAGGCCATTATTAATTAAAAATTCAGATAACGCCATTATTTAAGCTCCTAATGACGTTCTATGACGACATTAGTAATATAACATTTCCGAATCTTCATATCCCGTACCATGTCATCAGTTTTTTATAAAGTCATTATGTCCCCTGAACTCTTTTGCCAACAACTGATAATCTCTTAGAACTTCTGGATCTTTTAGAATAGATCCAGTAATTGATATACTTTTGACTTTCTTTTACCTACTGATTGACAGGATGTACAGAACAGAACAGGCCTATAAAACATGGCATTAGCTGTCAATATTCGTCGTTCCTCAATTACTCTAGGAATTACTTTTTTCTGCCATATACCATAATTTGCAAAATCTACTCGTAACACTCATTCATCAGGTCACTCAAGGCACACCTAGAATATGATTTCTTTATCAAGCGACTTAGACAAAGCCAGGGCAGCATCAACTACTATGAAGACTTTGATGTAAGGAAACATGATTGTGCTAGGAATATTGCTAGGACATATAATGATTTTTCGTACAGTATATCAAATACATTAACAAAATTGCTTAACTTACCTTAACATTTTTTATTCCTTGCCCAGTGGTGTTACCATTGAAAATGACCTATTATGCCATATATCTTGATTAATATGTATCCATCTACTAAATTGAAGCATGCCAACTAGTATTAATGAGACGGTATTGAACGAAGGTGCAGAGATCTATTGCGAACGTAGAGGCAATGGTCCCATTCTTCTATTGATCCATGGTGCTATGGAAGATGCAGGGTACTATTCTTCTGCAGCGGATATCCTTGCTGATAAATTTACCGTTGTGTCTTATGATAGGCGATGTAACTCTCGCAGCTCTGGGGATCGAAGCGTTGACATGACGGTTGCCCAACAGGCTCGCGATGCTGCTTCTGTTATTAGAGCGATGGGGGACGGAAAGGCTGTTGTAGTTGGAAGAAGTGGAGGTGCCATCATAGGTCTTGAGCTTGCAACAACCATGCCAGAGGTAATTGACTTTTTAATAGTTTATGAGGCTCCAGTGATCGAGATGTTACCAATAGGTAATGCCGAAAAATGGAGCTCCTTTGTAAATAATATCTTTACAAAAAATCAGTCCGAAGGATCGCAGGCTGCACAGACCGAATTCATGGCATCTCTAATAAACGTCCCTGATTCTCCACTTCCTACAGATCTCAATGACCGGATCTCTACTAATGTCGATTTCTTTTTTAAGCATGAATTCAGAGCTTTCTTCAGATATGTACCCAATATTGAAAGCATTAGAAAAAATAATGTGCAAATGGTAACAGCAATAGGAAGGGATAGTGATAATGCATATTATGTCCAGACAACTAGAGCCCTAGCAGCAAAGCTTGGGTGCGAGAATGTAGAGTTCCCAGGTCACCATGATGTTTCATTCTGGATGCCAAAAGAATTCGCTACTGCCATTCAGAAGACGTTAGAACGGTATGGATACAGTCAAGAATGACTATAAAAATATCCCATTACTCCATGACCAAATAACCTGCTGATCTTTTGTCTGAAAGCTTACTACTTGGATTCAACAACATATTTCTATTGTTCCGGAATAGACCTTTTTGAAAGTAATTAACAAGAAATGTATTTTATTCAGCACTACTACCATCTTCATTGTCTCCGCCGCCACTGTTCTCGTCATCAGAATCATTGTCGCCACTGTTATTATTTCCGACATCGTCACCTCCATCTCCATCATCTCCTCCTTGGTTATTTCCCTCATCTGATGGGGGAGGATTGTCTGGTTCTTGTCCTGCTGGTGGCTCTGGTGCTATGGTAGTACCTTCACTATGTCCAATTATAATTGCCTTTTTAGATAATACATACCAAGTAGACCAAAATGATGCAAGATAGGACATTCATTTTTCATTTAGACTATGCTGTTGATCTTGCTCTTGCACTTGCTTTCCGTCTCTTTATGAAAGTTATAATAATTATAGCAACACCCACTACAAACGGTATAAACACAATGGCCAAAGCACCAGCAACCGTTCCCATAATACTGTCAAATAGCTTTTCTACAGCACTACCATGGATAACTGCTAAGACAATTTCTGGGCTCTGTTCCTGCTGCTGCCCTTGAACAGCAGGATACGATGCTGATAGCTCATATGTACCGGGTTGATCTATAGCAAAATCAAAAAGCCCAATGCCTGAGCGACTTCCTATCGTATAGGTCCTATTCACAGATGTGCCAGAGAGCGGAATTTCATCTCCCGTGTCTTTGGATACAAGGTTTACTTGAATACCTGGTATATTTTCACCGGTAGAATATATCCTATTTCCTACCATAGATTGATATTCATAAAATACCGAATATTTTCCAGGTTGTGAAAGTGTAATATCACTTGAGCCTGGCACTACTACCTGTATTGATGGTATTTCAGCTGCCATACTATCAATGCTTGAAAATATAGTTGAGAACAATATTGCACTAGCTACTGCAGGTCCTCCTATGAGTACAATAATACCTATCACGTAGAACCATCTGCTTGGTCTTATCTTAACAGGGGTAGTGTTTGTCGTCAGTGATTCTACTTCATGGCCCTAGTATATCTCTGTTGTGGAGAGGTTGTTATGAGCCAGCGTATGGAGACAAAACAATAACTATTTCCTAGATTATTTTAAGAGAATAGATGGTAAGATCCAGTTATGCAACCTGAGTTAATCTTCTAGCTATTTCTAGAATGACTCTTCTCTCTGTTCTAGTAGTGAGGTAATATCGCTTCTATTTCCATCGGATGTAATTACATTCAAAGATATTTCATTACCAGGTAGTTTATTGTTTTCGATATAATCAATAAGTTGAGACTTGTCTTTTACAACGTTACCGTCAACTGAAAAGATAATACTAAATGGAGTTATCCCTGCTTTCTCTGCAGGACTTTCTGGAGTTACACTTTTTATAAATACTCCTCTGGCTTCCGATAAACCAAGTGAGTCTGCAAACAGTGGAGTAACATCTGCAATTTCTATGCCAAGCCATGGATGCTCATATGTACCCTGTGAAATCAGTTTAGGTACTACTCTTTGAATTGTGGCAGGTCCTATGGCAAAGTTTAATCCTTGTTCGGATGCTCCAGTTGCTATGTCGACTAAACCGTATTCGTTCACTCCAACAACATCACCTTCCAGATTTAAGAGAGGTCCACCTGAATTACCAGGATTTATGGCTGCATCCGTCTGAATGAGACCCCCTGTCCAATATCTACCAGTTATAATATTCAGATCTATTCTACTGATCTGGCTAATTATACCCTCACTTACGGAGAGGGTAAGTTCCCGTGGACTACCAACAGCAAACACTTGTTGACCCACTTGCAAATCTGACGAATTTTCAATTCGTAAGGGCTTTAGATTTTCTCTGAATAATGCTGATGAATCAACTTGAATCACAGCCAGATCAGAATAGGGATCTTCGCCAATTATTGTTGCTGGGTAGCTATTACCACTAGAGAACCTGACATAAATAACATCTGCCCCCTGCGTAACATGATAATTTGTGACCATATTTCCATTTATGTCATAAACAAAACCAGAGCCATAACCCCCACCACCATATACTAGAGGATTGCCATCGATAGTTATTTTTGGATTAATTACATTACCTACAGTGAGTATCTCAATAACTGAATCTTTAACCTTATTGAATAAATTGGAAATAATGACGCTTGTAGCAGTGTCATTACCATTCGCATTAGAAATGATTGCTTGACTGTTCGATGTAGTATTGGTGACAGTTGCATGAATATCGTGATTCTCATTTACAAACGGCGGCGCATATGCAGGTAAAGTAACACTCAGAATACTCAGAATTATTAGAGCAAGAGATCTCTCAAGAGAAATAATATGCATGTGAGCTAAGAGGTGACAGATTAACTATATAACCTTTACAGGAACGGTTTCAACCCAAATTGTTCCAACGCCAATTCTTATTCTCTTCGCCATTGCTTTGATAGAATTACTTAATAGTTTGGTCACTTATACTTACTTCTTATAGTAAATGAAAGATAACAATACCCACCATTTATCCAGCTATGACAAGAAAGAAAGTGACGATAATAACTATCAGCAAAATTCTTGGAAGGTTCATTATTTTTGTAAATCCTACATTTTGTTTATCAGCCTCATAGCTATATGTTCCCTATCTTTGTTTGTTACTTCAGACACTTTTATTTTACAACCAAAAATTGGATTAGTGCTTGCATCGTCATCGGAAGGAGAGGACGACGATGATGAAGATGATGAAGAAAATAATAGTAATAATATAGAAGCTCCACTGGGAGCTAGCGATAGTAGTGAAGCTAGTGATGCCGCTGCTGTTGATAGCTATTTGCCATACAATAATTCCGAATACGGGATAAGAATGAATTATCCGTCCGACTGGAGTTATCAGGAAGCACAACCCCCAACTGATGTTGCAATCTTTCCAATTGTCCGCATGTTTCCTCCAATCTCAGATGACCCTAATGCAGTTACCTTTCTAGAAATAGGGATAGAAGATCTTGGAAACCCTTTTTCAATTGATGAGTACTCAAGGAGCACAATTAATGCATATAGAGAAAGTAGACAGAATTTCGATCTTGTATCCTCTAATACCGAAGACACACTTTCTGGATTTCCAGCCTATGAACTAGCCTTTACAGACTCAGCTAATGGGACTGATAGAAAACTTATTGAAGTAGGAGCTTTAGATAGTGACAACAATAGAGTATACTATTTATTGTTTAATACAGAGGAATCAAGATATGATCTCTTTGTTCCTGCTTTAGAAAGTATTATTGATTCCTTTCAATTAGCTTCCGTGAATGGTTCAACGATAAATGCAACAACAGCTCCATCATCATTATTACCAACGTCTCCAGCCGTGGCTGACTCTATCTCACAGAATGATACTGATATTTCGTCAACCCTACCTTCTGCAACTGATATCGAAAGTGATGATATACTTTTGTATGAAAATTCTAGCTATGGAATAAGTGTACTTTATCCAGCCAGCTGGGATCAATATCAACCTATTAGCGACCCCGAAAGTCGTACTACATTTATTACTCAATTTCAACCTACGTATGCAAATGGAACTGCTCTATTTGCAGTGGCAAGAGATACACTCAGTTCTAATGAAACGTTAGATACATATCTTGCTGAGACCGTTCAGAGCTATAGAGGAAATACCCTTAATTTCACACTTATCTCAACGGCTATTTCACCAGACACTGCTACTCCTCCTCTGCTAGCAGGTAATCCAGCATATTCTTTATTATATACTCATATAAATCCTGATTCTGGGGCAATGTTATTGACGCAGGAAGCTGGGACAATCATTCCAGAAACTAATATGGTATATTATGCCTATTATACAGCCGATATACCAAGCTACAATCAATTTATTGATGATGCATTGTCAATTGCTGATTCTTTAGAGATCCATCTTACCAATCTAAATTTGACAGAATCAGAAGAGACCAACATCATTGATATTTTGGAGTCATTGCAATCGGGAGAAATTTGACTCATTGTAATTATATAAGTCATATGGCTCCCAACTTAAGGATGATAATTAGAGAGATCATGTATTTATCTATTAGATCAGCTATTCCATATAATTAATGGCTCTGGTCAATATCAATTTCTAGAAATTTAAAGAACGAAGACCTATTTGTGCCTTCCAATCCGACCATAATCGAAGTTTTCAATAAGGAAAAGTCATAATGGTTGATATCAGTACTGCTAAAAATCTATCTTTGGGATAATCTTTAATACTTGTGGTCTTATGAAATAATTGGACCCATCAATGAATAATAATGAACTGAAACCGAATTTATTGGTAACAATAATGATAGTAGCATTACTGCCATCGATAGCATGCGCATCATATTTTTTACCACAGCATCTAATGGCTCAAATCAATAATGACAATTCGAACCATGAACTTGAAGGCAGCGGTATTCTATCCAAGGTGTCCTTATCCGACTTTGACATGTTATTTGAAGAAGGCAATGACCTTCTTAGCGAAGGTAAGTATGAAGAGGCTATTTCTGTTTATGATAAAGCTTTAGCTATAGATCCAAATCATGTTCCCACACTAAGCAATAAAGGCTTTGCACTTTTGAATGTAGGATTGATTGAAGAATCTATGGAGTATTTTGATAAGGCATTATCTATAGATCCGAATAATGCTGATCTTTTACACAACAAAGGTGTTATTCTTATTGATTTAGGAAGGAATGAAGAAGCTATTAGCTATTTTGATAAAGTATTAGGAATAGAGACCAATAATGTCAAAACATTGAATGGCAAAGGCCTTGCCCTTTTAAATTTAGGAAGGAGCGATGAAGCTATTATTTACTATAATAAGGCATTAGCAGTAGACCCTAACCTGGTTGATGCAATAAACGGTAAAGGCGCTGCTCTCTCCGATTTGGAGAAGTACGAGGATGCTATTACCCACTTTGATAAGGTTCTAGCTATAGATCCGAATTATGCTAGTGCACTATATAACAAAGGATTCACTCTCAGCAATTTAGGGATGAATGAGGAGGCTATCAGCCATTTTGATAAAGCATTAGGCCTTGAACCGAATTATGTTGATGCGCTAAATGGCAAGGGTATTGCTCTTTATAGACTAGGTAATTCTAGCGAAGCGATCACTTATTATGATAGGGCCTTAGCAATAGAACCTAATCACGTCGACGCAATAAACAATAAAGGTCGTGCTCTATACAACCTTGGCCTATATGATGATGCTATTACCTATTATGATAGAGCTTTAGCTATAGATCCAAGTTATACTCTGGCATTAGACAATAAAGTATTAGCTCTCTTTGATTTGGATAAACCTCAGGAAGCTCTTGACGTCTTTGATAAAATTCTAGCTATAGATCCGAATGATATCGATGCTTTAGACGGCAAGGGCGCAGCTCTTGAAAACTTGGACAATTATGAAGAAGCTATAGGGTATTTTGATAAGGCCTTAGCTATAGATCCAAATTATACTAGTGCACTAACCAACAAAGGTGCAGCTCTATACAATCTAGGTAGATCGGAGGAGGCTGTGACATATTTTGATAAGGCCTTAGCTATAGATCCAAATTATGAACTTGCAATAAATAACAAACGCCTAGTTCTTGATACCATAAGCGATCAAAATATTACATCCACATCTGAACCATCAATAAATAATAATCAGACTGATTCTAGTAATTCCACTAGCGTCATTAATACAAATGATAACAACACTGCTACTGCTAGTTTTCTAACTTATCAAAATTCCACTTTTGGTATAACAGTACAATACCCGTCAGATTGGATATATGTAGGTCATGATACTATCCTTGATCCGCTCTCACAACCAGTTGTGACATTTACTCCAATAGAACCTTCGGATACTACGCTTGCTAGAATATGGATTACTCCCTTGCCTGTAGTAGGAGAAGAACAGAAGTCGTCATTAGACCAAATTGCGGAGAGAACGATCGAACTTAATCAACAAACCCTTTCAGATTTTAGATTAAATGAATCAAGACCAATGACGCTAAAAGATGGAACTGCAGCACATATGCTTTCGTATTCCTATACAGATCCTGATTTCGGAATGACTGATGCTTTAGATATTCTTATGATAAAAAATAATAATCTATATGCCATTGAATATTTTGCCGAACCACAGATGTATCCTGTTCATCTACCAAAGTTTCAGACGATGCTAGACTCTTTAGAGACGACGCTACTTCGAAGCCTTAATTCCATAATAAATGGTTAAGATTCAAATATAGATTAATTTCCACTTTTTAGCCATACTAAGGCCTGGTAATAAACATAGAGAACAAGTTGTTACTATGGACGTGGCTTTGGGCAGTTAGCTTTTTCTTTGACCATAAAACCATTCACCTTGCTATCTATCGGGAGCGCAGCACCTGCTTACAGCTGATGATTAACTATAGTTGATAAATGGAATAAGAAACAGAAGAAGAGGAAATATTACAAAGGCATTGCGCTTGATAATTTGGGAAGATATGATGAAGCTGTAGCTGTATATGATAGGATCTTATCCCTGGAACCCGATTACGAAACGAATATTCAGGCACTGCAGGGCAAAGCTTCTGGTCTTTTTAATTTAGGAAGATATGATGATGCTATAGGGGTATATGATGAGATTTTAGAATTTTACCCAGATGAAATAAGGGTATTAAACGGTAAAGGCGATGCTCTATTAAAATTAGGGAAGTATGATGAGGCTATCGCCACTTATGATACAGTTCAATCTCTACCTGTTGACGTGCAGTTGTACACGCAGGAGAAAGCAAAGCATTAGCTATTGAAGCACTAGAAGAAGAAAAGAAAAAACAGATATCAGGGGAAGTGGTTAATAACATTACTACTACATTTACGAAAAATAATACAATACGATAGCTTTTGTTATCATTTTCCTGGTTAAATTTCTAGAATGCTGGATATTAACCAAAAACGATGTAAGAACAATATCCAACAGAGGCAGACTACAACAGAGGCAGACTACACTTTCTGCAGATATTTAGAAGTGGACTTGGATGTCAAATTCCTTCTTTTCCTTAATCGATTACAATCATAGCTCTTTACTAGAAATTTCAACTTTTCATATTGCTACCCAATTATTGTAAGTCTACTGCATTTTGATCCGACCGATCAAACAATATCTATTACTATTCTGGCAATTATATCAGACGACCATACAATATTTATTTTGGCTTCTAGGCCCCAAAAGTATTCTGAATATCTTCCAATATAGCTTTGATTTATGCCATTAGGTATTTGAAATTCAAAAGGGATGCCAGCATCATTCTCTCCATTTACGTTGATCTCTATCTTATTCTCATACTTTTCAATTGTAGTTACTCTTTGAAACCCTTGAGCAAAAGCATGTTCTATGCCACTCAGGGTAATTTTCATTCCTCTGACATTCTTCTTCTTTTCTTCTTCTAAGTTCTGAAGAGGCAGTGCTACTATCTTACCTCTTAATGTCTGACCAGGAGAAAAAACTGTATTGTTATTGTTATTTCCGTGGTTCAGAAGATCAATTCTTGCATCGGAGTTTTCTTTGAGAAACTTTTCACGGCCCTTGGTAAGCAGTGTTCCAAGATCATAGTTAACCCTCATGCCGTGAAATCTGGGATAACTGATTCTATTCTTAGTAGCATGATCTGTATTCTTACCAAACATACGTTCAAATCTTGCTGAGTAACTTTCTATGCTTGCATTATTATCCATTCCTTCTGCTACTGATGTTGAAGGAAAGGGCTTGTTTTCGTTTTCGTTCTCAGTAGTAGCTGTGGCAATCTTGCTCTTATCATCCATTTCACTTGAAGGTGTTTCACTGTCATTATTGTATAATTCTACTTTATTGTTATTAGGATTGATGACAGAGTAGCGCTCTTCTTTATTTACATCTAGTTTTTTTTCTATGTCAGCTGTTATTTTTAGAGTATAGGTAATGTTTGCATGTTTACCCTTATACGATGAGAATAGATTAATATCAGAAGGAAGCGTAAATTCTACGGCTATTTCCTTATTTTGAGGCAATATCTCGAGAGTTCCATCTTCAAGAGTATTGCTGCTTACGGACTTTTGTAGAAGATGCGAAAGGTCCTCAGAGAAGAAGGTATTAACTTCAGTATAAGTGTGTGAATCCCATCTGCTGCTGCTAGAATATCCCCTTGAACTCTCTTCAACAGTTATATTGGTAGATTCCTTGCCTTCTGCTAATAACCTGAGCTGTCTAGCGTTAGAACCTTTTTCTGTATTAATAGAAAGTAGCCCTCTGACTGTTTCCCCTGGCGTATAATCTGTCTTTTCTAGACTTACACCTAATTCTAAATCCGTTCCTTTCAGAAACTTCTCAAAGATCATGAGATAACAACAATATCGTTACGAAGTAAAACGACTTAAAGTTTCCTCTTAACAGCTTGCTAGCTGCTACATTATTGTCTTTGAAGAATATGTCTGCAGCCAAAACAAGTGGAGCGTTTCCAACCCAAGGTGAAGGCGTAGTGTCCTTCTAAGATTACGTGAATCTGACGATGAATGATTATCTACAATACATGAAGCTCTCTCTGGCGTCCGATCCTTTTTCATTCTATTTAGTTGAAGATTTAATAATACAAAAGTTTGTTCTATTTGTGATAGCATGCACAAGGGAATCAAATTTGGAATTATAGTGCAATAGTTATCATTGTGGGCGTAAGTGCATTTTATCTTGCTTCTCCTTTGTTCATTTCAACTGAAATTGATGAACCGCTACCTGAAGGAGCGGAAATTCAATCGCCATCACCATCAAATCACTTTCAAGAATTTATGGCAATGAGCGAAGAAGAAAGAATTGAGGCTAGCAATCAGATG
>k87-543395_pt1 | contig 13050 bp, 8 predicted proteins | sample MGYA00084034_6733716 | MGnify analysis MGYA00084034
ATGAAAATCTTTCAATCTCTCGTGGACCTGGTTTCTAAACAAAGTCAAACCAATTCTCTTAGCATATGGTTGTCCTTTCGTAAACGATTCAGCCAATTTTCTAATAAATTCCATTTCTACTTTTGGAGGCATAGGAGGATCGAATGGATCTGCGTATGCTTCAATTATCGCTGGTTTTTTATCTGACATGGCTTCATGCATAATTGAATCTACCTCATTAGGCTCCTTAATAGAATATCCTTTACCTCCACAAGCTTCAGCAAAGCTTGTGTAATCAATTGGCGTAAATTCTACGCCAAATTCAGGGTTTCCAAGGAAAGCCATCTGCTCCCATCGAATCATTCCTAGTATGTCATTTTTTATTATGACGACCTTTATTGGCAAATCATATTGAACGGCTGTTGCAAATTCGCCCATAAGCATCGTAAACCCGCCATCCCCAACAAAAGCTACTGACTGCCTTTCTGGAAATGCAATCTGTGCTGCTATTGCATAAGGTAATCCACATGCCATACTTGCAAGGGTACCAGAAAGCGAGAATTTCATACCCTTTCTGATATTAATATAACGAGCTGCCCAACTTGTAATCGTTCCGCTATCTACAGATATTATGGCATCATCTTTCAATTCAGCAGATACAGCAGCAGCAATAACCTGTGGTTTAATTGGTTTGTCAGTTCTAGTACTTCGTTCCTTTAGTAAATCAATCCAATTTTTCATTGCTTGTTGTTTAGATCTCAAAAAGTCCAGGTTTCTTTTCTGCCATAAAAGAGGATGTAGCGCAGCTAGAATGAGCCTGGAATCGCCTACTAAGCCAACTTCTACAGGATACCGTAAACCAATCTTTTCTGCCTTTATATCAATTTGAATACCTTTTGCCCGACCCGGTTTTGGCAGATAATCTATGTAAGGAAATGATGTTCCAATCATAAGTAATGTATCAGCTTCGTTCATGGCATCGCTAGCTGGGTCGGTTCCCAAAAGTCCTAGCCCTCCAATACTTACTGGATGAATATCTGGAATTACCGCTTTACCCAATAAAGCTTTGACTACAGGGGCACCTAACCGTTCTGCAACAGCTATTACTTCATCTCCAGCACCCAGTGCTCCCTGTCCTACCAATACTACCACTCTCTCTCCTGAATTCAAAATATTTGCAGCCTTCTCTATCAATTTTGGATCTGATGTAAACTTAGGAATACTGACATCAGATGTATGCCCACCAACTTTGTGCCTGGAATATCTTCCTTTCAATCTCATTTCTTGAACATCTATAGGAATTGTTAAATGGCTTACTCCTCTCTGCGACATTGCACTTCTGCATGCAATATCGACAGCCATCTCGGTCTGTTCGGGATTGTTTATAATAGCATTGTAAACTGCAACATCTGAGTATAGCTGTAGCAGATTAACATCTTGCTGGTAGCTAGAATTCATCAAATCAGAGTAAGTTGTTCCAGTGATAGCAATAACAGGAGTATTATCAGCTTTGGCATCATACAATCCATTTAAGAGATGTATTGCGCCAGGACCTGAAGTAGCAACACATGCACCTAGTTTTCCGGTATACTTTGCATACGCACAGGCCATAAATGCCGCTGATTCTTCGTGTCTTACCAGTATGAATTTGATTTTATTTTGTCTTTGCCTTAATGCTTCGATAAAACCGTTGATACCATCACCAGGTAATCCAAAAATAACATTTACGTTCCAATCAATTAACGCTTCAGCAATAATATCAGCAGTTCTTAAATTCTCATATTCGCTCATTTAATGTGTATGCATGGATTGTGTTACGTGGTATATATGTACATATACACATTGAACTCTAAATTGAAAAGTTTAGGACCTGTTGATGGTTTTACGTTTTGTAAACCATTTTATATGCAATACTTTCTTAGGTCTTCTGTAAAACCATACCATTATTATAATTATTGATATGACTCTTAATTGCATCTTTCAATGTTCTTATTACAATCGGAAGAATTCTGGGATCATTTACCTTAGGAATTATATATTCCTCATTCAAATGGGGTCGCTCAACTAGAGAGGCAATAACACATGAAGCAGCGACCAACATATCTTCATCCAAACCTTTTACTCTCGTATCAAGTAATGCTCTGAGAACTGAGGGGAATACTACAGCATTGTTAATCTGGTTGGGAAAATCAGACCGACCACTAGCTGCAATTCTCGTGCCGGCTTTCAGTACATCGAGGGGGGGAGTATTTCAGGATCTGGTTTGCTTTTTCTTGATATTTCATAGTTGGACGTATTACCGCTGTTGGTATCGTCTTCTGTGTCTTTACCCTCACCATCATAGTCTTTCAGATCTTCTCTTCCTTCACATATTACCCCTTTGCTATCATTTACAATAATATCCTTGCATCCAGCCTTTTGATACCGTAGCCAGCAGAGCCTTCCTGAGATAATTACCTTTATACTGTCTATTTTTCTGCTCAATAATTTTAAAGTTTATCAATGCTGCCAGAGTGATTACAGCAGTACCATGCTGATCATCGTGAAAAACTGGAATGGAGAGTTCATTTAGAAGTCTTTTTATGATGTCAAATACCTTTGGTGACTCTATATCTTCAATATTTATAGCTCCAAAGACAGGTTCGATCGCCTTAACAAAATCTAATTATTTCCTCCTTTCATTTTGTTGTAATGTATAACTCAAATGCATTTATGCCGCCTAAGATCTTGAATAAGACTGATTTTCCTTCCATAACGGGAAGTGCACCTTCAGGCCCATCTAGTGTAGTATGGGAAATGCACTAATTAGTTATATTAACCAAAAGTGGTACAATAAGAAAGGTTATATCTGCGTAATTCTCGTATTAATTTAAGCAAAAGATTCACGGCAATTCGACAAGTAGATAAAAAATTACTTTACGCATTTTCCGTTCTTTTGTAATGAAAAGTGAAAAATAAAAGATTGACAACAAGATTTGAAGAGTTAGGACTGAGTGCTGAAATTATTAAAGCACTCAAAGAAAATAGATTTGAAGCTCCTTTTCCTATCCAACAGGAAGCAATACCGTTTATTTTAAGAGGTATAGATGTTATAGGACAAGCGCATACAGGTACTGGAAAAACGGCGGCTTTTGCGCTGCCTATATTGACCAAAATAAAACGTAGAGGTCCAGTACAAGTAGTGATACTCACTCCAACACGGGAGCTAACAGTACAAGTTACTGCTGAAATTGAAAAGTTTGCAAGGTATACGGGCATCAGAGCTGTATCTATATACGGAGGCCAAAGTATTGGTATCCAGTATAATCAGCTAAGGAAAGGTGTTCAGATAGTGATAGCAACACCCGGCAGATTGATAGACCATATCAAGCGTGGTTCAATTAGACTCGAGGAAGTAAAGTTTGCGGTACTTGACGAAGCAGATAGAATGCTTGACATGGGTTTTGTCGACGATATCAAGTATATTTTATCCTATATGAGAAAAGACAGGCAAACATGTTTGTTTTCAGCTACTATGCCCCGAGAGGTTTTGAGACTTGCACAAGAATACATGGTTGATCCAAAAGAGATAAGACTCAACGAAAAAGAATTGAGTCTTGACACTATAGATCAATCTTACCTCGTCGTTCACGAAAAAGAAAAATTCAAGCATCTATGCAATTTTATCAGAAACAAAAATGAGCGACAGACTATAGTTTTTGCCGCTACAAAGCAAAGAACCCATAGGCTTGCTTCCGAGTTAAAACAAGAGGGATTCAAAGCAATTACAATGCACGGCGATTTATCCCAAGCACAAAGAGATAGTGCAATGTACAAATTCAGAAAAGGATTTGAAGACATCCTTGTGGCCACTGATATTGCTGCAAGAGGAATTGATGTGCCTGCTGTAGGTCACGTGATAAACTATGACATACCTGCAGACCCGCTAATCTATTTTCATCGAATAGGAAGGACAGCAAGAGCTGGTGGAGCGGGAAAGGCTATCTCTTTGGTTTCTCAGGATAGAGTTGATGACTTTGGAAGAATCCTCAAGACGACCGAAAAACCTATTCATAAACTAAATGAAGAGATGGGAATTGAAATCCCTGTAACTCCACAGTATGTACATAGGGATTATCGCCAAAGACACGGTGGTAACAATTATAGAAGATATAATAATACCGACTACAGTAACGGATACAGAAACAACGCTTATTCCAATAACTATTCTGGCTACAGAAGCAGAGGACCTAGCTACAACAGTAAGGAGAGTCAGAGGCAGTATGCGAGGGGTGGTAGAACCCAGTAGTAGTAGCAAGTACGGTACAGGTTGGGGCAGAAGGAGATTTGGTTGCTACTCGGTACTAGTTACAAACGGAATAAATTGAAATTGAAATAACTAGATAGATATGGATAGACGGATTGTCGAATTAACACCATAACTTGCAGCCCGTTCCAATTCACACTGGAATTCACACTGACATTCGTTATTTCATATACAACTGCTTCATATCGTAGTTTATTTGTCTGCAAACATTAGCTATTTTACCATAACTTATGGATCTTCTTTTCCCAAGCGGTAGCATTTTGAGAAAGGCTTGTTACAAATTTTAGAAACTATTTTTTCCATATGATCGACATGCTATTGCTTTAGTGGAAAACTGTTTTGTGTTAAAAAAGATTATCATACAACATACTGTATTTTATGGTCAAACCACCATATATGTTAAAATGAATAATTGTGTTCTGACATCGCCTGTATTAAGTGAAAGTATTTTTACTAAATTAGTTACAAAGTTTCTGACAATTAGAAATCTAAAGCTAATTTGTAAATCTGAAGCAACTGTCAATTATCCTGGCAAATTTCATCCATATTGAAGCTATTCGTTCACTATCATTAGAAACAATATCAGACGTTAACAAACATCTCTTCTGTCGTTATAACGGCATACAATGCGACTTCTTCCTTTTTCATCATATATATTAGGATGGCTAACTACTTAAGTGTATGGATCGTAGCCCAAGTTTTATCATGATGCGGATACTAAATTACTTATCTAAAAGCAGATCCCTATAGGTGTTATTACTTGTCGACTAATGATTGTAACTAGATTTAAGGATCCAACTTAAGTTTGTTAGTATTATTTAACAGATTTATATTACTGTGATATAGTAATGCTATTATAATAGGTCGTACGGACTGTACATAGATTATAATAATTGAAACGAAGGAATAATTTTTCGATAGGTAATAGATGTGAGTGTATGTGTCATACTAAAGGTAATATTCAAGATTTTTGTGGTTATTGCACGACTTCTCATAGAGATTTAAAAAGAACGTCTGCAATGACGATGAAAAAATAGTATTAATACTAGTTCAAACCTACAAAATCTAAGCAATAGTCTTGAAGACATCTATCTCCTAGAAGAAAATATAGCTAAGCAGCTGAAATATAGGCATCGATATAACTCTGAGATTGTTATAGTTTTTATGATAGGCTTGCAATGATTCATTATATATGCGTATTACGGAATATTGTTGTATTATAACGTTATGTGGTATACATATGAATCATAGTAAGTATGACCCGAAGTCCTATTTTCATTGAACACAAGAGACTTGGGTAGATGAGGTATCAGATCTCATTCAACAAGTATGATTAGCTATATCGGCATAGCTATAGCGACACAGATATATCTCTAGTCTTACCGATTCAAATAATGGTTCATCGACAAGGAACTAAAACCAAGGCATATACAGACCAGAGATCAGAAAGCAAAAAGTATGCAAAAGCTCAGAGACGTAAAAGAAATAAACCAAAAGCATAGAATAGCTACTCATATTTATAATTGAGCTACTCATTTACTTCAAAGGGGGTTTATAGTATCAAAAAATTAAAGACCTTTGTTCTCCATTATTTGTAGCCTTAGACCTGTACGCCTATAACAAACAGGAATAAATATTGGATAGACTAATATAATAAACATGTCGTTATTTTCTGTCATGTTCCATTTGATATTCTACTCCGCATTGTTCCGAACAAAATATATCAGAATCGCCGTCATCACCAATATCGTCACCACAGTTTTTGCAAATTCCTTTCTTATTCGTAATATATAAGATGGTGAGGTCATTATTACGTCTTTCTTTTTGCACATCTTCAAGACGAACGACTTGTTATCCAAACTAACAGTAGTACAATCAAATAAATGCACGAAAAACTACATTCTAAAGCTGCCCGAATATCTGCAAAATAGATAAATTCTTCACTGAGGATACTCTAGTCAATTGCTGCTATGTCAATATCTATTAAACTTTGCAAGTAGCCTATCAAGAAGTCAATCTTCTTATTCCTTTACAAGTGTAAGACACATATCGTTTTTGATGTGAACCTATCTTACGTAACTATCCATATCAGGTAGTCAAGCCAGAATATTTGATGTCTCTAGAATCTATAGGTTGCCACAGCTAAATTCCATTAAAATAAGAGTAAAGTTATCCTCGGCTCAGTAAACGCCTTGACATCTCATTATTAATTTCTTCATGTTTTATCACTTCACCCCTTCTGCCGGGAGTCTTCATCTGTTGCTGGTTTACTTGTTTCCTTTCCTCGAGTAATTCATCAACTCCATAATAACTATTTATACCGCATTGCCTTTTCTTTCTTAATTCGATCGTATAGCGTTCCCTAAAATCTCTCTCTTTCGCGTCATTAGTAGATGTGCCTGTTTGAGTCAATCTGAAATTAATGACAGCTGTTGCCTCATTCTCCATATGTTCCTGTGAAACTATAACATATAAGAATGTATTTGATTCAAAATGTAGTAATATAAGCAAAGATGAAATTTGTTGATCGTTCTGGATATGGTAAAAAATGTTTAGAAATATCCCCATCTATACATACTAGTCATAATATCCTTACTCTGATTCATGCCACCGTATTGGTGAAAAGGCAGCAAACGATCTATACGGATCAACCTGATTTAATATAATTACAACAATTAGGCTTAAGATGGATTGGACATACACAAAAATATCATTTATTATCACATTTTTTCAAAATTGTTACTGCATGAAAGTAAATGAAATACGGAAGTCTTGTGTATAGCATAGTATCATAGATAATTGTATAAATAATTTAATGACTTTTAACCGAATTACAACTGAAACTGAGAGTGATCAAATTTGCTTCATAAATTATACACTAAAGTACTGTATATGTATTATCGATATAGTTAATTCTACTCATGCTACAGTTGAAATAATAAATTCACAAAAGTAATGAAATAGTACTCTATTCTGCTTAATACGATATCTTCCATAATAAAAGACTATGGTGGCAGAGTAAGAGTTGCAATACAACTGGAAAACTAGTTATTACAGCATAAGAACATTACAAACGTAGGACGATTTCTTGTTTCAAGTCTTTTCAGCATAATTTTCTAGGTAATTTTGGTACCTTTGTACAACGTCTGGACCTTGTCCCAAATTATGTACCTGATCATTATGAGCTGCATTTGTTTCCGCTATAATTGAATCAGAGAACCTATCTATTGCTTCATAGTTTTGTAATACAGATCCAAAATCCCTGGGGGGAGGGTGAATACTATAGAGCCGTCTATTGGGAAAGTATAGGCTAAGTATTTTCATACCCTCAAATCACATTGTCTCATGCTTCAGGTGTAACTAAACGAAGAGGTCTAGATCATACCATGAGGGGGAAAGATCCCAACATGACAGAATAATCTGGTATAATCTATCTTCATAGTCGCATACATCTGCCTGCGCTTGACCACCTGAAAAATATTTTATATGGGATAGTGAAATAACTGGTAGCTGTGGCAGAAGACCCCGTAGCAGAAGATACTGAGGAAGGAGGCTATATAGTTAAATCAAATACAAAACAGCACCAAACTTATAATGTCTATTTTAGCATTAGAAAGCAACGATATCTTTGTACATGTAAATGGTTTGCAATTAAGCAAACAGAATGTTCACATATTAAAAAGGTAAAAGAAAGAATTACTCAATAGTATCTGTCCTTTAGAGGTTTAGAGTTTTAAACTTTTAAACATCATAGTATTTCTAGGTTAGCAAGTGGGAATAGCAAAGGTTGCGGTTACAGAAAAGATCCATATTTTTTGGGTACCTCGTCATTCTAATGCAGTCAGTTCTGGTAGAATCTGTTGATACAGAGATAAGACGTTTGAAAAATTCTCTTCTGTGATATATCAGATTCTCTGATTTGACACAGAATGAAGACATGTAGTTACTAATGTCTGATTTTGTAAATTTAACAAGAAGTTACCTAAATTACACGAGAAAATGAAGTAATGATGTTATATCAATAACCTGGGACAGGACTGGAGAATGCTACTGATCTCCGTTCGTGGCTTTAATACCGGCGTCTTTGATCTATAATGACGTAATGACAGATAACGTTGAATACCGTTTCAACGAACGAGTGCTCGGGACCTTGTTGGGCATCAATTTAGCGTACTTCAGTGATATTGTCATCCCAAATTTAGCATCTCGACTTATGTGAATTATATCAAAGCATAACCATAATCATAAATAGAATTGTGAGTGATATCAAAAAATCCATGAATGGACTTCTAACAGATCGATCAACTAAAATCATTCACAGATTTGGTGAATGTCTTTATTCCAGTAGATTAAGTTCTTAACTGGCTTACATGATCTAGTTAAAAAAATGATCCCTGTATATGGATATGCGGCTCAGCAAGCAAAAGCACTTCTTAGTCAATACCCTTTTGAAAGAAGGGATCCACGCAATCATGATGTTGTAGTGGACATTCACTATTGTGGGATCTGTCATACAGATGTACATCAAGTGAATGATGAATGGGGAGGATCAATATTTCCTATGGTTCCAGGACATGAAATAGTAGGCATAGTGGCGAAAGTGGGCGCGAACGTATCACGCTATAAATTGGGTGACAGAGTGGGCGTCGGTTGTTTGGTTGATTCCTGTCGTAAGTGCAATCCTTGCATCAACGGTTTAGAACAGTACTGTATAGAAGGACCTACCATGACTTACAATGAAATCGAAAGAGATGGACAAACTCGAACTCAAGGAGGCTATTCGAATAAAATCGTAGTCGATGAAAACTATGTCCTTCGTATTCCTGATAATCTCCCAATGGATCGTGCAGCGCCGCTTCTCTGCGCCGGTATTACCATGTATTCTCCTCTCATTCATTGGAAAGCGGGTCCTGGAAAGAAGGTTGGCGTAGTTGGTCTCGGTGGATTAGGTCACATGGGAGTCAAGATCGCACATGCATGACACAGAAGTCAGCGTGATTAGTCACTCTAAAAGAAAGCAAGACGAAGCCAAGAAGATGGGAGCGGATAAATTCTATGCTGCCTCTACCTCATCATCAACCGATCAGAAAAGTTTTGATGAACTTAAAGGATATTTTAATCTGATCTTAAACACACTTTCAGTGGAAATTGATTGGAATCATTACCTTAATTTGCTAACCCTCGACGGGACTATGGTCGTAGTTGGACTTCCAGAGAAAGAAACATCACTTAATACATCTCCACTCATCAATGCTCGTCGCAGTCTTGCAGGCTCAGGTATAGGTGGATTAAAAGAGACTCAGGAGATGCTTGATTTCTGTAGTAAATATGATATTTCCAGCGACATCGAACTTATCCCAATTCAAGAGGTCAATGAGGCTTATCCACGGATTGTTAATAGTGACGTTCGGTACCGATTCGTTGTTGATATGAAGTCACTTGACTGATAATTCTAAGATATTTAGAATATATTAGAGATAAACCGAAGTCAGATCTAGATATACAATTACAATAACAAAAATACTGGATTAACATCAATTAACATCAATAAATATCATAACTGACAGTAACATTTTACTTACCAGCTTATGATTCATTATGTTCAAATGCAATAAATAATTCTTAACTTCTCTTAAAGCAAGTAACATATTTTTGTAGCTGTCCAACTATGCATACCCAGTATATAACATGAACGATGATCATAAAGCAATCTGGAAGTTGTAGGATTTGTCATGGAGTAGAAAGAATTTTTTCTTGGTCAAATTATATACAAAATGGGTGACTGTTATTATCATAATAACCGTAAGATAAAACCAATAATTTCTATCTGAGTACATAGAATACAGATTTCGTAATGTCGAAGAGTATTAGTTGCTATGCAGATATTCTATCTTAAGTCCCATAATCTCTGTGCCCAGTTAAATACTTAAAACATTTTCAGTTAAAGTGTCTGGTTCTAAAATATATTATATAACTATATCATTGCTGAAAATTGATATTAGCTTTGTCTTCCATAGCATCCATATTGTCATAGTAAACGATAACCTTTACTCTATTTGTTTTATCCTCACACAAAATGTCTTTCCGTCATGATACAATTCTGATACCGCTTTAAACTCCATTCCCTTCTTGAGAAGATGTCTTGGTCCATCATAATCATAGTGATTTAATCTAGCATGCCATTTTCCATCTATCGTAACCAATGTAATTCCAGATAGAATATTTTCAATGTATATATTATGTACTTCTCCAGGCATACGTCTCAGATTGTCCGAGAGTGCTATTGTTGCATCGTCCAACCATTGTATCCTTTTCAGTTTCTCCAGTTTCTTCAACGCTTCAACCAGTATGTTATTATCAAAACCCAAGATATCTCTAATGATATCGACATCCTCTCCGGACCGTCCTTTTTTTACTAGCAATGAATGAATCTTTCTAGCAGCATTATTGACATCCCTTACAAATTGTACCGTATAGTCTCTGTCTAATAATAATGTCCCTTTAGGTACCCCTTTAGTGAGTGTAGAGGTCACATGTATTTCTAAATCTTTTTCCATCCTTACTTCCGATTTTGCTCTACTAACTTCTATAGCTGATATCTCCTCATTTGTCATAAGATCCAGAATCGGAGTGGATGAAGCAGTTCGTTTCATGGATTTAAGGAGAGAATTAATAGTACTCAAAGTTTGATTCATCTTTTCTATACGTCTCTTGCTGGCATTAAGATGACGTTCGTCTATAGTGTCTTTGGCTGCAAGAATAATTACTGAACCAGAGGATCGCCTTCCAGTCCTTCCTCTTCTCTGAATATACCTAATTTCACTAGGTATAGGCTCATAAAATATAACAAGATCTACTTCAGGAATATCAAGGCCTTCTTCAGCTATTGAAGTTGCTACTAGTACGGAGAACTTACCTCTTCTAAAGGCTTCTAATACTTGTGCTTGTTCTTCCTGTTTCATTCCTACATCGTCTCCTTTTTTTGCTTGGCCAACAAACCTTGATGCTTTTATATTATTACTATTTAGAATGTCAACTATGTGCTGTGCAGTATCACGGTATTGAGTAAAGACAATAGACATCATCATATTACTATCCATAGTAGAAATGGTAGTACTAGTAATCGAATTATTATGATTGAAATTCTTATCTTTATAGTTCTTGTTATCGTTATCGTTATTGCTATCAATTTGGACAAGAGGTTGTTGTACAAGTTGCTCGGATATTTTTCCTCTCAAGATCTCTACTAAACATTTGACTTTTGGGTGCTCTAATTTTAGAGTACTAAGAAGTGTCCTGATTTCCTTTACCCTCGGATCATTTATCAATGATTTATGGGCTTTACTACCGCTCTCTGCAATGCTGCGGCCAAAAGGGCTACTATCGTTTTCAATTCTATCCAAAAAGGCTTTTAATGAAGCAGATCCTTGACTCTCTATAAGCTCAACACAGTGCAAAAGAGTAAGTGCTAATGATTGTTGCATCAAAGCAAAATAAAGCGAAGCCCTTGTTTCCTCTTGAGACAATTCTAAATTATATCGAATTTCGGCTCCTACATCAATTAGATCTCGTTTAAATATCCATCGAATACCTCCCCTTTTCCTAAGCAATTCATGTTGAAAAAGCCATCTCAGCTTATCATCAAGCATATTTTTGAGAATCGAACGTATGTAATTATATTCTGAACTCAAACTGACCCATTGCCAGTTAACGTTTATTGGATTGACATACGGTTTTACATCTACATCCTCTTCTGTTCTATATTCTATATGTTCAATGAATAGATTATTACATACATCATGTATTCTTTTTGTGTCAGAACCAGGGCTAGCAGTCATAGCCAAGATCAATGGTTGTTCTGACTGATTGATGTACTGTTTGGCTATTGTGGTATATGCATAATCCTTAACGGCTCTATGTGCCTCATCAATAATTAATAAACTAAAATCATTCAAACTTAATCCATTATCCTGTAAATCATTTCTTACAACTTCTGGGGTAGCGAATACAAGTCTAATATCTTTATTATTCCATATCGCTGTTCTCGGTAATGGAGGGGTTTTACCTGTAATTTCGGCTATTTTATCTTGTGATATTTTTAATACTGAATAGAAAGATTTCATATGTTGAAGTACAAGTGGTCTGGTGGGAGCTACTACTAGCACTCTTTTATGTCTATAATTATAAAGTGCATTCGCAGTTACCATTATTGCTACGATCGTCTTACCAAGCGCAGTTGGAAGAACCACAAGTGTATTCTTATCATAGGCAGATTCGGCAATATTATTTTGGTACATCCTGAATTCAATGGATTTCTCATAAATAAGTGGTTGAATTATGTAACAAGAATCTGGATGCTGGTCGTAGGTAATCATTCTACTGGATTCTTTCCTTATATCAAGCACATTGTTTGTAACTATGTTTTAATGTTTATTATTGTGCCATAAAATGGAATTATAATAATTACACTTAATAGATGTGGTATACCATAAATTAATAATGCAAGTCCTAGAAACAGCAACAAGTAAGAAAATGGTGGATTCTTTTCTTGATAGTATTGCTCGAAATAGTAGGAATTCCAAGAATACGTATCAACTGGTTTAACACATTTTTCAAGATTTCTTAAAGGGGTCTAACCCGATCAGCAATCAACAATACAAACCTAACTCTCGATACAAAAATTCCAGCATTGATGGATAGAAATGTAGACGTCTACGAACTACTAGACCAGTTTGTTTCCTACCTTTCACAACTAAAGTATTGCA
>k87-877284_pt1 | contig 12827 bp, 10 predicted proteins | sample MGYA00084034_6733716 | MGnify analysis MGYA00084034
GCGAGACAGGTTTCAGTGAAAACGATGCTCCTGACAAGGTTGAGCTGAAAGACCAAATTTTGAAGAAGGCAGCTAATCAGGCAGCGCTTGCCTTGACTGCGCTCGCCGAGCTGACAGGGGCTGCCTCTAGTCGCCGTGCGACACGTGACGAAACGAATAGTGACATTGGGACGCAAGACGCGGGCAGGCAAGAATCGGCAGGCGTTCCTGCAGGAGAGGAGCAGTCCGCAGCGGAAGAGGTGACTGAAGAATGATCACAGTCGCCGGCACAACATTTGACGATCTCACAAAAAAGCTAGACACGTTCGAGCATCTGTTCAACCGTGAGATGTATCGGGTTATGTCGGATGTTGCCAGCAGGCTAGGGGTTGTTACAACGGCAGCTGCCGAACCGCTACCTCCCGAACCTCCCCCCGCTGAGCCTCTCGTCTCACTCGACACGCTCACGCTCATAGCCTCACTGTGGGCGACAGCAGTAGCCGGAACGCTCATCGCATCAGTCACAGATGCCTACCTGTCAGGAGCAATGACAGTAGGCGCTGCACTTCTGCCCGCACTCGCTAAGCGTGAGCAACGGCAGGAAACGTCACGTGACGAAACTCCGGAAGGGGTAACAGTACCCCCCGAACTCCCCACTGAACTCCCCGATAAAGACGATCTTCTCGCGATCTCTACCGCAACAGACTTCCTGGCACAGGCCGAAAACCGGATGGTCCGCTTCTCCGATGTCATGTGGGACACGGCACGCGCACAGCTACTAGAGGGAATGATGGCAGGCGAGTCGATAGATAAGCTCCGTGATCGTCTCGTCAGTGTCGCCGGACTAAGCGAACCGCGCGCACGAACTGTCGCACGTACGGAAATAATTAGCGCCGAGAATGCAGGCTCGCTAGCAATGGTGACAAGTCTCGGGTTTACGGGCACAAAGATTTGGGAAGCAACAGAAGACACCCGCACACGCGAAACGCACGAAACAGCAGACCAAGACAAAGTGCCGTTAACGGACTTGTTTAATGTTGGAGGTTCGATGCTCGCATTCCCCGGCGACCCTACCGGACCGCCCGACGAAATAATAAACTGCAGATGCACCCTCCGATACGAATTATATGAAGACGACGAAAGTTTAACCGCTACGGGGGCAGCGATGGAATTAGAATGGATAGGCGTACTCGCCGTAGAAGGCAGGCCTACCGGCGACAATCGTATGTTTGCCCCCGGATCACTCACATGGGCTGACCTGCCAATACCGTTGCTGTGGCAGCGTGAAACAAGTGACGGACACGACGGATCTGTAGTAGTTGGTAACGTTACCTCCATCGCTCGACAGAATGACATGATTCTCGGGCGAGGAACATTTGACGATAAAGACCCTCTAGCAATGGACGCATACCGGCGTATGTGTGACGGCTATTTGTCGGGTGTTTCTATCGATGCCGACAATTTCACACCCGATGACGTCGAATACGTGTACGGCGATATGCCGAACGGAGACATGGGCGGCCCATCCGTTAAAATGGTAATATTTCATGCCGGACGAATAAGGGGGCTCACATTGTGCGCAATTCCCGCTTTCGTTGAGGCACGCATCACTGCCATGCCCACCGATGCGAGCATGATCGCTGCTGCTATTCCCGAGCATGACACGGCAACAGTTGACGTCCCGTGGGATTCTGGTGTGCAGGAGAAGAAACTACAGTCCCCCCTGCAAGTTTCTACCGCTAAAGGTATGTACGCGTGGATGGACGATTTGGCCATCGATAAGGGCGAAATACCTAAGGTGAGCTGCAAGTTTCCGCATCACATGGTCAGCGCGAAAGGCTTCCCGGGGGCTGCGAATCTTGCAGCCTGCAGTGCAGGTATTGCAGCTTTGCACGGGGCGCGGGGCGGTACCGACATCCCGGAAGAAGACCGCAGGGGCGTTTTTGAACATCTCGCGCGACATTTGAAGGATGGAGGCAGGGAGGTGCCCGAGTTCACAGCAGAACCGTTAACGGCCGCCGCATATGTGTTGACGATTCCTGATGTGCCGCCCGCATACTGGTTTGACGAGCCCAACGTAGAAGATATGCACGGCGCATTAACGGTGACAGACGAGGGACGTGTGTACGGTTGGCTGGCCCCAGCGGGAGTAGAGCACAGGTCTTTCGAGAAACGTGTCACCGTTCCGATGGGCAACGTTGATTACAGCCTATTTTTGGGTAGGGAAACAATTGTTGCAGGAGGCGGACGGGTAGTAACCGGTGCCCTCACAATGGACTGCGGGCATGCCGCGATGGGATTCAGTGATCCTACGGCCGCACTCGATCATTACGACAATGCGTGCTCTATTGTTGCTAGCGTTCGTATAGGTGAAAGCAGTAAAGGCGTATGGGTAGCGGGTGCAATAATGCCCGGAGTAACCGCTAACCAAATAACGCGCATGATGGCGTGTCAACTGTCCGGCGATTGGCGTCCTCACCGCGATAAGCGCGGCTGGCGTGAATTTGCTGGCGCGCTACTTGTACCCGTCCCCGGTTTTGCTATGACACGTACGGAGGCCAGCGTGAGAATGGAAGAAGGACAGCTTGTGGCGTCGGCTATTCCTGTTGAGTATCGGCAGACTGCCTGCGAGTGTGCGCTGCCTCCCGTCCCCAAGCCGCGACCGTCGCTCACCAAAACTGCGCAGATGCTTGCCGCTTCCCTTGGATTGGACAAAGCTAGCAGGATTGAAAGAATGCGTAAAGAAATTAACAATAAAGGAATAAGTAAAGAAGGGGGGAGGTAATGGGATGCGGATGCGGTCAGCGCCGAACTCCACATGCTGTCACCAGCATAAACACTAACCTGCCGCCCGATCAGGCAGCTATAGTATCTGCACAGAATGCGATAGCGAACGCTCGCGGAGAGAGCTACGGGACTGAAGAAGATCAGCCCACCGACAGGCAGGAATAGAGTAGGGTAGTCTATTCTCAACACATCTTCATAGAAAACGCTGGCACCCCCTCATAGTCAGCAACGTATTCAATCGTTGCTCGCATGGGGGAAAGAAATGAGCGAAAACGACGTTAACTACGCGGCGCTAAATGCGACTGAATTGGAAGCGGCGGAGTCAACGGCCGTTTCCGCGTTCAATGCATTGGCCGACAGTGACGACATTAATGCCGACCAACTCACCGAACTAACAGGACTTGCTGAGACTGTTAATTCTATTAGGGCAGAGAAAGCAACTAGGCTTGCTAATGCTCAGAATCTAGCCGAACTGCGGAGCATTGTTAATGCCGCCCCGGAAGGAGAAACGGAAGAAGTCCCGGCAGAAGAGGCAGAAGTAGTCGCCGAAGCTACCCCGGAACTCGTGGTCGCTAGCGACACTAAAAAGGTTGATGTACGAGACGTTATCGCTAACGGCAGCAACCTGAACGCTTCCCTGAAAGCGTCGCTTGCTGCAGCTTCTCGTCACTCGCCGAAAACTCCCGCACCGGTACAGCGTCGCACCGAGAGTGTCCTCGTCGCCTCTTCCGACATTCCAGGATTCGCTCAAGGTTCACACCTGGCGACGATGGATGAACTTGTTGCCGCGATGCACTCACGCGCACGAGGGTTGCCGGACGGCTCACCAGAAGTTCCCGTCGCCACTCTGCAGCGTGATTTCAAATTCGTGTTGAATGACCGATCAACGTATGCCGATATGGAAAACGTTTTCAGCACAATGCTGAACACGGAAACTCTTGTTGCTGCGGGTGGATGGTGCGCGCCGAGTCAGATCAGTTATGACTTTTACAACATTGTTTGTGAAGGTGGGATGATTGATCTCCCGACTGTTGGTATTACGCGTGGCGGTCTACAATTCCCGACTTCCCCAAGTTTTGGGGATATGGCGGGACAGGTATGGACATGGACGGAGGCTAACGATATTGCAGCTGCCGTTACTGGTGGGCCTACCAAACCTTGCTACCGCGTCGCCTGCCCGGCATATAACAACACTCGCCTAGCGTGTGACGGTATCTGTGTCACCATGGGCAACCTGATGAATGATGCATTCCCGGAGTTGGTCGCAAATCATTTGCGTCTCATTTTCGCTGCACAAGCGCATTACACTAATGCGCGCATTATTCAGCAGCTCGTTGCGGGATCGACTGCCGTCACCTACACGACAATTACCGGACACGGCCTAGCGGCGCCGGTACTTGAGGCAGTCGAAATGCAGGTCACTGACTACCGCATCAAATATCGCATGTGTGACGACGCGATCCTAGAGGCAGTGTTCCCGACATGGATTCTGCCCATGTTCCGCGCTGACCTCGCTAAGCGTTTGGGTCTCGCAGAATTCGCTGTCACCGATGCGCAAATCGTTGCTTGGTTCGACATGCGCGGCGTGAGGGTTCAGTTCGTTCAGGACTGGCAAGTCGGCACAGCTGGGCTACCCGGTCAAGTGACGCCTATGACTGCATGGCCGTCAACCGTTTCGTTCCTGCTATACGCGGCAGGCACGTGGGTGCGTGGTAACGGCATGAAACTTGACTTGGGTGTTATCCGTGACAGCACACTCAACGCGACGAACGACTTCACTCTGGCGTGGATGGAGGAGTGCTACCTGACCGCGAAGATTGGTCATGAGTCGCGCATCGTTACTCTCCCGATCTGCCCGAATGGTGCTACGCAAGACGGCATCACCATGGGCTGCACTCTCTAACCGATAACTGTTGGCGATAGGCGTTTAAACATAGAAGGGCAGTGAGACAAAATGGCATTGTATTTGCCCGCATATGTTCAAGCGCCTATCGCTACACCGTTGCCGTTTGGTTTAATGTCGACGGTGCGTCTGGTTGCCAACGAGCAAGACAATGTGCACTGGAAGAACGGTATTCAATATCAGCGGGCAACATGCCGGCCTGCTGAATCAACGATCGCCCAATGCCCTGTAGTGACGGGTTTCGATAAAGACCCAACCGTTACAGGCGTGCAAGCAAAAGGTGCAATGCCGTTCACTGTCTACTCTTCTATCTCCTGCTCACCTGTGGGCGGTTTTTGGGAAGAGGCTGAACAGCGCACCATCAACGCACTTATTGAAGGTGAAGCGCGGGCAGTAGAAGACGTATTTTGGACCGGTAATATTGACCACCCACCGACCGGCATCATATATCCGCACCTTGCTGCTAATGCTGAAGTGTTTACACCAGATGGCAGTATTTTACTGCAACCCGCTGCACTGATCCCTGTTACGGGAACTGTCGACATTGTGGAAGCGGTCGGTATTTTAGAGGGCCGTTTGGGGACGTGTTACGGAAGCGTTGGGGTTATTCACGCCCCGCGTGCGGCACTCGCACACATGTCAGCCAACTATTTACTGAAAGAAAAAGGCCAGCAGCTGCAGACTATGGGCGGTACGCCTGTGGCGTTTGGCGCAGGCTATCCGGGTACATCACCTGCCGGTGTGCAGCCTCCCGAGGGCACGGTGTGGCTGTACGCGACGGGTGCGATTGATGTACGCCGTTCCGATATTACGGTCACGTCTACGCGTGCTGAGGGACTTAACCGTTCAGTGAATACTCTGCAACTGTTTGCGGAACGCACATATGTAATTGATTGGGATTGCTGCCTCTTCGCGGTTCAGGTGAGCTTGGGTGGCGTCACAACTGGCACTGCTGTATCGGCGACATGAGGGGGAATAATGCCGGCAATTTGCGTGTCGCCCATTAAAGCGACAACTATGCGTCTGGTTAAGTTGGACGGTTGTGGCGTACCGGTAACAGGTGCGAGTAGTGCCGTAGTCGTGCAGGACGGTTTCGTTAGCATTTCTCCTTCTCCTCAATATGAGGAGGGGCAAGAATATTTGCAGAAGAAAGCCTCTGGCGAATTCTGTGTTAACGATATTGATGCCCCACAGCTGAAGCGTGTAGATCTTGAAACTGTGTGGTGTGTACTCGACCCCGACGCAATCGTCTTGCAGACAGGCGAGCGTCTCCTTACTGACTCTGGTGCGGTTACAGGTACAGGTGTTGCGGGCGGAACGGGTCTCGTCACTAACCGGTATTCGCTGGAAGTATGGCAGCCTGTCAGTGGGGCTAGCGCATGTACGCCCGGCGGTATACAGCGTTACGTGTATTGGGCTTTCCCGAACGTCGGTAACGCCATGCTCGGTGACTGGACTTTCGAAAACGGTGTTTTCACGTTTACCATCAATTCTACGACTTTCTGTGCCAGTACACTATGGGGTAGAGGTCCTGGGGCTGGCCCATACTGGATTGATCAACCAGTACAGCAATGTGACCATTGGCTGTACAACGTCACAACAACACCACCACCAGCCGCATTCTGTGGCGCGCACCTTCTAACGTAGTCTTGAGTCGGTAGGGATAGAGCGGGTGGCGTCATATTGCGAGGGGGCAGTATGGCGCCATCTTTACAGGGGGAATCATGGCGCAATATTCGAAACAATGGTGGTATCCGACTGGTGAGGCTGCCGCTAGCGTTCGGGCGATAGTTTTCGAAGACGATTCCGCTACCCTTGCCCCACTGTTTTCTGACCCTGGATTGACGTTCCCTATCGTTAACCCCACTTCCACTAGCCCTAGTGGTTTGTTGAGCTTTTATGTAGCAGACGGACAATATTGGGTTTATGTAGGTGACGACTTTTCGGGAGATTCTGAACTTATTGCGGTAGGCCCCGTTGTCAGCGGAACAGTATTAAGCGTTAACGGGCAGACCGGTATCGTCATCCTTGACTCTACCGATGTTGGCGCGCAACCTATTGGCACTATTAATGCTAAAGGTGACCTGTATGCGGGTACCTCTAACGATGCGACGACGCGGCTACCGGCAGGCTCCGACGGGCAAATACTTTCCGTCAATAGTGCAACGTTAACTGGATTGCAGTGGATAAATTCAACATCCGCACCCGTTACTTCAGTTAACGGTCAGACCGGTATAGTTGTTCTTACGTCTGCCGATGTCGGCGCACAGCCTATTGCTACAATTGACGCTAAAGGCGACCTGTATGCGGGAACTGCAGATAATGCAACCACTCGCCTAGCAGTAGGCGCAGACGGTCGTGTACTCACCGCCAACTCGGCTATGGCAACAGGGTTAGAGTGGACGGTTCCCCCCTCAGCCCCAGTGACCTCCGTTAACGGCCAAACAGGTGTCGTTGTTCTTACTGCCGCTAACGTCGGCGCGATCGCTACCACCCTTGTTGACGCTAAAGGCGACCTGATAACAGCGACCGCAGACAACACTCCCGTACGGCTGCCAGTAGGCGCAGACGGTCGCGTACTTACCGCCAACTCGGCGATGGCAACAGGATTAGAATGGACGGTACCGCCGTCCGCTCCCGTGACGAGCGTTAATGGCCAAACGGGTGTCGTTGTCCTGACCGCCGCTAATGTTGGGGCGATCGCTAGTACCCTCGTTGACGCTAAAGGCGACATTGTTACCGCTACCGCAAACGATGTTCCTGCACGGTTGCCAGTAGGCGTGGATGGGGAAATATTAAAAGCTAACTCGGCGACGTCTACTGGTTTGGAGTGGGTAAGCCCTGGTGGTGGTGGGGATGTTAGTGGCCCTGGTAGCTCAACAGATAACGCATTGGTACGTTTCGATGGCCTAACAGGCACGTTAATACAAAACTCTTCAATCACACTAGATGATTTAGGGACGTTGACGTTCCCTGGTCAGGTAGCTATTCCTGTCGTTTCTGATGGGCAGCTGTATTACAGCGCCAACTACAAAACTTTAATGTTCGATAATACTGATCCTGACGGCACGTTAGCGATTGGTAGGCAAACGTGGATTGAGGTAAGGAACGAGTCAGGTTCTGATATAAACAAATTTGCTGCAGTTTATGTCAGCAATCATCAGGAGTTGTTCCCATATCCTCCGATAGTTTCCCTCGCGCAGGCGAACGCTGAATCAACGTCACACGTTTTAGGTTTAGCTGCACACAATATTGAAAACAACACAAACGGATATGTTTGTATTGAAGGTTATATTACTGGCTTCCCGACTGTTGGCTTCAACCACGGCGACTACCTGTACCTATCTAACTCGGTAGCCGGTGCTATCTCTAACCTCCGGCCTTCCGCACCTAACCTTGCGGTAACGGTCGCTATCGTCGCTGCGGTAGACATTTCTCACGGATCGCTAAGTGTTATACGCACTGTCTCGCAGCTAGGCTTCGGGACAGCTAACCAAGTACGGGGAATGAATGCTGCAGCCAGTGGTGAAGAATACAAAACTTTACAGGGAACAACTAGCCGACTCACGGTTACGCAAGGCGTCGGAACAGTAACGTTCGATGTCGATAGCGTTCTATCCGATTCAAAAGTTGACAAATCAACATTGTCGGCAAAAGGATCGCTGATATCGGCTACCGCCCCCGCCACACCCGTAGATCTCGCCGTTGGCGCCAATAATCAATACCTCATGGCCAACAGTGCAACCGCTTCTGGTTTGCAATGGGACACGATTACGGCTGGCGATGTCGGCGCGGTTCCTACCACTCGACTTATTACCACGAGCAACGGTATTACGGGCGGCGGAGACTTAAGTGTTGACCGCAATCACAGTCCCGTATATGGGACAACTGCGGGAACTATTGCACAGGGCAATGATGCTCGGATTGTTAACGCTATCCAGTCGACCATCGTAGACGTCAAGGGTGACCTGATAGCGGCATCCGCTGCAGATACAGTTATCCGATTCCCGGCTGGCACTAACGGTCAAGTTATTCGCGCTAACTCGGCGACGGGTACTGGTCTCGAATATGCGACCCTGACGTCTATGGATGTCGGAGCGCAACCCATTGCCACGATTGATGCTAAAGGCGACCTATACGCAGGCACCGCTAATGATGCGACAACTCGACTCCCAGTAGGCGCTAATGGTCAAGTACTGCGCGCTAACTCGGCAACAGGTACAGGCCTCGAATACGCATCACTGACAGCATCAGACGTTGGGGCTATACCCACGTCGATCGTTGACCTTAAAGGTGATCTGATTGTTGCTACTGCAGACAATGTGGTTACACGGCAGACGGTGGGCGCAGATGGCCTATTTTTGCAGGCTAACAGCACTTCGGGTACTGGTATCGTGTGGTCTTCTGCAGTTACTGGACCTGTGTCGTCCACAGATAACGCTATCATGCGTTGGAATGGCGGCACCGGAACTGTAGCTCAAGACTCTAATACTCTCATTGATGATGCTGGCAATATAATCCTGTTCGCTCAGGGTAGCATTATTCCGACACCGCCTGTCGGCTCAATTACCCGAGGCACGGATGGTATAACGTTTAGAAATAATTTTGTTTTCATGGCGCTTGGTGAACAGCTTTGGATTCAGGTACGTAACGTTACTGGCGTAGCTATCGCCGCAAATTCAGCTGTTTACATTAATGGTACCGTTAATGTTGGCCTTACTCCTTGGCCGACTATTGCGTTAGCTAGAGCAGATGCGACAGCAACAGCGCAATGTATAGGACTGGTAGGCGGCGGCGTATCTATTCCTAACAACTCATTTGCTTTCGTTTGTATTGCAGGTGAAGCGCAGTTAGATACGTCAACTTTTGCTACTACTAATACTCTGTATCTGTCTGCGACTACTGCCGGTGCTTTGACCGCAACGCAACCGTCATCACCTAACTTGACTGTCCGTATGGGAACGGTCGAAAATGTTAGTGCAATTGGAGTTGTTCTTCTTAGACCAGAACCGCCACTACCTGGACTCGGCACTAACGGCACTGTGGCAGTAAGCGCTTCCGGTTCTCCTGGCGGGTTCCGGATGCAAACCCCCAACTGCTACGCACAGGTTCCCACCAATATTGGTTTCACTATGCTTGGTGGAGTTCATGTGGCGAGAAGCACTCCGTCACCCGGATTCCAACAAATGTTTTTGGTTCCGTTTGCAATAAATATTGATGAGACTATGTCTCAAATGGTTTTTGAGGTAACGACCTCAGCGAATGCTGGAGGTTTTGCTCTCGCTGGATTGTATGGAGCTGACCCGGTAACGTTTAGGCCTACCGGTGCTGCTCTAGCGAACTTTGGTGGCATAGCGACAGATGGCGCCCCCGGCTTTAGGGTTATTCCTTCAGTTATCCCATTAACGCCTGGCGTATATTATTACGCTCTTTCTGCGCAAGGAACGCCGGTTACGGGTCAATGGAGATTTACAGCAGGCATTTCACCATACGTTCAGCCGACATCATTCCCTGGAGGTAGTCCAAACCCAGCTATGAATAACGCTTGGTCTATGTTTGGCGTTGTACCTGGACCGTTACCCGTAATTGGCGTAATATCAGATACTATAGCTCCTCTTATGGGAGTATCATTCTAAAGGAGAAAAGGTAATGCCGTTTGCAGTCATAGGCATGAGAGTACTTTCTCCTAGAGTTTCGGGAGACAACGGTGACGTTGATAAGGCTGTAGGGCTTGTTAGTGAAGTAGGAGGAGAGGGGCCTAATGGTGGAGTGATGATAAAAGTTCGCCTATTCCCTAACGATACTGACGTCTCTCTATTTTTAGATAATGTCGAACTCATGACATATGAGAGTGAAGCTAGGGCATTAGGACCTGATCTAGGGGCATGGCCTAATGACTATCCCTAAAATATGAGACGATAGAAGGTAGGTTTCCATGCCAGTTATTCCACTCCCTTTCGAGATATCTGTTGAGGATGTCTTTGGGCCGTGTGAACCGTGGGAGCCTATTTGGTGTGTCGATTTACCTACAGGATCAGAAACTATTTCCGGTCACGCTGTTGAAATGGCCACCGAAATCTTGTGGGCAAAAAGTGGCATGCGATACGACCGATGCCAAATAAAGATTAGGCCCTGCCGTACAGACTGTTTTGGTGGCGGTGGTTGGCCTTTTGGTGGGCAATGGTGGGAAGTCGGAGGGCTTTATCCTCAGCCTGCACTCGTTAATGGTAACTGGTATAACCTGACATGCGGAACGTGTACAGATAATTGTAGTTGTGCGGTATTGCATGAGATTACTCTGCCGGGTGGCCCTGTCACTGCTGTCACGCAAGTAAAAGTTGACGGTAGCGTTTTGTCGTCTAGCGCCTATCGGTTAGATGATTGGCGTAAACTCGTTCGGCTAGATGGGCAGTCGTGGCCGATATGCAATAACCTTAATTTGCCTGACACGTCTTATGGTACGTGGAGTGTGACACTGTCGTATGGCGAGCCTGTGCCGACGATGGGACGCATGGCGGTAGGTGAACTAGCTCACCAAATCATTTTGGCCTGCATGGGCGATGACTGCTGCAAACTCCCGTATCAGGTGCAGTCTATTGCCCGGCAAGGTGTGACAATAAAGTATCCTGACGTGTCTGACTTGTTTGGGATGAATTCTCGCGGGATAATGTCTAACCGTTTAGGTTTACAGTTTTCTGACATGTTCCTTGATGCTGCTAATCCTTCCGGATTACGGGCTAAATCTCGTTCCTATTCTATCGATTCGCCTTCTCCGCGTATCACTAATACGGGGGCATAATTATGCCTACCGGGCCGGATGCTATATACGACTTTGAGGTGGACATACTTGAGTGTGTCCGACTCAAGCTTGTGGAGCTCGGGCTGCCGTTGCCATGTCGTATCTGCGTATCCCCAGGCGAGACAGTATGGGACGACTGTGGGAATGGCGGGCAGCTGATAGCGAGCACCATCAGCACCTACTATTCGAACGTTTTCCCTGCCGACATTTCACAAGACATTTCCGCTTCTACTGCATGCGGCCCGGGTATGCTCGTTGCCCGCATATCCGTTTCCCTCATGCGTTGCGCACCTACCGTCAAGGGCACACCGCCCCGTGCACCCGCATGCAGTGAACTAGCAGAAACTGCTCTGTTGATTACTCGCGATAGTTTTGCGATACGTACCGGTATCCTGTGCTGTTTGAATGAGTTTAAACAGTCGTTTGATATTGTCGATTACCGTATGGGCGAGACGTTAACGGAGGGCCCTGAGGGTGGTTGTGTTGGTAATGAGATAACTATTTTGGTTGCTTTCGCTAACGCGTAGTATTGGGGTATGGCTAGAGTAGTAGTTAAAAAGGTTGCAGATATTGCACCTAAAATTAGGGTTAAGCTTGCCCGTGACATGGTGCGGCGTGGGAAGAATGTTGAGTCAGCAGCTAAGCGAAGGATAGGACAGGCTCCGAGACGTGTCGACACAGGCAGGTTGCGCGCTTCAATTCATACGTCTCTTATCTTTTTTTCTGGTCTTCCTGCTGCGCGTGTAGGTACCCCTGTCGAGTATTCGTTGTATGTGCATAACGGGACGCGTTATATGCAGGCCAACCCGTATTTGAAGGACGCGCTTCCCGCCATGCGTCTATAGATAGACGGGCGTCGATTGCTGTGTGTTGGTCTTATGCTGAGAGAGAAACGTGACCCCCTCAACGGGAGACATACATGAGCGACGGAATAGCAAGATTTAAAGACTTCACAGGCAGCGAAGAACAAATACAGTTCGCTGTACGTGGGGAAACGTTTACTGCCCTAGACGACATACCCCTAACATATTTGGGCAAGCTCGCTGATCTCGGTACCGACATTAGCGACGGAACAAAAGGCAGCGCAGCTAACAACGTATTAAAGGTATTTCAAGCTCTTCTAGAACCTGAATCATATGAACGTTTCGTGAAAGCAGTTAACGGAGAAAGCGCAACAGTCATCGGTATCAGTAGGGTGAAGGAAATTATTTCCTGGCTGTTGGAGCAATACGGGTTGCGCCCTACTCAGCCGTCATCTGGCTCTGGCGACACATTGAGCGAGAATGGCGGGAGTTCGACGGTTGGTGCACCGCACGCGGAGTTGATACTCGATCCATCAATGCCTGCAGAGGTCTCAAC
>k87-1479925_pt1 | contig 12704 bp, 13 predicted proteins | sample MGYA00084034_6733716 | MGnify analysis MGYA00084034
CGCATATAGGACTCGCACGCCGCAGACACGTCGCATCTGCCACACTTGATCATCTGAGGTTCGGGATAGATCTGGAAGTCGTCCCGCTCGAACTCCACCTTGGCCCAGTATGCGCGATGCAGTTGCACCTCGATCTGCCGCTGGTTGCGCAGGATGAGGTGCCTCTCGAACAGAGGTGCCGTGACACGCTCGCCAGGCATCTGCGACCGCAGCCCGTTATAGAGGACCCCGACCAGCTCCTCGTCCAGCCCCAGGCTCTCTGCCAGATACTGCCCACACCACGCCTGGAGCGTGAACTGGTGATCGCGTGGGAAGTGATCCGGGTCGATCCTGCTATAGGTCTTGTGCTCAAGGCTCATCAGTCGACCAGTATGGTGGTCCCTGATAACCCCGTCGAGTCGGACCGTTACGTGATATGGGCTGTCCTCGCCGGTCGTCGGATTCGGCAGAGGTCGCATGATGGTGTGCTCGGTGGCGATGACGTCGAAGTTATCCCTGCCCCTCCAGTGCTCTAGATACCCCTCCAGCATGGCTGAGCCAAGCCGGCGGATCTCCAGCATCTTAGCGATCTCATCGGGCCACGCGTTGGGAATAGATGCGATCTCTTTATCGGCCCAGGCCTGGAACGCGGCAACAGGATCAGCCTTGTGACCATAGTAGGCCTCCAGGCCGATGTGTACCCCCGTACCGAGAGCTAGATTGCGATTCCTCTCGATCGGGCGGTAGCCCTGCTTATAGGTCCAGTACCACTTGAGCCGACAGTCCATCGCATCGAGCTGCGACGGGCTAATAGACTGAGCAGGGTCACGTCTTGGCATGGAGCACGCGTACCCTCACAGGCACGCCCTCGCGCTTTGCGATATTGATCGTCATAGTGACTCCTGACCTGGCCTGTTGAGGCCTCTTGTCGGGGAACGCCACCAGCAGATCATTCCCGCGTTGCACGAGTAGCGTGTTCCTCGCCCTATAGGGCTCTGCGCCGCCGGGAGAGAACTCCCAGGTCACAGTGTGAGGAGCCGCGTACCGCTTACCTCTGACGAACTCCTTCCAGTGATCGCATAGTTGGTCCGAGATAGTCGGCAAGATGGTGTGGATGGTAAGCCCTGCCCTCAGAGCATACCGGGCAGCTAGACAGTCGCCTCCGACTGCGCCACCTACGAATACGGTGGTGCCAGGATCCAGTTCATCGATAGCCTCCTTCATGATTGGCTCACCAGGATGGGTACGCCTGGTAGCGGTGATGGATACGTTCACGAGATAGCCTCTCGCCTGGCAAGTTCCTGCCAGGTGACCCGTCGCTTCTCTCGGATAATGTCGAGGATGTGGTCCTCTATTGAGCCAGCCGTGTGGAGGACAATAACCTCCACGGCCTCAGCCTGCTGGCCAGGTCGTACGGCGCGATCTTGCGCCTGCTTGTTACCAGCAGGGTGCCACGCCAGCTCCAGATAGATGACTCTGCTCGCGGTCGGTAGATTGAGCCCCTCTCCTCCTGTCCCGTGCGTCGATACGAGCACTCTAGCACGCCCCGCCGCGAAGTCGTCAAGGGCCAACCTGCGATCCAGAAGGGAGTGGCTCCCGGACAGCATCACGGTTGTGATGCCCGCCTGCATCAGGCGATCTCGGGCGATCTCGCCCGCCTTCTCAAGCATCACAAATATCAGGGTTGGTGTGTCCGGCCCGCCATGAGACGCGGCTGTGACCCCTATCTCCAGGGCTCGTGACTCCCCCGTGACCACCTTCTCCAGCAGATCGATCTTCGAGGGGCCATCGTAGTCAGGAAAGAGGATCTGCGGGGTAATGGCGATCTGGCGCAGCCTGGTGATCTTCTGAAGGGCCATCCACGTCTCGACGCTATGGTCGCCGTACGACGCCACGCCCGTCGCCGCGAGCTGGTTGTAGATAGTGCGTTGCATACCCACCATCTCATGATGGACGATAGCCCGGCGGACCGGGGGCACCCCGAGTCCACCCACCTCGCTCCTCTCCCTGCGGAGTAGGTACGGGCGAATCAAATCATCCAGGCGGGCCTGCTGGTCGCGTCGTATTCCGTCGATCTTGATGCCAAAGCCGTTGGTCGAGATCTCGAAGAAACGGTAGACGAACGACCAGTAGGACCTGAAGCGGTCAGGATCACAGAGGCTGAGCAGGGACCAGATCTCCTGCGGGTTGTTGATGGTCGGGTTGGCCGTGAGGATCACGACCTGATCTGCGTCTTTGGTGAGCTTGTGCAGCGCCTTCCACCATTGACTCTTGCGGTTCCTGATCTTGTGGGCCTCGTCGAGGATCCACGCCTGAGCGTTATCTCCCAGACCGTTGGCCACGATCTGGTCGTAGTTGCAGATGAGATATCCGCCGGTGGAGTGCCACTGTGCGATAACCTCGGTCCTCTCCTTGGCATCTCCCTCCACCACATAGGCGTGATCTTGGGTCCATCTCCTGGCCTCGACCTCCCAGTCATCCTTCTTGACGTTGGCGCAGACGACCACGGTCCAGAACTTCTCCATGGTGGCCTGGAGAGCTACAGCGGTCTTACCCATGCCTTGCTCATCGGCCAGGATGCCTCTCTTATTGTCTCGGAGCCATCCAGCCGCCTGACGCTGATGAGGCCACAGATCGGGATGGAACGTAGGCCAGTCCAGAGCAGGCTCGTCCTTGAACATGTTGCGGATCTTGAGTAGCTGCCGCTGGTTCTTGAGCATAGTGATCGCATCTGGGCTAATATCGAGATCACCGCCATAGTGTTCGACCAGTCGCTCAGCAAGGTCGACGCAGATCGGAGCCGATCCGAGGCCCCGCCTGAAGGTCACGATGCCGGTCGATGCAGGAGGCTCAGTAGCTGCCCTGAGCCGCAGGGCACGGCGGTAGAGCATCAGCTTGGGAGCCATGCCTAGATCCGGCCCTTCTGCTTTAGGTAGTAGAAGGCGTGAGCCAGAGCAGATCTGACATGCAGGCTCTTGTGCATCGACCTGACCTGCTCTCGGTAGCGCATCTGCTTGCCTGGTACCTGCTTGACCAATGGGGTACGACTACCAGCCATCAGAGCCTCGACAGCCCCGATGACCCTTACCGGGTCGTAGTAGTCCTTGGCTGCCCCGCTACCGACGAAGTCCTCGATCACGACTGCATCTGCGCTGACCATCAGTTCGGGCAGAATGGTCGCCATGCTGGAGATCGTCCTGATCTCCGTGGCCCAGATCAGCTCTCCGTCATCCACAACGCAGATGCCGGTGGTCCCGCCCGGGTCGATACCGATGACCTTCAACAGATGCACGCTCCCCACTGTACCGATCTCGCCGGCATCTGAGAAATCGCCAGATGGTAGGGATTTTCGCACATACACACAAAGAGCAGTCGCAGTACCCATGGGTCCTCCGACTCCCATGTGTGTAAGGAGATGCGGTCGCAACCCTTCACGAGGCTAACCCAGTATCTGCACCCTGCTACGCCCTACCGTCACACGCGCTGGCCCAGGCTTACGACAACGAAAGGTCAACTGGTAGCCAAACCGATTATTAGCAGCATATCCAGCCTCCCAGGGCTCGGCTATCACCGGGTAGGGAGCACTGATCGGACCACCATCAGCAGTGAATACATGAGACTGCAGATTGATCACACCTGTGCCATCTGGTAGGACAGCATGATCCTCAGTAGCATGAGCTGCAACGACGAGAACAGCCATACTGTAATCGCCCTTGGTCCAAGTCTCTCGATGCAGCTCCGGCAGAGCCGCGATCGCAGGCGTGGCGCTCGGATCTCCCATGGTGATAGTGCTAGGATTGCCGAATCTGGTTGGTCCACTGTAGACAAGAATGCCCAGGATCAGCTCGGGGTCTGCATCGTTCAACTCCTCTGCCGGAGGGGTAGGATCCGAGAGGTACGGGCTAGTCGGATCAACGATATATGGCAACTCCCACTCAGGATCTGTGAGAGGCCAGTCCCAGGTGTCCGTGTCGTTGAAGCAGGGCAGAGTCGATCCAGTGCTGAACCCCGCCGTATCCGAGGTGTCGAACCATATCTGCTCGAAGCAGCCCTTGTCCGACGAGACCGATGTGCCGACATGGTTGATCGTGCAGCTAGTCGCACCCGGCGGGACTTCTACCGACCATGCCTGAGAATCCCACGGGCCTCCACCGTAGTCCCCGACCTTGAGATATGAACGCGTATCGACTTGCCCGGTGGACCAGTGCCACTCAATCGAGCCTGGTTCGTTATTGTTGGTCGAACCGAAGAGAAACCGTCGCATGACCAGGGTCATTCCACGCGAGTTAGCCACAGCTCCGCTCGGGACAGGGATATCGAAGTCCGGGTTAGTAGCCCACAGCTGACCATAGGTATAATCGCTGGGATAGACCGTGTGAGCGTACTGATCCGACTGCTGCGATTGCCACCGTAGGGTGAGATAGACATTGGATGACCCAGTGTAGCTGGCATCAGTTAGTGGGGTGAATGTGATATGCAGCCATTTATGATAAGGAGTCTTGCGGATCTGCACGTTGGTGTTGGTGTCCAGCCCGGGATAGGTGTCGATCGTGCCCACGTTATCGACAGCCCCGCTGCCCGTGTTGATGTGATCCTCCCACTTGAAGTTGACACGGACCTTCTTGCCCGTACCCGAAGCAATCGCGTTGTGACCGACATACTCAACGAGCCTCATCTGGACCATGCTGCTCACGTCGATCATAGGCCCTTCCACGGTAGAAGAGCCGGAGATGGTATAGGTCGCTGTATCTTCGGGGCTGGTGAATGAGTATGTAGATGACCCCGCAGTGGTCGATAGCCCTACCACCGTGCGCATCCCCGTCGCCGGGAACCATGCGCTTTCACCTGATAGATGCTTATGCCACATGGTCCATCCATCTTCTACGCCGACATCGAAGTCAGAGATGTATCTCTCGTCCCAGTAGTTACCACTGACGTCGGTGGGAGGAAACACGAACGCTAGAGCCCGATAGTCGTAAGCGTCGTCAGCGGGGTTGTTGAGGGTGAACGAATATGAGCTTGCCTCTGTGCCGGTGATCGGTCGACCAAGCGATGTGAGCGCATGGATGCCATCGGTGAAGGCCATGCCCTGGATACCATACGGCCAAAGCTGCCACGAGTTAATGAATGGCCAGGTTGTGAAGATGGCCTGGTCGGTCGAGTCACTACCAGGGCGAGTAGCCGCGTCGTCGTTCATCTCCTCACTGCCTAGATTGGACCATGTGCAACAATACCAACCATTCTCATAACCCGTGCTCGGGTCCGAGGTGTACATCCTCTGCCCATAGTCCTCATTGCTCGGGGTAGCAACCGTAGGCTGAGGAGCATTCTTGGGATAATCATCAGGAGGCTGAGGGCCACCCGGAGGCCAGTAGCCAGTAGGAGGAGGCTTGGGCCACGGACCAGGCAGTTCGCCCCATATGTGTTCCGTGTTGCGACCATAGTGGTCGGGGATACTGAGGCCCATTCCGTAGAACTTAGGCACCGAGATCAAGAAGATGACGAGCAGATCGCCTGGTTCTCGATCTTCAGGCGTACCGATGGTGAGAGTCCCAGATGTATAGGTAGAGGCGAAGTTGGTCGAGCGAGGATCCATTAAACCGCCTTGCCTCTTGCAACCCCCCGTAGAGCACCAGACACGTCCTCTACAGGGCTACCATCGATCTCCATCTGCCAATCCATCTCTGCCCTAGCGACATCGCTCGTCAACCTGCCCAAATGCAACGCAATGCGGTCTAGGATCCTCTGAGCACGAGGGTCGTCATCGGCTACATCGAGGTTCAGAGAGATCTGAGTCATGCGCTACTCCCGTTGTTGATCAGTTGGTCCTGTACCAGAGGCTACCGATCCAGACGAAGTCCCTGGCTGTGAGGCCAGGTAGTGGGCTGGTCGACCCATCTGCTACCCGACTGGTAGCCGGCGTGGCATCGAATGTGATGGTAGAAGCCGCAGCCCCCTCGTTGACGACCGTGAGCCGCTGGCCAGATACAGAACCAGCAGGCAGAATGATGCCTGTCACCGCCGCAGCAGGGGTAACGCGGGTTACATCTAGTGAGGTGATCGTGATGGTGCCAGAGGTAGCCAGAGCAGGTGCCGTACCGCTGACTCGTAGGGCGGGCAGATCCGCGAATACTAGAGCACGGTATGTAGCAACCGCCGCGCCACCAGATGCCGGGCCTGACAAGTGCGTATTGGCCGTTCGGGTCACCGCATCTGCAGGGAGATCAGCCGCCACCAACGCCCTGAAGGTAGGCAGAGCCGCCGGAGCCGCAGTAGGACCTGCATAGACGGTGTTATTCGTCTTGGTTGATATATCTGCAAGGAACCGCTGGAACGTCAGAGATGTAGTGCCTACCGTCACCGTACCAGTCGTGGTGCAGAGCCAGATGCTCCCTACATTGACCGTGCCCTCCATGACGATCACGAACCAACCAGTAGGGAAGTCAGCCGAGGCATCTGCATCTGTCGTTCTAGTGGCTGCTATAGCGGCTCCCTGGAAGAGATAGATGCCATTCTGAGAGGCAGTGGACTGGTTCTTGAGCAAGATGCGATCGCCCACGGCCAGGGTGACACCATCCATCGTAGTGCCTATGGCCGACAGGCTCACGTCAACCGTAGATGCTGCTCGGACTGGTGCCTTGATGCGCTTGGCCTCGTGGAGATCGGTTCCGCTGGCGTTAGCATGAGATGCCATGGTTACGTCCTAAACTCCAGACTCTCGCCAGATTGAAGGGTCATCGCCTCACCAGATCCGTCCGTGACCGGGATCCCATTCGGGAATTCGGGTAGCTTGCGTACCAGCAAGGCGAGGGTCAGACTGGTAGCGGTCCCCGTGAATGATGTGAGCTGATAGGACAGTAGATCCCGGGTGAGCACATGTCGAAGCCAACCGCGTATATCCAGATCAGTCTTGACCGCGTCATCGAGCGTCGGGATGCCCCCCATGCCATGCAAAGGCTGAGAAGCTGGATAGTCGTTATATGACCCTATATAGGCAGTCACCTCAGCAGAGGACGCTGCATCAGCCGGCCCTACGAACATCCTGGCCCCCATGATCCGCCCCGACATAGGCAGCTCGATTTGACCCCTGATGCCCACACTGAGAGCAGATCCCCCTCCATCGAACAGGATGTTGATGTCATAGGTATCAAGCCCCTCCGGCGATGCAGCCAGGATCTGGCGCACCATGAGATCAACCCTGGCATAGAGGCCTTCTAGAAGCTGAACTGCCTTGGGATCTGCCATCACACCTCCGGCGGGGTATAGGTCTGCGACAGGCCCCCGCCAGTCAAGCCATAGGTAACAATCCAGCCGTTCTCACCGACCTCCCAGCCGTATTTGGCCACCCACATCGGCTCCCCTATCGCCAGCCTGTCTAGCATATCGAGCAGGCAGGTGAGCCCCGGACCATGGGTATCGTCTCGCCAGGAGGGTACACTGGCCTCCACGAATTCCTTGTTCACATCGAGGATGATTTCCTCAGCGATATCCTGAGCATTCAGCCCTGGTGCCCCGATCAGGCCCCCATCTGGGTCATATCCATTCTCGATCAGGTCACTGGCGAACTTCTCGACATAGCGGTTCTCAGGAGTAGCCGCAGAGCCCTGGAACGAGTTAGACGAGAGAGCCAGTCCCAGAGCAGGGCCATCTCCCAGGCCCATATCGAAGCCTTCTACGCGTACGCAGTTACGTGTCTTCTCGGTACTGCGCCCACCAGTAGCTCCCTCCAGAATGTCCTCAGGCCCGAGAATGAAGTCCTCGGTGTCATTCGGATGACCGATCATCTTGACCCTTGCGATCGTGCCATTCATCCTCTGATAGGTGCGATAGAGAGTCGCCCTATCGATCTCCTGTACCCGCTGCCAGGCAGATACCCCGGGTTCCCAGTTGAAGGCATCTGGTACGCCTCCGACCGGGTTGGCTATTGTGCCCACACCATCTCCAAGGACAACGCCTCTGCCATCGAGACCAGCAGCAGTGAAGCCTCCACCTAGCTGAGGCACCTGATTCAATGCATGAGCCACGATCTCCTGATCCGTCGCACCATCTGGGAATATGTCCTCGAAGAGGATCTCTTCATGCGGAGCCCACTCTGCCGCATATGCCAGCGTACCCATGGACCGTATCTCGACAGCCTGGGGGAAGGCAGTCGGGCGGAACGTCCTGCATCTGCCCGTGAACCTGGCCACGTTATTGCCTGCACCGGCGACGACCACGAGATCGTTCTCCTCCCCGATGGGCTCACCGATATGGATGCCACTGTCGTGAATCGGTCGAGACGGGACCAGTATCGTGCAGGTAGGCCAACCGGAGTCAGCAGCGATCTCGCCCCTGGCTTCGATAACGTCGATCAGGACCTGGCCAGCGAATGTGACCTGCAGATGAACAGTACGGACAGTCGTCACGCCCACGACCCCGTGATCAGGAAAGTTGCCGAGGCTAGAGTGCGACCAGAGGGTAGGTAACGGGTGCGCTTCAGCTCGGTCATCACCGCCAGGACCGTGCCTAGGCCACAGACCAGAGTGCCCTCTCCAGCCCCGTTGACGATGTCTACAACTGGAGCCCCTCCCAGAGGTACATGAACGGCGTGCTTGGTCGTGGTCAGAGCGAACAGATTGGCCCACTCAGCAGCACTCTCCACCATCATGCTCAGATTAAGGGTCTCAGTCTCTCCGAGTCCCTGCTCGGACCCGTCGATGCGATCTAAGAATGTGGCGACCGTCAGTCCTATGGTGAACGTGGCCATCATCGCCTCACTGCCGATACGGTTATGGTCGGAGGCGTGATCGCCTGACCGTTGGCTTCGATCAACTCCTCGTATACGAGCGTGCGATCTGCTCCATTCACTGCCACATCCATGCTGAGATGTACCCTGGCTACAGGAGCAGCAGCCGCGCCGACAGGAGCCACGCCAGTAGGAGCAATAGCACCCGCGACCCCCGTCACCGCACCAGTAGTCGCACCCGCCGCAGCAGCACCTGCTGCCTGACCCGCTGCCTGCTCAGCCTGAGCCCTGATGTTCTCCACGATGTTCTGATCCAGTTGCGCTCGCGTCAGGGGTCTCTGAGCCAGTTGCACACCTCTCTGCGCACGGGCAGCCTCTAGCTCCTGAGGACGCAGGACGTTACGCTCCAGGCCGCGAGCCTCGGCCCTGGCTTCTCGGCGTTCTTCTGGCGTCAGCAGGCCACGGATGCCGAGCATCATCTTGATCTCGTTGAGGCGATACTGGGTATCCTCCAGAGCCTCGGTCGCAGGCAGAGCCAACTTCTGAGCAATCAGGACAGCCAGCTCTTCCAGCAGAGGCTTGACGCCCTTGAGGATCCCCTCCCCGATCGCCGTACCAGTAGCCTTACCAGCAGCATCCCCCGTGATCACCATCTTGTCTTGGATGTCTTTGATGATCTTCTCGATGTCGATCTCGGAGACGAACTGAGCACCCTGTTTAAGCAGATCGATCGCCTTGCCGACAGCAGTAGGAATGTCGGACGAGATGAACTGGCCTACACGCTGCCAGACGGGACCAGCCACCTCCGGTATCCGTCTAAGCCTATCACCGAACTCCTCCAGACCAGTCTCATCGAGATTGATCCGCTTACCAGATAGGAAGTCAAAGAGAGGTGCAGACGCTGGGAACGCCGCGACGATGTTATCGATCGTATCGATGAACCCGTTCCAGATATTGATGACGATCCTGAGATTATCTACGACTGATTGCCTGAACGTGGCCCATCCATCTGCCGACTGTGCATTCAGCCCGTTCAGGGAGGTCTCATGGCTCTGAGTGAACCAGGCCCAGAACTCCGTCCATCGATCTCCCAGATAGTTGATGACATTCACGATCATATTCGTGAAGTCGTCCCAGCCTTGCCTGGTATTGGTCCCGAGATCGGAGAATAACTGCCCGATGTAGACGACCAGCTCAGCCAGTCGGTCTCCTACGAACTGAACGACCTGACCCACGACAGGCCCGATATCCTCCCAACTGGCTATGATGATCAGAGCCAGAGCAGCCGCCGCGACAGCCAAAGCAGCCAGAGGTAGATTGGCAAGAGCTACGGCAGCAGCCATCCTGAGGAACGATACAGTGGCCACCGCAGCAGCTCTGGCCATCAGCAAGATCGCCTGAGCCGCCTGGACACCGAAGTAGATGACGACAGGAGCCGCAGCAGCCGCAGCTATCTTCAGTAGAGTGGTGTTCGTCGCCACCAGGGTGAAAACCTGGCCCAGAGCCAGCAGACGGACATACATCTCCTCGGCCCATTGCGCAGCTACGGGAGAGGAGACGAAGTTCGTCAGCGCCAGGGCCAGATCTCGGATCCCCATGAATACCGGCTCGAACGCTCGACCAAGTCGCAGGCGTACGGCATCAGACATATTGCTGATCGCGCCGTTGAATGTTCTGGCTTGCTTTTCCAGAAGGTCCCCGAACTTGCCCGTGGGACCGTACATCTTGTTGAACGCATCGATGAACGTCTGAGCCGTGATCTTGCCCGTCTCGGTCAGCTTGCGCAGTTCACCAGCCGGCTTGCCCACCGCCTCTGACAGTATCTCCCAGGCAGGGACTCCAGCCTCGACCAACTGGCGCATCTCCTCGCCCGTTACCCTGCCCCCGGTACGCATCTGACCAAGGGCTAGGGTGATCCGGTTGACGCCATCTGCACCCAGAGCCAGAGATGCAGCAGCCGTAGCTACAGCCTTGATCGACGGTAGAACCGCATCAGCGCTGAACCCCATGGCGAGGAACATGCGAGCGCTCTTCTCCAGTTGTGGGAATTCGAATGATCCCGCAACCAGAGCGAACGCCTGCAAGTCCTTGATCATCTTATCGGCAGCGCCGGCAGAACCAAGCATCGTGGACCAGGCGATTTTGCTCTGCTCTAGCTCCGCGTTGAAGTCGATCACAGCAGCCTTGGCAGCCCCGAACGCAGAAGCCACCGACTGCTGTACCTGAGTCGCCAGGTTAATGCCCAGGCCCAGCGCGATCCCGGACTTGATCTGGGAGAACAGGTTCTGAGCCGTGCTGCCGATCTTGTTGAGCGTGGATGTCGCGTTATCTTCAACCTTGACAGCTACCGTGCCTCGCCCTAGCTTGGCGACCAGGGTGTCAGCAGATCGACCGATGTTGTTGATGACCGCAGAGGCGTTGTCCTGTGCAGTCAGGACGATGCGTACCTGCTCAGATGCCATGGTTGCCCCTAGCGAATGAGACTGTCGCCCGGCTTGAGATCGTGGAGCATCGCATGCGCCTCGGCCTCGATGCTAAGGATGCGGTTATAGAAGAGCGCACGATCAGTTGGCCTCTGCTCGCACTCCTCTGGCCACTTACCGAATCTCTCAGCGATGAGGACGTTGGCATATGCTGCTGGCAGCGGGGGACCACCAGGCTGATCTGGGGCCAGCTTCTGCTCCGCGATCCAGTCGATGATGGCATCCTCTAGCCTTTTGGGACCTCAGCCGCCTGGGTGACCTCGGCCAGATAGGTATTGATGATCTGCCCGATCAGCTCGACGCTCAGCTCATCTAGCTCACCAAGGGGTATGGCTTGGCCATCATAGTCGGTCAGGTTCCACTCCATGATGAGATCCGCCATGACGCCTTTCAGCTCGTTGAAGTCGGCAGTCGACTGCACCTCCGTGAACTTCTTGATGGGAGGGTTGGCCCACATCTTGACGACAAAGCCCTCGTAATCGCCCTCCAGCTTGATCTCTATGGTCCTGCGTGGCATGCGCAGGAGAGTCCCTGCGCCCGCCTTTCCATTCGGCCTGGTCATCGCTGCTCCTACAGGTTATCGATGGGTGAGCTACGCGCATAGGCGTTGCCGTTGATCGTCTGAGCCGCAGTCGACCCGCTGGCATAGCCGAACTCGACGTCAGCGAGCATGGCGTAGTACTTGGTGAGATCGGTCGGGTAGTTGGGGTAGACCCCTATCATCACGCCAGTCGTGGCAGCTCTGGCTGCCTTGAGAACCGTGTCGTCCAGATCGTAGAAGCCACGGAAATCGATGGCAGCATCGGGGAACCCGATCACCGATGTCTTGGCCGTGTCTCCGAAGCTCGTGGTATCGACCCGATCTGGCGTGCGGTTAATGGTCACCTCAGCGATCGAGGCCAGAGCTGTGAATGGGCCAGTCGCCGTGCTGCTCATCAGCACTCGGGTGTATTTGCCGTGGATCCTAGTGGCCATGCGATTCTCCTTCTGCGAGATCTGCGACGATCTGAGCCGCACGCTCGCGGAACGTATGAGGCGCGATCTGCTGCCGCAAGCGCTCTACCAGATCGAGGCGCTCCGCAGGATGGTCCAGATAATGGCGTATCTGCATGCTCAGCTCCTCCGCAGATGTGAAGACAGGGGCATCCAGGGTCTCAGTGACCTCCTTCCGTGGGTCGGTGATGAGCAGCGCTCCTCCAGTGGCAGGCTGCTGATAGCATCGAGGATTCATGCTCTCGGCATACTGGATGGTGCCAGAAGAGAGCGAGATCGATGTCCGATGCAGATTGATCCCGATCTTAGCCTGGCGGTACAGCTCAACCGTATCTGATTCATCGAGATAGCCCTGGTGCAGATACGGCCCCAGATACCAACGGGCATAAGCATGCTCGGGCTTGCCCAGAAGCTCAGCGGTCCCGTAGATACCGAGATCGATGCCCGACCAATCGACCTGGCAGAGCAGATGGATCCGCTCCCGCCACAAGGTACCGACAAAGACGACGTCGTGCGTGGGCCAC
>k87-1022900_pt1 | contig 12634 bp, 15 predicted proteins | sample MGYA00084034_6733716 | MGnify analysis MGYA00084034
CATGACTCCCGGTTCATATCCGGCACTTTCAAACGGGGAATCGTCAAGCCCCGCTATCCCGTCTTCTATCGGCTGGCCTCTGTCGTTACATAGCTGCATCCATCCCGACTCGGTTCCGTCTACTAGATCGAGTCTTACGAAGAACTGATCTAGCTGCGGTGTCTCTTTCGTTTTCTCTTGCGTGAGGAGTCGAGGTAAGCGCGGGTCACGTGCCCCCGTAGGTGAGGTGAGTTCTGATATCCACACAAAGTCGGTATCATTTCCAATGCTTGATGCTCCCCGTGCTCGTCTGCCGTCGTGTCCGGTGTGATGTACGTACACGGTGGTGATTCCGTTTTTTTCTCTTAACGCATCTGCTACCACGTTCATGCGGTTCATTTCAGTATTGTCGTTCTCATTCAACGGCGACGAGCATCTGTGTAACGTGTCAAACACGACCATCTTCACATCTAAATGTGCAACTAGAGCAACGAGTGCGTGCATTTGTTCGTCACTGCCGATGCTGACACTGACGTCTATAACCCACAGTTTATCTTTGGGTACGCGTACGCCTGTCCTCTTCTCCCATGCTGCTACCCGCCGTTTAATGCCAGAAGCACCTTCTGCCGCGATGTATAGGACGGTTCCGGGTGTGATGACTTCATGACCCAACCATGGTGTTCCAGTTGCTACCGAACACGCCCAACCCAATGATATGAATGTTTTAAATGAGCCGCTTGCTCCCGCTAGCACGACACTTGTACCAATATCAATGACGCGCGAAATGAGTGGTGTTGGGGGAAGGATGTCGTCTAGCTGTTCCCGGTCGTGTAGGTGCTTGAGGATGCGCTGCATTTCTTTTGTTTTGGGCAGCCCATCCGGGACTGTGATTTCAGGTTCGTAAATGAATTCATTATTTTCAGTCTCTTCCCCCTTCTCTTTTCCTTTCCCTTTTCCCGTTTCGTTTTCAGGCGTGTAAGTGAACTCTAAAGCTTTGCTGTGGTTTTCTGGGTATGGTCGGCCTTGACCGGCGACTGTTGAGCGAGCTGACCGCCATACGCCGGAGAATTCGTTGGGTGTCTGCCCACCATTGTATTGGTGTATTTCTATTCTCTTGAGGCGAGCCCTATCAAGTAGGTCACGTGCATTCTGTAAGGTGACCGTGTTCCATGGTGACTGTACTATTTCTAAAATGTTGCATGCACTTTTAAAAAGTTGCCTGTTTCCCCATCCGGGTGCCGATTGTGCGTACGCTGAGCATTCTGCCTCTATTGCCCTTACGGCATATCTTTGTACACGTTCTTGTTCGTGTGGTTCTAGCCGTGAGTGTTCTGGTAGGCCTTCAATGACTGTGATGTCGTCTTCATTGTTGTTTGTGCGGGTGTAGTGTGCGCGTAGTTTTTCTTCTACCCATTCTGGCGGAACGCATGTGGGGAAGTCTGTTTGGGGGAGGTATTCCCCTTTATCGGATCGTGAGCCTGCCATGACGATCATGTTACGGTGCCCGCGTATATCTATTCCAGGGCCGAACGCTTTTTCGCCTTTAGAGCTGTCTCCTTTAACAACAAAATCCGGCAGGTTGAAGAGGTAATGTTCTCCTCCGCTGCCGGATCTTTGTGTGTACGTGTCGGGTAGTGGCCCGTGTTCTAGGAGTAGTGCCGCTAGTGTGAGGTCTCCCCCATTTTTGGGATCGATATCTATAGCGAATATTCCTGACGGTTCTCCTGTTATGACCCCGACATTCGCATACGGGTAGGTTTCAACAAATATTGTGTAAATGTCTGCGGTTGATAGGCGGGTGTCTGGCCAGTCTTTTTCGATGGGGTGTTTGCCGGGGTTGGGGCAGTCGATCCATGTGCATGTGCATCGGTCTGTTGTTCCGGCGATGATGCCGTGTACGGGTATCACGCACCATCCGCGTTTGGCGTAGGTGATTGCCGCTTCGTAGACTTGTGTGGTATTCTCGGTTTGCATGGAAAACCTCTCATGTTCTGCTAGAGGGAAGACCCTATCGTCTCGCCGATAGGGTCTTTTCTTTTGCTAGTAGCCGTTTTCCTCCAAAAAATCTTTGACTGCGGTGCGGACGAGTTGCGCGCGAGAGGTGCCCTCTTCTTCTGCCATGGCCTCTAGTCGCTTCTTGTCTTCACTCCAGATGGGGACGACTATTTGATCATCGATTCGTTTGTGGAAGGTGCGTGCTCGTGCTGCGGGCTTGACGTCTGTCTCTGTGTCTGTCTCTGTGACTGTCATGTCTACTCTCTTGTTTTGATCTCTGTCGGTTGGCCCCTTGACCCTACACTTCTAGTGTTGACATTGCAACATCTAACCTTTAGCATGATGACATGACAACATCAGATGTGTTGGGTGAACAGGTCATCCGACAGTGGATCGCAGCACACATCCCCAACTTTTCAGGCACCTACCGTCTACCGTCCGGCGAGACATACGAGATGCGCCAGCTACCCCACACCCTGGCAGGCAAACTCCTCTACGGCGTGCTCAACAACCAAGGTCAAGAAGTTTTCCGGTTCACATTCGGATTCGATATCAACAGGAAACACGCACCCGTGCAGTCCGACACAGTTCCCCCGCTCGTAGTTACACAGGAGTGGATAGAGGGACATTGGGGGCCAACCCGCACCCCCGAGGGTCTCGCCTACACCCATACACCCGCGATAGGCGACCTCGTGCAAGCAGATGGCGACGGGGCGGAATGGATGGTCAGCAAATCCTTAACCGCGAGCAATCCTCACAATATTGAGATCATGAATACGGACGGTAAAGTTTTCTCTTTTCGCGCTAAGTGGGACAAGGCCGTGAGGTTTAAACGCGGGCAGCAAAATATTGCGTTGAGTCTTCTCGCTGACAGTTTGGGCGCGGGGCCGGTTGATTCTGATGTGCAGCCTACGAATTGGGTGATAGGCGGCAAACGGTGAGTGATTTACTGCATCCATGGCCTTTTCAGCAGGAATGTATAGACGCTGTTTGGGATGACACGCGCAAGCGGATAGCTGCCGTTGTACCTACGGGTGGCGGTAAGACTGTCATTTTTTCGCATATCGCTAAAAGGTATATCGAAAAGTATCCTAAACGTCGTGTTCTGATTTTGTCTCACACGGATGAGCTCGTAAGTCAGGCGAGAGATGAGTTTGTTCAAGCCGCCCCACATATTAACGTCGGGATAGTGAAAGGTCCCGTTCGGGAGGTTACTGCCCCCGTCATTTCTGCTTCCGTGCAGTCTTTGAGGAGTCACAAAAGTAGGACAGATATTCGGGGTGTAGGACTCATTATTGTTGACGAATGTCATCATTCTTCTGCAAAAACGTATGTAGATATTTTAGAACACTACGGCTCATTTGATGATACGTGCCCAGTAAAGACTGTTGGGGTTACTGCGACTCTCACAAGGAATGATAAAAAGAATCTAGCCGACATTTGGGAAGACGTAGTTTTTAAGCGTGACATTCTATGGATGATTAGGAATGGTTATCTATTAGATGTGTATGGCAAGCGGGTAGAAGTTCCCGATCTTGACTTTTCGCAAATAAAGAAACGGGCAGGCGATTACGAAAATGGAGCATTAGGTCATGCGCTTACCGACTCATTAGCGCCAGAGCTGACCGCTAAAGCCTACACAGAACATGCTAGTGATCGTTCGGGCCTACTGTTTACGCCTACTATCGCTTCTGCTTACACGATGGCGGAGGCATTCAAAAAGGAAGGCTTCACCTGTGAAGTAGTGCACGGCAAGACAGAAAAGAATGAGCGACGCAATATAGTTAAACGTTTCAACGCAGGCGAGATACAAGTTGTCGCTAACTGCATGGCGTTGACAGAGGGATTCAATGCCCCCCGTGCATCATGCGTGGTTATTGCACGACAAACGAAAAGTGCTTCCCTGTATCAGCAGATGGTCGGGCGTGGGTTGCGGCTGTATCCGGGGCAGACGAAAGCTCTCATTCTTGACGTTGTGGGGGCTAGCCGTACACACGATTTGCGGTCGCTGATCGATTTAACTGATGCGCGCATTAGCGAGAATGAAGAACTGACGTTAGCGGAGCGGGCAGAAATCGCCGAGCGGGAAGAAGCAGTAGTTGAGGACACTACTCCCGTCTATTACGGCCCGGTAGAAGTTAAAGATTTTAATCCTCTCGTGCGGGATTCTAAACGAGTATGGCTCATGACAGTAGGCGGCACATATTTTCTGTCTGCTGGGGAAGCGTATGTGTTTCTTGTTCCGTGCGTAGGTGATTGTGGAGTGGATCAGTGGGATGTGGCGTGGTGCTCGAAACCGAATTCGATCAAGTATCCGGTGAAGACGGGAGGATACACGGAACATCGGGGAGTTGATCTGCAATACGCGTTCGCCTGGGGAGAAGACGTCGCTGAGGAGATGGGGGGAGCGAGTACCGAGTATCTGTCGACGAAAGATAAGCAGTGGCGGAAGAGTAAGGCTAGCCCGAAGGCTCTGCAGCTGGCGCGTATTAAGGGGTTGGATGTTCATGTGGGGATGACGGGTGCTCAGGTGAGCAATGTGATCGAGGTTGATATGGCGTCGCGTCGGATTGATACTGTCACCTCCCGCATCACCCGTTGACATCTCGACAGGAAGATGTTAGGGTAAAAGTATGACGGAATACACTTTCGAGGATGCCGACAACACATCTCAACCCCCCGCTATCGGAACTGTTGTCAATGGCAGATACAACCTCCCCGACCCTAAAACAGGTCGGCCCAGACAGTGGACACGAACAACAAACTTCATACAAAAAATTCAAGACGACTATGCATTAAAGCAGTGGGATAAACGCAAAATAATTGAAGGTCTCGCGAGACGTGAAGACCTATATGTGGAAGCACTCACCTACGCTATACCGGTAGAAGGAGAAGAATACGATAAGGAAAAAGTTAACGCTCTCGCCGAGAGATGCAAAGATGCGGCTGGAGGCAATGAAGGTGCACGTATCGGCACAATGCTACACGCGTTTACAGACAGGAACGATAAGGGAAGCGAGACACATGCACCGACTAAGTGGATACATCGGATAGAAGAATATGCAGCAGCTCTCACAAAGTATCGATTAACGGTAGTAGAAGATCTGATTGAGCGAACGGTAGTGAATCTTGAATACGGATGTGCGGGACGATTCGACCGTGGTTTGATGAGCTACACCGGCGATCTGCTTTTAGGTGACCTCAAAAGTCAGGCAGCAATCTATAGTTATATGAGTCCCGCTATGCAGTTCACAATGTATGTTGACGCGGATTGTATGTGGGATGCCGACAATGCTCGGTACGTTGACATGCCTGCCTTCAATAAAGATAGAGGACGGATGGTATGGCTACCCGCGAGAGGTGCAGGCTGTCAAGTGCACTGGGTAGATTTAGAGAAAGGAAGGAGGATGTTAAAGCTCTGCAAAGATGTGTATGAAGCTCAGAAAGAAAGTAAGAGGGTTAATACTGTCGGGGGGCATGAAGCGGCTCCGTCAAATCTCGCAGTGGTGGAGGCATACGCTAGACGCCTACGGGACGCGGAAGACGAACGTGAGTTGAGTGCCGTCAAAGTGGAGGCAGTAGGGCATGATGTGTGGGTATCAGTGCTAGAAGATGTCCGACACACCCGACTACAGCAGTTGACATCTCAACAGGAGAATGTTAGTCTTTAATCGCAACACTGCAATAACAGCAACACACTTCACATTTTTCGATGAAAGGGAAAACAGTGTCAAATCCGTTTCAAAGTGACAGCGAACTAGAATCAGAATACAGTTTCGACGACGCAACAAGCGCTAAATATCCTAAGCTAGAAACACTATGCGGAAGGCTCCTTCTTTTGAAGGTAGTCAAAATTGATGAAAACGCAATGAAGTACGAAGCAAAGACTCCCGACGAAACTCAACCAAAAGCCTACGTCGACGTAGTCGTTTTAAGTGGACCTCCTATCGATGACGCTGAAGTCCCTATCGAATATCACGAAATGTGGTTCAGCTCAACTCCCCTCGTTGACTCTTTGCGCTACTCGTTTCGTAACGGAACAGAAGTTTTAGGAACACTACGCCGGTTCCCGTCAAAGAAGCTACGGGAAAAGTTCCCCACTCAATACACGACACCCGACGAAGTTGAACAAGGCGTTCGTGAAGGAAACGTCCGGGAGTTCATGACCTGCTGGAAGCTCGCCCCGAAGACTGCAGAAGACATCAAGATCGCTATAAAGTATAAGAAGAGTAAAGAATCTAACCCCTTCAGCTAACATATTACGATTCGTACGGCACAGTATGTATCTACTGTGCCGTACAAGTCTTTTAGGGGGTATCAAGAATGACATGCGATAGCTGCGGCGACCCGATATGCGAGAGCGGAGAGCTCGTCGGCATCACGGGGGCGACAGTCATCAAAATAGGTGTAGCGCATTGGCTAGTGATCGCCGGATACAAAGACACATCCGACACCGGAGTGCAACTCAGGAGATGCCTCACAAAATGGGGAGCACAACGCGCAGCCGAGAAGATGGCAGCAAACCTAGCAAAAATTAGAACAGACGTACTCAACGCGCAGAAAGAAGGAAAATGAGCGTCAGACGCGCACTCGTCACAGGAAGTGCCGGCTTGGTAGGTAGACACATGACACGACGCCTCGTAGGCGACAGGTGGGATGTGACCGCACTCGACATCACGGAAGGCAAAGCTAACGACTGCCGCAGATTTTTTAGGACTGATGACACACGTTTTGATCTAGTTGTGCATGCCGCCTATCACGTAGGTGGTCGGGCAGCAATCGACGGCATCAACATGAACTTCGCTCGCAATGTTGAGTTAGACGGGGCAATGTTCGAATGGGCAGTCAGGACACAACAGAAACACGTCCTGTACTTCTCGTCTTCTGCCGCGTATCCGGTGAACTACCAGACGAGACGATGGATAGAGGCTGGCACACACATGCGGAAGAAAGGCCTGAGGGAAGGACAAATCAGACTCGATGATCCCGAACTTCCCGACAAAGGGTACGGGTGGGCGAAACTCACAGGAGAATACTTGGCAGAACAGGCACGACTCTGCGGACTACTCGTGTCAGTCGTGAGACCGTTCTCCGGATACGCTGAGGATCAAACTTTGCACTATCCGTTTCCGAATATTGTGAACAAAGTCATGTCAGGAGACTATTCTGTATGGGGGCCGAAAGGTCAAACACGTGACTGGATACACATGCAAGACGTCATCGAATGCTGCTTGAGGATTGTTGACGCAAAGCATCCCGGGCCGGTAAACATTTGTTCCGGTGTAGGTGTGGAAATGGGAGACCTCGTACGAAGAATAATGCGATACTTGCATCTAGAATTTCCGGACAAATATCCGGACAGTAATATCACAGTTCACTATATGCCCGATAAGCCGACCGGTGTGTTTCATAGGGTAGGGAGCCCCGAATTGATGAAAACTTTTCATACACCTGAGGTGAGTTTACTGGAAGGCATTGAGCGAATTGTTGCCTATCAATCACAGTTGAAAATAAGGACGTGAGAAATGTGAAAGACGTGAGCGTTAAGCTGCCGTGTCAAACGGGTGATCCCGAAAGGTTTTTTCCCGTATCAGAAGACTCAAGTAGCACCCGCAGGAAAGTTACGAAACCTCCAGAAGATGTACGTGACGAGTGCATGAACCGTTGTCCGCTACAGGCAGAATGTTTAGCGATCGCTATCCGCGAAGACAGAGTAGGCATCTGGGGAGGCACAACATATTCACAGCGAAAAGTTTTAGCACGCAACCGCAGGCGTGTGCATTGCGTCCGGTGTGAAGGAATATGGAGCGTGCAGGTAGGGGAAACGCAAATCTGTTTAGCGTGCGGGATTAGCTGGAAGTCTCCCCTGCCCGCGCCCCACTCTCCTATTGCCTTTGACGTTTCAACGCTTCCTCCCATACCTCCGCCCAGCGCCACGCGTTCTTCTCAATCGTCATCTCGGCAGCCTTCTCGCGCCCGGCTGCGGAGATTTCTGCCCGCGCTTGCTCGCTCCCGATAAGCCGTTTACATTCCCGTTCCCAGTCACGCGGTTTCTTACACAGGATTCCTATCCCTCTCCTGTGTAGGGCCGCATATTCAGCCCGTGGGGACATGAGTGCAGGAATACCAAGCGACGCATACTCGAGTGGTTTCAGCCAACTCTTGGCAGCATTAAACTTTGTGTCTGCTAGGGGAGCGATTCCTATCCCAATTTCTCTAGCTAATGTTTCTGGCCAGTCTTTCAAATCGATGGATCCTGTTGCGCTCATGTTTTCTTCACGTGTGATGCGGGTGGCTTTCTGCATATCATTGGCTGGTCCGACTATGCGGAAGTGTGCCCCGTCGTCTGTTATGCGTTGGAGGGCGTGTCCTACGGCATCAAAATCGTCGGGGTGTGACATGAGTGACCCTCCCCATCCGACGATGTCACTATCGGTGTGGGGAATGTTCAGGAAACGTTGTGGAATGTAGTTGTGGAGGACGGCGGCGTTGTCGTGTACTCCGTATCGTTGGGCGAGCGTCGGTGTGGATACGGCGATCATGGTACTGTCTCGGGCTGCGAGTTCCGCTGTTCTCCAACTGAATTCTTGTTTTCCGCCGTTTGGGTGGAGTACTTTCCATGCGGGGTTGGCGGGATGAATGGACCCTAAATCGTCGTCTATATCCATGACGATAGCGATTCCTTTTGTCCGCCATAAAGGTATTGCCTGTGCAAGCGCCCGGTGTGTTATGCGTTGCATTACCATAACGTCAGCGTCTTCTGGGTTTGTTACTTTTATAGTGTCTCCTTTCTCATCCATGGTGCCGCGTAGGTCACCTTGTCCGGGCATGACTATTTGAATATCGTGGCCTTCTTTTTGTAGTTGGCGGGCTATCCAAATCAGCCGATAGTAGCCACAGCCAAACGCGTCTGCGGGGTAGACGTATGTTTTCACGCACCCTCCCACTTTTTGAGCGGTAGGCCACTAGTGTTTCCGTGCCAGTGGTGCCATTTCCACGTCTTGACGGGATGATGCACAAATATTGCTCCCGCATCTAGCAGCCTCAAATAGAATCCCCAGTCGTCATAGAAGCTACCCGCCGGACGGTAGAAAGCCTCGTCGTGTTCTTCAAATAGTTTCTTGACAAGACTCATGCGTACTAAAGAGGTGACAGGTATATAAGATTTTTGGCGCATGAGATCAGGGTCGAAAGGCTGCCCGAACCTGTCGTGCGGATCGCTGCCTCCAATAACTTCACATCCGGGATAGATAACGTCAGCACCGGTTATTTCTGCGCACTTAGAGAGTTCACTCAGATGATTGGGCATCATCTCGTCATCATCATCAAGAAAAGCTACCCAGTCTGTCTCTACTGCTTTCAAAGCAAGGTTGCGTGTGATGGCGCTTCCCGACTGTGTGTCATCTATTTGTACAATGAACGCGTCTGGTTTTAGTTCTTGTTCGCTGACACTTTTGATTGCGCGCTTGAGTTCTTCTTCTCGTTCCGCAAGGTGCGGCATAACTACTGTGATGCTCACGATAAGCCTTTCCATGTGTCGATACATCCACTGCAAACGTCAAATGTTCTAGCGTTTGGGGCTAAATTTTTTGGATCTTTTTTGGGGAATCTCCATCCTTCTGCGTAAGCTCCGGATCTGGCTTCTATCGCGCTATTAAAATGTCCTCCTTCTCCGACTACTTTTTTACATCCGTCACATTCAAGCGCTAATCTATGCACGACAATAAGACTCATATAGCGTCTCCTCTTCCGACTATTCCTGAACTGTTACGTCCGTGCCTGTGCCATATCCACGTTTCTTGTGGGATATGTACTACGTGTGCTCCTAAACCTATGCACCGTAGCGTGAATCTCCAGTCTTCTCCGCTCCAATTTGGGTGCATGTCGAAATGGTTTTTGAAGCCTGCCGCTATAGCTATGTCTCGGCGGACGAGTGTGGTAGTGGTGGTTTGGTGTGGGGTAATGTGATTGAACGGTATACCGAAATGCCCGAGCGGGTCGCCTCCCATGGAGCGCACAAAGTAGGAGTACACGTATTGCGCATTGTGTGCCTGTGCTCCGTCCCATAAGACTTGTAAATGTTCGGGTAGGAATTCGTCATCATCATCGAGGAACGCTACCCAGTCCCCGGATGTCATTTCTAGCGCCCGGTGTCGTGTCAACGCTGCGCCTTGACGTTGGGTGTCGACGGCTACGCACACCTCATAGGGCTTGAGTGTTTGATTATAGGCGCTGCGTAGGGCACGCCCGAGCATGTTGGAGCGTACGGGTATGGAGGGAATGACGACAGAAATTTTTGGTGTCATGTGCACGCCCATATTTGGTAGGTGTATCCGCCGAGCATGTGCGGGTCGAGGAGTGTGAGGCTAACGGGTTCGAATCCTGCCTCCACAAGCAACGTCCTAATGTCTTCCGCCTCCCATCCCCAGTAGTGTTCGGGATTTTCGCTCCCTATCTCGCCTACGGGTGTCGATAGGATAAGGGAGCGGAATGCTATTCGTGCTTTATGCAATAGTTCGGCGGGTTGCTGTATGTGTTCGAGTGTCTCGCTGAGGATGAGCATGTCGGAGTTGAGGACGTGATCGATTGTCTCTTCTATCCGGCCTACTACATCTAGTGTATCTGTGTGTACAAAATCCCCATATGTACACATTTCGCGGGGTAGTTGCAGGCCGGATAGTATCGCCCCGTCGCCACAGGATAGGTCTGTAGCGGTCTGCCCACCAATGTGCTCTAGCAGCCAGCGCGCTATGTGTGTCGTGACTTGTACACGTATTTTGTGTTCTTCCCATATTGCGTGATTGTAGGGGCGCGGATACATTTCCGCTAATTCTTTATCCGTATAGAATGGGCGTAATTGTTTAATCACGATGGAGTCTTTTCGGCGAGGATGCATTGGAATTGGTGGTGGCGTGTGATGCCTCCAAAGTTTACTTGAGGTGCATCACAGGTAACGTGTTCCACAATATTCCATCCGGCATCTTGTACGAGCGTAGAGTATCCATCTACATCCCATGCCCAGGCGTGATGCTCGTAATGCCAGTCATCAGTTTCAGCTGAGGGGCTTGTTACTACTAGCCAGTCCGATTCAATGCCAGCAATAAAGGAGTGTGGGTCTTCCATATGTTCTACAGTTTCGCAGGCAATAATTAGCTGCGCACCTTGTGTGCAGAGGCTACGAATATCAGCCTCATAGACGACTAGGCCCTTACGTCTGGCTTGCTCTAGAGATCCCACGCATGCGTCATATCCCTTAAATGTCACGCTATGCATGTCTTTGAGGCGGTCCATGAGACAGCCATCCCCGCACCCTAGTTCCGTTACACGGTTAACGGCTGGCGTGCGTTCTAGAAATGTGCGCACTACCTGCTCTGTCATATTCATACGTTCCGTGTGGCCTATTTGATGTGCGGGGTCTATCCACGGGTGGGCGGCAAAAAATTCTGGGGTAGTGAAGTAAGGTGTTTCCCCTTCAGGAAATAGGCGCCATTGCGTCATTACAGGACCTCACCTAATATGACTTGAAACATTCCTACTGTTTCGTGTCGTATTATTTTGAATCCCGCATTCCGTAGCATGTTCCTATAGCCTTGCATGTCCCAAGCCCAAGCATGGCATTCATCATGTGATGCGTCTGTTTCAGTATGCGGAGAGGAGGCTACTAAATATAGGGATTCTCCGGCTAGCCATTCTACTACCTCATGCGGGTCAGCTAAATGTTCCAAAACTTCCGTGCATACAACTACTTCCCCTACTTCTACTTTATGTCTATCTTTACCGAATACGTCTAGCGGGTAGGCGTTTACTCCCCTTTCAGCCCATCCTACTTGTGATGATGGCTGAAAATCGTATCCCCACGATTTAGTGTGAGGCATATCTTTCAACAGTGATAGTAGCCCCCCATCCCCGCACCCAAAGTCAGATATCGTAACATCCGGGGGTTTAGGGAACATGTCTACCGCTTCTTGTATAAAATCTAAAGCTAAATACAGTCGATCTTTATGTGCGGGTTGTTCTAAATGCCGGGCCCTTTCCCTGTGCTCATGAAATTCGTATGTGCTAACGTATGGGGTTTCGCCTTCCGGAAAGAGCCTGTATTCTGTCACAGTTTTTCTACCCTCCCGCGCCAGTCGCCACTATTAAACCACGCAACATACGCGGCGTGATCTTTATCGTACTGCTCTCCACCGTTCACTTCACGATAGCCGTCATCCCACTGCACGCCCTTATTCGCGATAGGATGACAATGTTCGATAATAACTTGCGGCAAATAAAGGAGCTTCCCAGCTGCCCGCCCAATATCCGCCCACGCATTGTCTAAATATAAATGAATCATTCCCGGCGGGCAGAAATATCCCAACGCTTTAATAATATCAGTTGTCATCGCTACGGCCGTGGGTAGATTAGCGCCCTGAATAAGATCGTTACCGTAAAGGACACATTTGTTGTTTGCTACGTGGGCGGCTTTAGATATTTCTAAATCCCAATCAACCGTACGGGGCCGGTGGTCGTCGCCCATAAACCCCACAATATCCAGACCGCCGGTAGGGTCGTCTCGCCCCAAGTAGAGGTTGGTGTAGTGGTTGATGGTGGGCCCGAGTCGCATGCGGTTGCCGACAAACATTTCCGCCCACTCGGGGCGTTTAAGCTCTAGGTACCC
>k87-323586_pt1 | contig 12530 bp, 13 predicted proteins | sample MGYA00084034_6733716 | MGnify analysis MGYA00084034
GCCCTGCTCGGTCGACGTCTCCAAAAATGGTAGTTCAGGCGAGAGCGCCTTGTCGTCGGCGCGGCTCCGCTTCGCACACCCAAGCTTCCCTGGCGAACCACTCGTGCTCGGTCCGACAAATCGGACAGTATGCGCGCGCGAAAAAAACCGGCGTGGCCGCGAAGCTCTTGCGGTCGGCGACGATGCCCGTGGGAATGTCTTGTCCCGTCTCGGGGCATCTGATCATGACGGCGCCCATTGGCCTCTCCCATCTCAAGCTATGCTGCCAAGTTCCATAGAGCGCAGGTGTGAACATGGTTTGACGCAATGGCGACGGGATCGCGGAGTGCGCGAGTTACGCGACTTTTACCCAAGAAAATCGCCATCAGCGTGGGAACCAAAGTGATCACAAGCGCGTTGGCATCAACCTAAGACTTATGAAAAATGAGAGCCGTCATGCCTCGACCTCAAATCCGTGACGATGCCCGGGTTGCGGCCTTCGTGCTGGGTGCATCGCGCACACGCTATCTGGTGATGCGACAGGAAGATGTCTGGTTCATCACTTTCAACGGCGAAGAATTCGGGCCCTACCGGAGCGAACGCGAAGCCATGCTGTTCGCGACCGACGCGGCCCATAAGCTGGGCGAACTGGGGGAGGACACCCAGGTCTTCCGGGTCGATGAAAACGGGGCGGCGGAGCCGGTTTGGACCTACGGTCTCGACCCCTATCCGCCGGCGTCGTAAGGCATCTCGGTTCTATTTCTGCAAGCGATGACCGCACGCCCCGGCGCCTGTATGAAGGGGCATGCGCACCGACCTGTTCGATTTCGACCTGCCGCGTGACCGCATTGCGCTTCGTCCCGCCGCGCCGCGGGATACGGCGCGGCTATTGGTCGTGCGTCCGGGCCAGACGCCCGAATGGGATGATCGCGGCGTGCGCGACCTGCCGGATCTGTTGCGTTCCGGCGACGCAATCGTGGTCAACGACACCAAGGTGATCCCGGCGCGGCTGAAAGGCCGGCGTCTTGGGCGCGGCGAGACCCAGCCGGCGATCGAGGCCACGTTACACCGCCGGCTCGACAGCTCGCGCTGGCGTGCCTTTGTGCGGCCGGCAAAACGCCTGGAGACGGGCGATGTCTTGCGCTTCGGCACCGAAGGCCGCGTGTGTTTTCTAGGCCAGCTCGACGCCACCGTCGAGGCCAAAGGCGAGGGGGGCGAAGTGACGTTGGCGTTCGCATTCCACGGGCCGGTGCTCGACCAGGCCATCGACGAGCGCGGCGCCATGCCGCTGCCGCCCTACATCGCCGCGCGGCGTGCACCCGATGAGCGCGACCGGGGCGACTATCAGACCATGTTCGCGCAGCTCGAAGGATCGGTGGCGGCGCCTACCGCGGGACTGCACTTCACCGAGGCTCTGCTTGCAGCTCTGACGGCGCGCGGGATCACGATCCACAAGACGACGCTCCACGTCGGGGCAGGGACGTTCCTCCCGGTCAAGGCGGCCGACACCGACGGGCATCGCATGCATGCCGAGCATGGCAGCCTGAGCGGGGAAACCGCGGATGCGCTCAACGCCGTGCGGCGCGCCGGGGGACGCATCATCGCGGTGGGGTCGACCTCCTTGCGGCTGCTTGAAAGCGCGAGCGGGGAGGACGATGTGATCCGAGCCTTCCAGGGGGAGACGGCGTTGTTCATCACGCCGGGCTACCGCTTCCGCGTCGTCGATGTGATGATGACCAATTTCCACCTGCCGCGCTCGACCCTGTTCATGCTGGCGGCAGCGTTTTCCGGCCTCGACGTGATGCAGCGCGCCTACGCGCACGCCATCCGGGACGACTATCGATTCTACTCCTATGGCGATGCTTGCCTGCTGTTCCGCCCTTGAGCCGCGCGACCCGAGGCGTGGTGGTCCCGGGCTTGCCATCTCTTGCGCTGCGGGCTAAGCATGAATACCAATATAGGTTACATCTATTCTGATATCTGAAACATGATAACTGGACCTCAGATGCGGGCCGCGCGGGCGCTGCTGGACATCGATCAACGCGAACTCGCCCAGCGTTCAGGGCTTTCGCTCCCTACGATCCAACGCATGGAATCGAGCGGCGGGGTCGTGCGCGGGAACGTCGATTCGCTGATGAAGCTCGTCGATGCGCTTGCGGCCGCCGGGATCGAACTGATCGCCGAAGGCGCCACCAGCCACGAGGGTGGTCGCGGCGTGCGGCTGAAACGGTGAACGCGAGAATTGCACCTCGGCGACCCGTGCGCAGTTGCCACCACGCGCAAGGGAAATAGCTGATGGTGCTGCTCGCCCTTGCCTGCGCCGCCGTGCTGATCGCGACCGCCGCCCTTGCCCTGGCAATCCGAGAGCCGTCGCGTGCCCGCCAAGCAGTCTACGGCATTTGCCTGATCGCTTCGTCGGCGCTGCTGGTGATCGCAGTCCTTGCGCTGCTGGGCATCGCCCGGACGCCGTCCACCGCCATCCTTCCGCTCGGCATTCCCTGGCTGGGCGCGCGTTTTCGCCTCGATGCGCTCTCGGCCTTTTTCCTGGCCGTGGTCGCGCTCGGCGCGGCCGCGGCCAGCCTGTTTGCGCTTGGATACGGCCGCCACGAGGCGGCACCGCGCCGGGTGCTGCCGTTCTATCCGGCCTTTCTCGCCGGCATGTGCATCGTCGTGCTCGCCGACGACGCATTCACGTTTCTGGTGTCCTGGGAGTTCATGTCGTTGTCGTCATGGGCGCTGGTCATGGCGCATCAACGCGTGCCCGACAACGTGCGTGCCGGATACGTCTATCTCATCATGGCGAGTTTCGGCACGCTTGCGCTGCTGCTGATGTTCGGATTGTTCGCGGGCCCCGACGGAAGTTATGCCTTCGCCGACATGCGCGCGGCAGACCTTTCGGCAGGGGCCGCGGGCGCCGTTCTCGTCCTTGCCCTGATCGGTGCCGGTTCCAAAGCCGGTCTGGTGCCGCTGCATGTCTGGTTGCCGCTCGCGCATCCGGCCGCGCCGAGCCACGTCTCGGCCCTGATGAGCGGCGTGATGACCAAGGTCGCCGTCTACGGCTTCGTGCGCATCGTATTCGATCTGCTCGGAACACCCGCCTGGTGGTGGAGCATGGTGGTGCTTGCGCTTGGCGGCATCACCGCCGTGATGGGCGTGCTCTATGCCCTGATGCAGCACGACCTCAAACGGCTGCTCGCATACCACACGGTCGAGAACATCGGGATCATCTTTATCGGGCTCGGCCTCGCGCTCGCATTCAAGGCCCATGGTATGGCGCTGGCGGCGGCGCTCGCCCTGACCGCCGGCCTGCTGCATGTTTTCAATCATTCGATCTTCAAAAGTCTTCTGTTCTTTGGCGCCGGCGCGGTGCTTACGGCAACCGGCGAGCGTGACATGGAGCACCTCGGCGGCCTCATCCACAGGATGCCCCAGACCGCCTTTGTGTTCCTGGTCGGATGCGCGGCGATCTCGGCGCTGCCGCCGCTCAACGGCTTCGTTTCGGAATGGTTGACCTTCCAAGCGATCTTGCTCAGCCCGCAGATTCCGTCCTGGGGACTCAAGCTATTGGTGCCGGCCGTCGGCGCGCTCCTCGCGCTCTCGGCAGCACTTGCCGCCGCCTGCTTCGTCAAGGCATTCGGCGTGACCTTTCTCGGCCGCGCCCGCACGCCGGCGGCCGCGCACGCGCGCGAAACCGACCGGTTTTCGCTGGCGGCGATGTTCTTCTTTGCCGCGCTCTGCCTGGTCGCCGGCATTCTGCCCGGCGCCTTCATCGATGCGCTGGCGCCCGTGGTGCAAAGCCTGGTGGGGGCTCGCATGCCGGTGCAAAGCGGCGTCGACTGGCTCTCAATCGTCCCGGTCGCCGAAAGCCGCAGCTCGTATAACGGCCTCCTGGTCTTCCTGTTCATGCTGCTGTCGGGGGCGCTCGCGGCCTGGGCAATCCACCGCTGGGCGTCCGACAAGGTGCGCCGTGCCCCGCCGTGGGACTGCGGGTACCCCGATGCGAGCCCGGCAACCCAGTACACCGCATCGAGCTTCGCGCAGCCGATCCGTCGCGTGTTCGGCGCGGTCGTGTTTCGCGCCCGCGAACATGTCCATATGCCCGCGCCAGGCGCGCTGGAGCCCGCGCGACTGACGGTGGACATGCGCGACCTGGTCTGGGATTCCCTCTACGCGCCCGTCGCCGGCGGCGTGAGCTTTGCCGCCGATCGGCTCAATCATTTGCAGTTCCTGACGATCCGACAATTCCTCAGCCTGGTCTTCGCCGCGCTCGTGCTCCTGCTGCTGGTACTTGCGATATGGCCTTGATCCTCGATCTCGTCGTTCAGGGTTTGCAGATGCTTTTGGTGCTGCTGCTGGCACCGCTGCTCACCGGCTTCGTGCGCAAGGTGAAGGCGCGCCTGCTGCTCCGGCGAGGGCCGCCCCTGATCCAGCCCTATCGCGACCTGGCGCGGCTCATGCGCAAGGAGGTCGTGCTGGCGGAGAATGCTTCCTGGCTGTTCCGCGTCAGTCCCTACCTCATCTTCGCCGCTACCTGGGTGGCGGCATCATTGGTGCCGACCTTCCGCACCGGTCTGCTGTTTTCCTGGTCGGCCGACCTCATCGTCATCATCGCGCTCCTGGGCAGTGCGCGCTTCTTCCTCGCGTTGGCCGGGCTGGATGTCGGCACCAGCTTCGGCGGCATCGGCTCCAGCCGCGAGATGATGATCGCCTCGCTCGCGGAGCCCGCCATGATCATGGTGGTGTTTACGGTCGCGCTGCTCGCCGGCTCGACCCAGCTCTCGACCATGGCCGCTTTCCTGGTGTCGTCGGACGTGGGCCTGAGGGTGTCGCTGGGACTGGCGCTGTTCGCATTGATCATGGTGGCCATTGCCGAGAATGCCCGGATTCCGGTCGACAATCCGGCAACGCATCTCGAATTGACCATGGTGCATGAGGCCATGGTGCTCGAATATTCCGGGCGCCATCTGGCGCTGATCGAGCTTTCCGCTTCCCTGAAGCTCCTGCTCTATCTGTCGTTGATCGCCTGCCTGTTCGTTCCATGGGGATTAATGCCTGCCGGGGCCGCCGTCGCGCTGCTGGCGATCGGTATCCTCGCCTACATCGTCAAGCTCGCGGCTGGCGGATTTCTGCTTGCGCTGTTCGAGACCTCGATCGCCAAGATGCGGGTCTTCCGCGTGCCGGAATTCCTGGGCGCCGCACTGATGCTCGGTCTGTTGGCGACCCTTCTCCTGTTCGTCTCACGGAGCCTGTAGATGCGCGGGAGCCTGAACTTCGACATCGCCCATCTGCTCGCAGGCTCGCTGGTGCTGGTGAGCTTCCTCGAGCTCTACCAAGACCGTCTCTATGCGCTGCTCAACATGTTTGCGCTCCACGCCTTGGTATTGGCGCTCTCGGTGGGGTGGCAGGCTCATATCCAGGACGCACCGCATCTGTACGTGACCGCGGCGATCGCGCTCGTGTTCAAGGCAATCGTTATTCCGGTCGCGCTGCATCGGATCATCGTTCGCCTGGGCATCCATCGCGAAATCGAAAAGGTAGTCGGCGTCGGGCCGGCGATGTTGCTGGGAATGGGCTTGGTCGCCCTGTCGATGGTGGTGATGCTGCGGGTGACGGCCGACGCCGACCCGCTCGCGCGCGAAGATCTCGCCTTCGCGCTCTCGGTGGTGTTGCTCGGCCTGCTGATGATGGTGACACGGCGCAACGCGGTGAGCCAGGTCATCGGCTTCATGTCGCTCGAGAACGGCCTCGTGCTCGCCGCAACCGGCGCCAAGGGCATGCCGCTGGTCGTCGAGATCAGCGTCGCGTTTTCGATTCTCATCGCTTTCATTGTCATCGGCATTTTCCTGTTCCGCATTCGCGAGCGCTTCGACACCGTGGATGTCCAGGCGCTCGATCGCTTCCGCGGAGAGCGGCGATGACGGTGTTTGAACCGGCCGCAGCGGTTCTCGGCATTCCCGCCGTCGCGGCGGCGCTTCTGGTGATGTTGCCGGGCTACCGGCTCACTGCGACCCTCAATGTGACTGCCACGTTCCTCACGTTCCTCGCGGCGGTGTCGCTGTTCTTCGGCCGTCCGCCACCCGGTCCATATCTGCTGGTGGACGACCTCAACAATGTCTTCATCGTACTGACGACATTCGTCGGCTTCACCACCAGCGTGTTCAGCGCGAGCTATATCGGTCATGAGCTCGAGATCGGGCGCCTGAACCCGCGAGTGCTGCGCTTCTACCACGCGATGTACCAGGTGCTGATGTTCGCGATGAACCTCGCGCTCATCACCAACAATATCGGCGTGATGTGGGTGGCGATCGAGCTCGCGACGCTGACGACCGTGCTCATGGTCGGCATCTATCGCACGCACGAAGCGCTCGAGGCGGCGTGGAAATATTTCATCCTCGGCAGCGTGGGCATCGCCCTTGCGCTGTTCGGCACCATCCTCGTCTACATGGCGGCGCGGCCGGTGATCGGGGAGGGGCTCGATGCCATGGTGTGGACCGTGCTGATGACGCGCGGGGGCGCCTTCGACCCGGCATTGCTCAATGTCGCGTTCGTATTCCTTCTGCTCGGCTACGGTACCAAGGTCGGTCTGGCGCCACTGCACGCCTGGCTGCCCGACGCCCACGCCGAAGGCCCGACGCCGATATCCGCGGTGCTCTCGGGACTGTTGCTCAACGTCGCGCTCTACGCGCTGCTGCGTTTCAAGATGCTGCTCGCACTCAATCCAGGTGCGCTGGCGCCGGGCCCGCTGATGGTGTCGATGGGCCTCATCTCGCTCGTGTTCGCGGCGTTCATGCTGTACCGCCGCCGCGACATCAAGCGGATGTTCGCCTACTCATCGATCGAGCATATGGGCATCATCACCTTTGCCTTCGGCATGGGAGGTCCGCTCGCGAATTTTGCCGGTCTCCTTCACATGACCATGCATTCGCTGACCAAATCGGCGATCTTTTTCGCCGTCGGTCACATTGCCCAGGTCAAGGGCACGCAACGCATCGCCGATATGGGCGGGCTTACCACAACGAATCCGGTGCTCGGCTGGGGGTTGGTGCTCGGCGTCGTCGCCATTGCAGGATTCCCGCCGCTCGGGATCTTCATGAGCGAGTTTCTGGTTATCACCTCGACCTTCGCGCGCGCGCCGTGGCTGGCCATTGTGCTTGTCGTCGGCATCCTCGTCGGCGTCGCCGCGCTGTTCCTGCGGTTGAACACGATTGCATTCGGCGAACCGCGCGGCACGACGGCGGAAGCCAAGGCCTCCTACGTCCCGATGTTCGCGCATCTCGCGCTCGTCTTCGCCGCCGGCATCTATCTGCCGCCGGCGCTGGTCACCTGGTTCCAGAACGTCGCGAAGGTGTTGGGATAGAGGGATGTCGGCGCTGACAGACATGATCGCAGGAGAGGCGGTCCCAGGTCACGGCGGGTGCCCGCGAGTGGTTGTGAACGAGGATGGCTGGCGCCTCGCGATCAACCAGCTGTCGGCCGGCTCCTGGACGCTGCTCGGCTTGTGGGGCGACACGGGCGCGGTGCACATGGCCACGCTGGCCGAGGATACGCGTGAGATTGCGGTCGTCACCATTCCGTGCCCGGACGGGCGCTTCCCCTCGGTCGGGGCGCTGCATCCGCCGGCCATCCGCCTGGAACGGGCCATCCGCGACCTCTATGGCGTCGTGCCGGTCGGCTTGCCCGATGACCGGCCCTGGCTCGATCTCGGTTTCTGGGATGTTCAACACCCCCTCGGGCAGCGCCACAGCGCTCCCTCGTCGCGCGCGCCGTACACCTTCCTGCCGGCCGAGGGCGAGAATCTGCACCAGATCCCGGTCGGTCCGGTTCATGCCGGCATCATCGAGCCCGGGCATTTCCGCTTCACCGCCAATGGCGAGACGGTCGTGCGGCTGGAAGAGCGCCTCGGCTACGTTCACAAGGGCATCGAGGGCCTGATGGCGGGCGCTACCCTCGACGAGGCCGCACGACTGGCCGGCCGCACCTCAGGCGACAGCACCGTGGCTTATGCTCTTGCCTATGCCCACGCCGTGGAAGCGGCGGCCGGAGTGCAGGTCCCGCCACGCGCGAGCCATCTGCGCGCGCTGATGGCCGAGCTCGAGCGGCTCGCCAACCACTTCGGGGATATCGGGGCTGTCTGCAATGACGCCTCGTTCTCGCTCATGCACGCGCATTGCGGCGTTCTGCGCGAGCGGACCTTGCGGGCGGCGGATGCATGCTTCGGCCATCGGCTGATGATGGATGCCGTGCTGCCCGGCGGCATCGCCCGTGACCTCGCTGCCGATGGCGTAGGGCACGTCACGGCCTTGTTGCAGGACATCCGGCGGTCGTTCCCCGAACTGATCGAGCTCTACGACAACACGGCCTCACTGCAGGACCGCACCGCCTCCACCGGAATCCTGCGCGCCGAGCTGGCACGGCAGTTTGGCGCCGGCGGCTACGTCGGGCGTGCCAGCGGCCGCGCCTTCGACGCGCGCAAGATCCCAGGGTATCGGCCGTACGATCAGCTCGCCTTCGATATTCCCGTCCTCCAGAGCGGTGACGTCAACGCCCGCGTCTGGGTCCGTATCCGCGAGATCGAGCAAAGCCTCGGGCTGGTCGAGCAGACCCTGAACACTCTACCCAGCGGCGCGGTTCGGACGGAGCTCGATTTGACGGCGGGGATACGCGAAGGTCTCGGGATGGCGGAGGCATTTCGCGGCGATGTGCTGGCGTGGGTCCGCCTCGATGTTGACCGGATCACGCGCTGCCATCTGCGCGATCCGTCCTGGTTTCAATGGCCGCTGCTGGAAGCCGTGATCGAAGGCAACATCGTTGCGGACTTTCCCCTGTGCAACAAATCGTTCAACTGCTCCTATTCCGGACATGATCTCTAGCCGCCCGAGACATTCTCCTGGCCCGCCGATGGCGGCCGATCGACACCAGGTGTTTGTCGGTCACGCTTCACGAGGATGACGGTATGCGCAGAATATTGTTCGAAGGCTTGGTGCGCCGCCCGCTCACGGAAGCGCCGCCGGTGGCGAACGACGCCGCGCTGGCCGCGCTGGCAGCGAACGTCGACCGCGCGGCACGCCGGCGGCTCGGCCGCAGCTTGTCAATTCGCGAGGTCGATGCCGGCTCGTGCAACGGCTGCGAGCTCGAGATCCACGCCCTCAACAACGCGGTCTATGATCTCGAGCGTTTCGGGCTGCGCTTTGTGGCGTCACCGCGCCATGCAGACGTGCTATTGGTCACCGGACCGGTCACCAGGAACATGCGCGAGGCGCTTGCGCGCACCTACCACGCGACGCCCGACCCGAAATGGGTCGTCGCCGTCGGCGACTGCGCGCTCGACGGCGGCCTCTTCTCCGGCAGCTACGCGGTCATCGGCGGGGTTTCGGCCGTTGTCCCGGTCGATCTCCACATCCCCGGCTGCCCGCCGCGCCCGGTGCAATTGCTCAAGGGCCTGCTGTCATTGCTGGAGGCCGCATGAAACACGACCCTGAGCAGGGCGGGAGCCTGCGCGGTGATGGTTGCGCCGCGAAGTTATCTGGGTCAGAAGCCAAATCGTAATGGAGCAATCCGATCCCACCTTAGCGCCGGTGCCGGCGCCGATGCACGACGCATTCTTTTCCTTCCGCCTGCTGGCGACGGACGGCGACGCCCGCCGCGGCGAGATCGCGACCGCGCACGGGCTGGTCGCAACGCCGTTTTTCATGCCGGTGGGCACACAAGCGACGGTGAAAGGTCTTACGCCCGAAGCCGTGCGCGCAACCGGCGCAGAGATCGTGCTCGCCAACACCTATCACCTGATGCTGCGCCCCGGCGCCGAGCGGGTTGCCGCGCTCGGCGGCCTGCACACGTTCATGAACTGGTCGTATCCGATCCTGACCGATTCCGGCGGTTTCCAGGTCATGTCGCTCTCGCAGCTGCGCAAGGTCGCGGACCACGGCGTGACATTCCGTTCGCACATCGACGGCGCCAGAGTCGAGCTTTCACCCGAGCGCGCGATCGAGATCCAGAACCTGCTGGGGTCGGATATCGCGATGCAGCTCGACGAATGCCTACGGTTGCCGGCTTCACGTGGCGAGCTCGAACGCGCCATGCGGCTTTCGCTCGCCTGGGCCGAGCGCAGCAAACGCGCCTTCGAAAGCGCGCCCCGGTGCGGCGCCTTGTTCGGCATCGTGCAAGGTGGCGATGATCCGCAACTGCGTCTCGAAAGCGCGCGTGCTCTTACCTCTGTCGGCTTCCACGGCTATGCCATCGGTGGGCTCGCCGTGGGCGAGCCGCAGGAGATGATGCTGCACACGATTGCCGAGGTGGCGCCCGCGCTTCCCGCCGAGCGTCCACGTTATCTCATGGGGGTCGGAACGCCCGACGATCTCCTGGCTGCGGTGGCGCGCGGCATCGACATGTTCGATTGCGTGCTGCCCACCCGCAACGGCCGCCACGGGCTGGCCTTCACCCGTTTCGGGCCGATCAATCTCAAGAATGCCCGCCACGCGGACGATCCGCGTCCCCTCGATGACGCAAGCTCCTGCTCCGGGGCGCGTGATTATTCCCGGGCCTATCTCCATCACTTGGTGAAGGCAAACGAGATGCTCGGTGCGATCCTGCTCACCATGGTCAACGTTACGTATTATCAGGAGTTGATGGCGGGCATCCGCGCAGCGATCACGGTCGGTAACTTCACGAATTTCTGCGCGCAGACCCGCGAAAGCTGGGCGCGTGGCGACGTGGCACCCGCGCAAGGTATTTAGGTCCTCGACCGCACGCGACGACTGGCGCAAACTCCGCCGAATAAACCGTCTGAGGGGTATCAACCCTCAGGGTCAAGGCGGAGGAAAACGTCATGAGATGGAAAGGCGCTTTTGTCGCCGCGATCGCGCTTGCTCCGATTGCGTTTGAAGCCAATGCACAGAAATGGCCGGCCCGCCCAATCGAGATAATCATCCCGTTCCCGGCCGGCAGCGGAGTGGACGTGATCGGCCGTGCGGTCGCCAGCGCATTGGCGGACCAGTCGGGCCAGCAGGTGGTCGTGAATAATCGCGATGGCGCTTCGGGAACAATCGGCTTCAACGCGTTGGCTGCGGCCACGCCTGACGGGAGCACCATCGCGTTTGGTCCTACGACGCCGATCGCCAACGCGCCCTATCTGGTGAAGGGAGTGCGCTATCGGGTCGAATCATTCGATTATCTCTGCCAGATTTTCGAGAACGTGTTCACCATCGCGGTCGCGCCGCAGTCGAAATTCAAATCAATGCATGACCTGATTGCGGCAGCCAGGGAAAATCCGGGCAAGCTGACCTATGGCCACGCCGGAACCGGCACCATTCCGCATCTGGCGGTCGAGAACTTCGCCGAGGCTCTGAAGCTGAAATTCCAGGCGGTGCCATTCCGTGGCGACGCTCCGGTGCTGCCAACCCTGCTCAAGGGCGATATCGATTTCGGTGCACCGGCCGTATCCACGATCCACGGGCAGAATTTTCGCCCGCTGCTGGTGTTTTGGCAGGCCCGGCACCCGGCCTATCCAGACATGCCGATCGCACGCGAGCTTGGCGCCGCCAGCGAGGTGCCGCCCGGCCACAACGGCCTCTACGCGCCGGGCGGATTGCCGCTCGCTACGAAGACGGCGTTGGAGCGGCATTGCGCCGATGTCGTGAAGAGCGAGGTGGTTCGACAGATCATCACCAATACCGGACAGAGCATCCGTTATCTCAGCGGCGCCGAATTCCAGGCGCAGACAATTGCGGACTACCGATTCAAGGGCGAGTTGATCCAGCGCCTCGGCTTGGGCGCGCAATAGGGGCTCGACGACGCCGTTGCATGGGCGCAGAATAAAACCAATCTAAACAGGCGCGGCAAGCGCTGAGATTTCGGGAGACCGCGGATGGCCATCAATCTCAAAGTCAACGGGGTGCCTCGCTCGGTGACAGCCGAGCCGGACACGCCGTTGCTCTACGTGCTGCGCAACGATCTCGAACTCAACGGCGCCAAGTATGGCTGCGGGCTGTCTCAATGCGGCGCCTGCACCGTGCTGGTCGACGGCCGAGCGGTACGCTCCTGCGTCACACCGATCAGCGCGCTGGAGATGAGCGAGATCACGACCCTCGAAGGTCTCGGCTCGATCGACAAGCCGCACGTGCTCCAGCAGGCGTTCATCGAGGAGCAGGCAGCCCAGTGCGGCTACTGCACCAGTGGCATGATCATGTCGGCGAAGGAACTGCTTGACCGCAATCCACGGCCGAACGAGCCCGATGTCCGCGCCGCGCTCGTCGGCAATCTCTGCCGCTGCGGCACCCATAACCGGATCATTCGCGCAGTACTACGCGCTGCCCAGGCAAGCGGGAGGACCTGAGGATGAACGCTCCCGCTTTCACGCGACGCCGTTTCACCGGCGGGCTTGGTGCGTTCGTGGTGACTTTCTCGCTCGATCCCAATCTTGCCCTGGGTCAGGAAAGGCTGCCCGGAAGCCTGCAGAACAATCGCAGGCTCGACGGCTGGATTCGCATAAATCCCGACGGTTCCGCGACCATCTTCACGGGAAAGGTCGAACTGGGGCAGGGTATCCTCACCGC
>k87-1103310_pt1 | contig 12364 bp, 12 predicted proteins | sample MGYA00084034_6733716 | MGnify analysis MGYA00084034
GAGATTGAGTATAGCCTTAACAATTCCAAAACTGGCAATGAAAGATAGAATTAATACATTAGATTCTAGGCCAAATTCTTCTTTTCCCAGAAGTGGAACTACTGTTTGTTCAAGACCAATCATGGCTCCTACAAATGCATTGACTAATACCAGAAGCAGAAACTGATTGATATTTGCTTTTAGACCTAGCCTTATGGCTGGAATCCTGCCATCATTTTTATCGTCGTTAGTTTCGCTATGATTCAAGATATCTGAGCATACTATACAGAAGACCCATCTATTACAATATTTCCTTTTTCAACGAAAGCTGCTTAAAATAACTTTTCCGTGTGTTTACGATGTTTGCTTTATCACGTATTTAACATAGCCTTCGATATATCAATCACTAATACAGATTCCTTCGTCCACCATTGCCATGAATTACTGGCCAGCAACAGCAATTTAGAACATGGCAGCGAGGACACTCAGTTGATGATTTGCTCTGCATACATTCGTGTGGACTACAGCCACAATCAATACATGTTATTTTCATCTGTTACACATCATATGGTACCTAGTATTTTAAATGATCCTGGTGTTCTAATGCCAGAACATAACTTTAGTCGTATTTGTCATGCAATCATGCATAGATTGGAATGATAAGACAAATAATTGAGATAGAATTCTTTGAGTTATTTTAATTCACTATATTTCTGAATTCTGTGATAAATCTAACTTCGGATCCCGGTTCCTTAGAGTAGATGAATCCTGGTTCCTTAAAGCATTATTAAGGAATCTTAAGTCCCTGCGTTGATACCTATCTTGAACTACAGAATCTAGTGCTTCTTCAGGCGTAACTTTGGACATACTAGTATTTTGTAATAAGACTCTATAAGTTCTTTTTTTTGAATATTTGAGTATAACTAATCATACTTTACATATAGTCTTTCCTTAAATCCATAACACAACTTTGCACAATCCTCTTATGCATATAGTATAAGGCAAAAATTAGAATCGCAACAGAAATTATTCTTAACGGGATTTGATAAATTGTGAGGAGATTAGTAGTAATGACACCAATACTACCGAATGTAGATATCAAAAGAAATCCTACAGATGAACAACTACTACACACACCGGAAATGATGCTCAGAGACGATCCAGAAAATAACGATTTCCTGCGAATCTTCAGTCTGGAGTGCCCTATAGCATAAATATTCATGCTAACTAAGATTTCCAATAGGATCGAAACTATTGTAGTCAAGATAAATCCTGTAATCGCATCTTTGGGTAGATAAAAGATCCAAATTGGTTCAAAGAATATGAGTTGGTCAAAGACATTGAATAGGATCCAAATAGGAATTGTAACAGCTGCAGCTATTAGGATGTACATAGGTGTCGAAAATACGACTTTAAACGACTTTAAACGATAGTGGTAATGAAATCAACTCTTTAATTCTTTAATTCATCTAGCTTCTTTTCAATGACAGATTGGAATGCAGGAAAAGGCTGTGCTCCTCTTATTATCTCCAGATTTGAGCCGTCGATGCTATTTACTATAATAAAAGAAGGAGTATCAAAGAATCCCTGTGAATTAGCAAGCTTGACATCATTACCGATAAATTCCTTATGCCTTTGAGCCTCAAAACAAGTGTTGAATTGCTTCACTTCCAGTTCTGGTATTTGAGATGACAGCATTTTCAAATTATCTTTATTGACCCATCCTGAATCAATACCTTTCTGATTCTCGTATAATACCTTGTAAAATTGCCAGAACTTCCCTTGTTCGTTTGCACATTGAGCGGCCAGATGAGCGCCCATAGAATCAAATCCTCTATTCGGAAGGTGTTTGAAAACTAAAGCTATCTTTCCTGTCTGTATATATGTCTCATTAATTAGGGGTTCAGTATTTTTTACGTGCCTTGCGCATAGATGACATTGAAAGTCACTAAAATCTATTATAGTAATGGGAGCTGTGAGATTTCCAAGATAAGGTGAACCCTGTTCTATCAGATTTGATAATGAAAATGGTGATGAACCTATAGAATCATTAGTTTGTGCCATCGCTGAGGTACTATGGTTAAGAGAAAGGATATTAGGCGAGAATAACAAAATACCAAAAATAAGCCCTGTCATTACTACTAATGTCGATAAAAGTTTAGCTCTCATACGATTTTGTCCCTGCAAGATGTTTCCATTATTCATCATAGAATATCAAATAAAAAAACATTAACCTTTCTTATCAAATATCCAGCGCATTACCTCACCCAATTAACGGTGATTATACGACTCCGTGTCAGGATGAAATGCGACCCACTCAAACCAAAATCCTTCATCGTATGGCAAACGAATAAGCTCTCTTCCTTTTAACTCTCCCTGAACTGAAATTCCTTCGAAATTCCATTCACTCCCTGTATTTAGGTCTACAAAGGTGTTATTCTGAGGATTGTATTTGAACTGCAAAACTTGATTGCCAATGACAGGATCAAATGCTCTTACCATAAAAGGGAATGATGAAAGTAGCGCTATAGATTTGTTATTGATTTTATCATTAATTATTTTATTGTCTTCTATGTCTTGAAGTTTGTATGCTTTGTATTGGCCGTTATTTTCTAGGCCTATAACAATTTCCTTTGGTCCAAGTCTATCATCTTGATTAGATATTGGAAACAGTACTTCTGAATTAGTATAGTAATTTCTATATGGATCTGCGCCATACGGTCTACTAGATCCTGTATCCCTTGAGAGTACCTTACTTTCTGGATATAATTCCATCCATTCCTTCCAATTTGCAACATCAAAAGGAATCCTTTGCAGATTGACCCCTGCATATTTGCCTACTATTCCCTGTGCAAGCGCTTGACTCCATAGTGAATCACTTGTTCTATCATACATTACTAAATTGCTATTATACAGCTTACCTGAGGTTCCAAACTCTACAGTATTGCCATCTTCTAAAGTGCGATTAAAGACTTGATTAGTAAAACATAATGGACAGTAAGTTATTGCTACTGGAACTCCACCTACATTATCATTTACAATTTCATGCCAAACTAATATCTGAAGTGGATATGCACGGATATCTCCATTGACATTTAGTCCAACAACTAATTCAGAATCTTCTAAGATTTCATCAGCCTCTTTTATTGACGTAAACTTGGGATTGTCTATCGATGGAATTCCATCAGGGGGTGGACCTCCGCTGACTAATTGATCTAGTGGAACAATACTTTTTACTTCTTCTTGAGCTGATAGTGCTGTTGTCGACCTTGAAGTAGAAGTGGAAAGAGGATTATTGATATTAGAGTGGGCTAATAATAGTGTAATTATAATTCCTATACCTAAACTCACCACAACCATGAGAGTTATTCCTAGTCTCCTGCTCATTGACACTTTAGATATCAATATTGTACATCCCCCTTTCCTACTAATTTGCTCTCTATTGTACTTTGGTTTATGTTCTTGCTATCATCATCATCATTATAATTTGAATGCGTCCCCTCTAACAACATTCTTCTTTCAATTAGCTCTTGTCTAAGGTGTAATATTGAAAGACCTGCAAAGCCTAAGACTATAGCAAGACCAACATATGACAATAGTGTAGAATATTCGATCAGTATTACAGAAACTGTACCGCCAAAAATAGAAGGCAACATTGATAAAATAAAGAGCCAGCTCCCACAACATCCTAAAGGTACTAGAGAAAAGAATGAAAGAAATGAGCTCATGAGAGTACCTCCACCCGTACCCGTACCCGTACCATCAGTTCGCCGACTTATACGAAAAACACGCCAGATGTCTTTATGTTGCTGCTTATGCGTTCTTCTCTCATCTAATCTACATCCTAGTCCTTTACTATAAGTTGATGTGAATACTTGTATTCCTATGCCTATTGCAAGACCAACGATTATGATACCATTTACTTTTAATGCAGCGCTAATGGCCATACTAGGAGGAAGATTAGGAGTAGTTATAACGACAACAGCAAGGTAAATGATTGCGGTAATTATACCAACTATTACGCCTTTCACTAAAGCATTTCTTGTGTTACGACTTAAATTACTAGAAATGGTTGCTAATAGTTTGACCTTCATAAGGGCTGTTACCACTGTATTACTATTTGATTTCTAGTATATATCGTCATACTCCAACGGTTAAAGAAATGATTGAACAGCTAAAGACTATTGTGAATGTCATTCTTTAACCTTTATACACTACTCCTTAAGCCCTAGTCAAAGAATAGAATAGAATGGATAGTTAAAGGCTACTGGCATTTAGAGTATTGCTAGACACAAGAAGCTTTCCCAATGTTGTAAGATTTATGATCATCTTTCCTCTATCTCCTCTTTCGACTTCAACTAAACCTAAATTAGCCAAACCTTTTGAATCTTTACCTCCTTGAACATGATAGCTCAAAAGAGGCTTGCCAAGTCCTGATGCTTGTTCTAACTCCTCTAGGCTATTAATCGTCCCTCCCATGCCATCAATGGTCTTGAGGATCTTTATTTTGGCAGTAGAAATTATCTCATTGTAACTTAATTTTAGTACTGGCATTAGCAAAGGAACTGATTTTGTTGAATCCATTCCAAATGCTTTAATCCCATTTATAAAAGCAGCAGAAAGGGCTGCACAACCAATTAGCTTATCCCCACTGCTTACATTCATTAGGACCTGTTGAAAGTTTCTGCCTTCAATATTCAAAATTTCGTTCACTCTTTCCATGGTATCTCTGATAACATTTTCCTTTGTTACTAGGTGTATCATAATAGGGAGTCCAAGCACATTCTTGATCTTGCGTGCAAATTCTTCGGCCTTACTCTTGTCTGAGTCAAAACAAATGAATGCCAACTTCTGAACGGGAAAGCTCCTAATTCCTAAAGCTATCCCTTCCTGTCCTTCCGATCCGTAGGTTGCAATCTGGAGGGTGGCTAACTGCTGAGTCGTGAATCTAATGATTCCTCCTATCTAATAAGATAAACCTCTAACTGTTCAAGTTTACCTTTAACAGTCATTATCCTAAGTTGAAATAACCGAAAAAGACATGGAAAGAAAAATCAAACTGAATAGTCTTTATCTTATGTTGGTGTAGACTTTTTCTATCAGGTTGTCAGCTGCTGCTGCTGCTGCGGCTGACTAAACTGTTGACTTCTGTGTTCGAATACTGTCTCTGCATTAAAGAACGGGCAATTAACCACATGCATACCACCCATAGCAGGAGTAACTGATATCAACCCTGCCTGCTGCATTTCCGCAACATCATTCACAGTTTCTAGCACTCTTGCTTGTAAGGGGTCATTCCATTCTATAAATGAAATAAACCACATGGGGCTATAATTTTGATCGCCTGGTGCACTTTCGCCTATTCCTGCTTGGAATCCCATCGGTCCGGAACCATTTATTCCATTTGTAAACTGGAACAGACCGGGAGCTACTGGAGTTCCGACCAATTGTTCGTTAATAGGTGCGTGTGATACCCCCATCATATTTGCAGGCATCTCAGGTGTTGCATCGGTCACAATATAGTATATCGTCTTTCCATCAGGACCCCATCCTCTATGAGCTACCATGGTTACAACCATATTTTCTGTGTCTATATTCAATACTTGTCCTCCCACGTATGGAGTTTCATCACTTATGTTATTTGCATCTTCTCTTACCATCAATGATCCATTCTGCCATTGAATAGCTGGGTGATTAACAACTATATCCGTGTCGTTGATAGAAAGCTCTCCATTCTGCTCTGCAGTTGTAATTTCCTGTGCTGATTTCAATTCTCTGGCAGTTGCATTGTCATTCCATGTGACTTCATTAACCTCCCATAATGGGCTATATCCTTCATCTTCTGGCTTAGCATTTACGACTGGAATCTGAAATCCAAATGGACCGTCGCCAGCAACTCCATTAGTAAATGCATATGCTTGAGCTCTAGCTGAATCTGGAGTCTGAGCTAGTGCTGGAGCATAATTTACTTTAAAGCCCGTCAGATTCGTGGCGAAAGCAGCTGTCATTTCATCTGAAACATCTGTTGCAATAAAGTATATCTCATTGCCATTCTCATATCCCTTCAGTAGGGGGATATCTATCGGTACGTTCGTTCTAGCTAATTTTAACACTGAACCAGGTTCGGTCTCTTCCGTTACCTTTTGTGCAAAAACTTGTTGTTGCAAAGGGAATACAGTTGCTGCTGCCGCAGCAGCAGAAGTTAACAAAAAAATTCCTACTGCAAGAGTCAATGCTGTTGTTGTTGAAGGATTCCTAAAGTATACATTGCAATTTATCTTCATGATCTATTTCATGGAAAGAAAATGAATTTTGGTATAAAAGTAGATCCTTGAATACTAAAATAAATTCTTGAACTGTCAAAGATTATCTATGACTCACTACAAGCAAGCTGCACAACAACAAACTTTCGTACAAATAATGCTAATCCTAATATGGACTAGTCTGTTCTAGAATAAAGAGTTCGGGAGCTTCAGATCCAAAAAAAAGGAAATATTGCTAAATTCTTTGTTTAAGCTTGTGAAATGCTCTTCTTAAATCATTTTCTGCATAATGGTAAAATGTCATTGCGCCAGCAGAAATAAGCATTCCTATTCCAAAGGCAATGAAGAATTCTATTCCGAACATTCCTGGTGCCACAAACCTTTCACTAATTCTTAAGTATTGCCCTTACGTATACCTAAAGGTTACAGATCCTATGACAGTGGTAATGGTAATGATAATGATAATGCCACAAGTAAATCTCTAATTCGCTAAGTCATCTTGGACCTTTGAGAATCCTCATGATTGCCATCGCTCTACTTCCGTTGCAAATTGGCAGCTGCTTCTCTTAACAGTCTATCTACTTTACGTTTTTGTCGCAAGGATCTGACTAATTTCATTAAAAGTGGACTTGCAACCATGCCTAGGATCATGCCCAACAACATGTCTTCCATAGAGGAGATTATCATTATTGTCCAACTGCTCCCATGATGCTGTATATGGAGGTCTAAACTAAAAAAGTTGTGAGTAAAATTACTGATGCTAAAACGTTTTCAAAATAATAATACTAATTCAGAAGCAATGATGGTTATTCTTACACATACAATACAGTACTAATGCAAGAAGCGACTACGCTGATTTTTATTTACAGATAGTTTCTATTTCTTGATTATAGTTTTAAGCCTTTTTCTAGTTTCTTGCACAAATACAAACACAAAGAGTCCAGAACCTAGAGAAAAGCCATGCAATATTATTTGATAATTGTCTTGACCAGTATTAGAGTAAATTTGAGACCTGTCAAATGATCTTGTTAGTCTGTTCCCCAGGGATTATCAATGATAACACGCCATGTACCATCTAACTGTTGACGTAAGACATCTGTAGCTATCGAAGCAAGATTGACGGGTTTACCATCGGGTCCAGTTCCACTGAACGACCATTCACTGATTACAAGAGCAAGGTCACTTGTCTGGAATACTCTCTTTATTTTGGACTCTAGCTTACCCCGCATATCGACGAATCCTTGCAGACTTTGACGTATATTTGCTCTACCATTAATGAACTGTCCTGGCTGAGAGGCAAAACATGCATCAGATTCATAAAACATCATCAAAGAATCTAGGTTCCCTGAATTGATGCATTCGGCTACAGAATGAAGTACTTCTTCAGGTGTGACTTTGGACATTTAATTGTACTTTTGTAATGATATACACCATAAGTTCTTTTCCTTGAAGTAGCATACTTGTCTATACTTATCTGCTCTATCAGTCTCATATATTCATAAACAATTAAAACTATATCTAGAAATTTCATTACGTAGTTAGCCATAAGATTCAAGGTGGCGGCCAGCATTTCATGTTCAGTAAAATCCGAACAGATCATTTGGTCTCAAGACGTTTTGTAATCGTTTAATACAGAAAGTAAACTGCACTGCCTTAGAGTATTATCTATGCGTAGACGCATGCTCCTTAATATGGACTTCACAAAAACATTGCATGCAGACTTCACACTGCTGATCGCATACCCTTTGACATACGCCACAAACTCCTTGCGACAATTCACTACTCAATGCGTTTGTCTACTTTATAAGGTTAGGTAGAATGACTGGAATTGTATTCTTGAGTTAGTGTAGATCCACACGTTATCATTCTCATCCCTAATTTTATAATTAAAAGACAAATTCATAAAACTGCTACGATAGCAAACCTAGGACCACTACCATAGCAATTCGGATTGTTTCTATACTTGTCGGACGGAAATCGACCCTACATAAGCGGATTGTGCAGAATTGCGTTATCGAATTTGAGAAATACTAAGCAAGAGCACAACTGCACAAAGGGATGGAATACTAGGGAAAAATGTACTGGATGTACAGACCAACTGATCTTTAAATTTCATTACGTACCTATCTTTTATGAGGTCATACAACAATTATGCGCATTGCTATCTGTGTTAGAGACAACTAACACTTATTAAGGCACCTAATTAATACATTAATGTGTCCAGGCATCTACTTTTAATTGGCCTACTGACCTTTATTGGATCGTCAATAATCGTCATAGGCGTGATTTCAGGAGTGTATAAAGATTTTATACTGAATAGTTTGAGTGACAATGGTACAGTTATTAGCAGAACAAACAGTCCAGACTCCTCAATCGGTGGCCATGTACCTGGCTATCCGATCGGTGACTCTTCAGGGACAATTATAGATCCAATTGATCAAGTGGTTGATTCTCAAGATTCAGTAGTTGATCCAGAAAAATATCTCCGTGAGTTCAACTATGGGAGAGTATCAACGCTTCCTAATGGCACAACGTTGAGAGAATTCACATTAGTAGCATCAGACCAATTAGTCAAAGAAGTATCTCCTGGCGTATCCTACAACGTATGGACATTTAATGGGACAGTTCCGGGTCCCACAATTAGGGCCACTGAAGGAGATATTGTGAGAATAAACTTTGTTAATAACGGATCAATGCCACACTCACTTCATACCCATGGTATTCATCCTGCTGAAATGGATGGAGTTTTCGAAATGATCTCACCAGGGGGAAAATTCACGTACGAATTTGTAGCAGAACCATTCGGTGTTTTTCCGTATCATTGTCATATGACACCACTAGAAGAGCATATTGCTCATGGCCTTTATGGGGTCTATATAGTTGATCCCAAAACACCTCGACATCCTGCAGACGAAATGGTCATGGTTATGAATGGATACGATACTGATTTTGATACTGAGAATAATTTCTACACTGTGAATGGAATACCATATTATTACATGCACCATCCAATACAGATTGAAAAGGATAAGCCAGTAAGAATATACCTAGTAAATATGCTAGAATTTGACCCGCTTAACAATCTTCATCTACACGCAAACATGTTCAATTACTATCCAAGTGGAACAAGCCTACAACCTGACGAATTGACCGATCTCGTTAGTTTGAATCAAGCTGAGAGAGGAATAATGGAGTTCCAATACAAATATCCAGGAAAGTATATGTTTCATGCACATAAAACAGAGTTTGCAGAGAAAGGTTGGATGGGTACATTTTTTGTAAATGACAAGAACACAGTTCGGAACTCAATTCAGACAGACAATAGTTCCTTTTATGATACCCTCAATAATTCTTTTGTTACTAATACGCCAGAAACTAGCGGAGGCAGAATGTAAATGTTAAGTTACATAAATAGAATTACTGGGAGGGGTTTCCAAGATTGTTAAGTGGAAACAAAAATACTATGGGTGAAAAACATCCTCCGAAAAAGACTCCTCTGATCCTTGCATTCGTCCCGATCGTAGTACTAGCAGGGATGATTATATTCTTGCTTAGTCCGTACGGGCAATCCCTCATAAATACAGGAATCCCATTACCTCAGGTTACTATTGAAAAGGTCGAATTTCATGAGAATCAGATATTGGCATTTATACGCAACACCGGTCCTTTGGAAATAGTTGTATCTCAGGCAGATGTAAATGACCGAATCCAGTCTGCTGCAATAGAACCAGATAGTAAGATCCCAAGGTTAGGTGAAGCCAAAGTGATGATTCCGTTTCCTTGGATCCCGGGTACACCATATGAAATTGGCATAACCACCTCTGATGGAACCAGGTTTAGCAAAAGTGTAGAGGCCGCTGCTCTGGCACCTAGTCCAGATGCAAATCAGGCACTACTCTTCACATCTTTGGGGATTTATGTTGGAGTGATTCCTGTAATGATAGGCCTTATGTGGTACCCGTATATCCGTAGAATAAGTATTGGTAAGTACAGCTTTTTCCTCAGTCTTACTGCGGGGCTACTTGTTTTTCTAGGTATCGATGCCCTGCTAGAAGTCAATGAAATTGTCAATCAGAATTTGGCCGCGGTATTCAATGGTCAGGCGTTAAGTATAGTGGTAACCATTTCCTCATTTATTGTCTTACTTTATACTTCTGAACGTTTGACCCAAAGAGCTATAGAAAAGGCTGTATTGAATAAGAATCATTCTTTGGCTTTATCTTCCTCCATCGAAGAATTAGGTAAGTCAGAGAAGTCTTCTACAGAAAGACAGGAGGGCGAAATTTACAATAAATCTGCTAAAGTATCTTCTTCAACTCAAGAAGTACAGATACAATTGCAAAGGTATCAGCAACTATTGAAACCACTAACTATCTCGATGATGATAGCAATTGGAATAGGCCTGCACAATTTTGGTGAAGGGTTGGCAATAGGGGCCGCTATGCTTCTTGGCGAAGTCGCGCTAAGTACGTTTCTTATAGTTGGTTTTACGTTGCATAACACAACTGAAGGATTGGCCATAGTTGCTCCCATTGCAAAAATAGAAAGAAGTAGGCGCATGATGATTAGAAGATTAATTATGATGGGATTGATTGCAGGAGTACCAACAATAGCCGGAACCTGGATAGGTGGTTTTCTTTATTCTCCAATGGCAGCAGTTATATTTTTGTCAGTGGGAGCCGGGGCTATATTCCAGGTAGTATATTCTTTAATTTCATGGATTTCCCATCACCAAAAATCCGGAACATCATCTTCCTTATCAGGACATGTGATAGGTGGATTTATTACAGGCCTTTTGATAATGTATCTTACTGGCCTACTTGTATAATGGAAATGAGGAGGCAATATTCTGATGAACAATGATCAAAACGGTAATGGAACCTTATCAGAGACTGAAACAAGTGAATATCAGGGAAATCGGTTATCCCAGGGAACTCAAGCATCGAGGACGAGACTTGCATCCATTCGTGATGCTAATAAAATAGTAAGAGGGAGTCGCACTGACAGAATGGAAGACTACCTAGAGGTAGTATACGAACTTGTCCTTCAGAAGGGTTATGCGACAACCGTTGATATCTCTGAATATCTCAATGTTTCCTCACCTAGTGTCACGAGTATGATGAAGAAGCTTGATGAGAAAGGGTTCCTCAGATACGAAAAATACAGAGGAATGACCCTTACTGAGGAGGGAATAGAAGTGGCCAAAGCCATGCATAAAAGACATGGAATCCTCTCCGAGTTTTTTAAAATGATTGGCGTTCAAAACGATATCGCTAATGAAGACGCTGAGGGAATAGAACATCATCTACATCCTGAGACATTGAAGAAGCTAGAAGAATTCGTAAACAGTCTTAAGTTGGCGGAGAAGATATGAAAGTCTTGTCAGCATAAATACGTTTTTGATTGAGCAACTTACGAAATACCACTATCCTCGGCTGGTCAAATCTTATAAGAGGTTGTGTGTACCAGGGATCCACACACAGTGCAGATGAAAACCAAAGAAGCACCTTTAGTAAATAAGGTGAGGTTATGATTCTCCTGGAAGATGCTGTCTTCTGGTAGTACATATGTCTGGATGACTTATATTTATTACTGTGTTTTCTATCTATGGATGAAAAACCCTTGAGATACTTTCCGTGTTACCAATATCTGTTCGTGTCCGTTGACATATAGTCGTTGCTACTAATGCCTGAGAGCCCGGAGGCCGAAGCCCCCAACACCGGTGCCAGCATCTTCCACTACAGCTGCGCTATGCTTCAAGTGCCTCTCCTCAGTTTCCTTTTGGTGATGACAATATCTGTCCGTTTCCTGGATCAACTATAACATTATAGAATTCCGTTCCAGGTGTACCAAGGATTATTATATATACTAAGTCTCCAACAAGATCTGCACCAAATGCAGCTAATGCAAATGAATTGTTACCCACTGACTGCTCTGCAGTGGTTATGGCTTGAGTTAGTGAAGTATTAACTTTAGAATCAATCGCTTCAATAATAGTTTGTTCTAGATTAATTGTTCCATTAATCATCATCTCCTGCTGATCTTCCTGCAGACCAGAAGTCATATTCCCAAGTTCCACCAAGCAGTAGCAGATGCAGTTGGTTTGTATATTACTGACCATC
>k87-85787_pt1 | contig 12233 bp, 14 predicted proteins | sample MGYA00084034_6733716 | MGnify analysis MGYA00084034
AAACAGGCCATGCCACCCCGCGGTGCTGGCCGTTTCGAGTAGGGAATCCACGGTGGTTAGGGCCCCGGCGCCGCCGCTGCCAACAACCGCGATCGAGATGCTCGGCGAAGCTCCCATGGGCCAATCTCCTGATCAGAGCTCGGTCGCCAATATGCATTTAAGTACTAGAATACGTTTTTTTGCCTTTCCTTGACCTTGATCAAGGCGCCCTCCCGGTCGGTGACTAAAAATCAACTACATGGTGTCCCCCGCCAACGGGCACAGCGACCAATCTGGAGGGCAGTCTGATGAGCGCCAAGCCGGTTCGTTGGATGATGACGGGGGCAGGTAAGCCTTTCATCCCCATGGAATTCGAAATCGGTACCTTGGGCCCCGATGAAGTTCTAGTCGAAATCGCTGGCTGCGGGGTCTGCCATACCGATCTTGGCTACTATTACGATGGTGTGCGCACCAAGCATGAACTGCCGCTTACGCTCGGGCATGAGATCAGCGGTCATGTCGTCGATACCGGTACGGGTGCTCTCTATTACACCGACCACGCAGTTATTGTTCCCGCGGTCATCCCCTGCGGCCACTGCGACGCGTGCCGGCGCGGCAAGGGGACGATCTGCCCGAACCAGAAAATGCCGGGCAACGACATTCATGGCGGCTTCGCCACACATATCATCGTGCCATCGCACGGGCTATGTGTCGTCGATGAGCACCGCTTAGCCGCGGCCGGTATTGAACTGGCCGATCTTTCCGTGATTGCCGATGCGGTGACGACGCCTTACCAGGCGGTCGTGCAGGCCGGTGTCACGAAAGGGGACCTCGTTATCGTCAACGGCGTTGGGGGCGTTGGCGGGTATGCCGCCCAAATTGCGGCTGCATTGGGCGGCGTCGTTGTCGCGATTGACGTGAACGATGAAAAACTCTCCGCCATTACCGGCCAGGGTGCTGTGCTCACTTTGAATTCCAAGAAAATGACACCGCGCGACATCAAAGTGGCAATCCAAGCCCTCGCCAAGGAACACGGTCTGCGCCAGAGCGAGTGGATTATTTTTGAATGTTCCGGCACGCGCGCCGGCCAAGAAACAGCTTTCAGTCTGCTCAATCATGGCGCAACGCTCGCCGTCGTCGGCTTCACCATGGATAAGGTCGAGATACGGCTCTCGAATTTGATGGCATTCCACGCGCGGGCAATCGGCAACTGGGGTTGCCCGCCGGAGCTTTATCCTGATGCTTTGGAGCTTGTGTTGAACGGGCACGTCAAGGTTACGCCGTTTGTTGAAAAACATCCGCTTAGCGAAATCAATCAAGTGTTCGAGACGGCTCATGCCGGCGGATTGAAGCGCCGTGCCGTTCTCGTTCCCGCATCGTGAGGAGCATTCAATGACCAGCCAAGCAGCCCGCGTCGCCGCCGTACAAGAAACTGAATTGAAGGATCATAATCTTGTTACCGACCTTGTGCGTGAGACCGTTTCAAAGGGCGTGCACTACGATAAGCGTCCGGTGAAGTGCATCGACGGCAAGCCGGTGGCCGGCCTATTCAACGCATGGATTACGCTCGACAACCCGGGTCAATTCAATTCCTACACGACCGATATGGTGAAGGCGACCATTTTGGCCTTTCGTGCCGCGAGCACCGCGCGCGACGTCGTTGCGGTGGTCTTCACCGGCGCGGGCGACAAAGCCTTTTGCACCGGCGGCAACACCAAGGAATACGCCGAGTATTACGCCGGCAATCCCCAAGAATACCGGGGCTATATGCGGCTGTTCAACGACATGGTTTCGGCGATAATTAGTTGCGACAAACCGGTTATCTGCCGCGTGAATGGCATGCGCATCGGCGGCGGCCAGGAAATTGGTATGGCTTGCGATTTCTCGGTTGCGCAGGATCTCGCTCGCTTCGGTCAGGCCGGACCCAAGCACGGCTCGGCGCCGATCGGCGGGGCGACCGACTTCCTTCCCTACATGATCGGCTGCGAACAGGCGATGGTCTCAGGCCTGCTGTGCGAGCCCTTCTCGGCGCACAAGGCCTATCGTCTTGGCGTTATCTGCGACGTGGTGCCGGCGCTGAAGGTCGACGGCAAGTTCGTCGCCAACCCGACGGTCATCACCGACCGCCTCCTCGATGAATATGGGCGCATCGTCCACGGCGAGCCCAAGACAGGTGCCGCGGCCGCCGAAGGTCAGGCGCTGTTGAAACGCGGCACCATCGACCTCAGCCTGCTCGACGAGAAGGTCGAGGCGCTGTGCACCAAGCTGCTCTACACCTTCCCCGAATGCACCACCAAGACCGTCGAGGAGCTGCGCAAGCCGAAGCTCAACGCGTGGAACGCCAATAAGGAAAACGCGCGCGACTGGCTGGCCCTCAACATGATGACGGAAGCGCGCGCTGGTTTCCGCGCCTTCAACGAAGGTACGCGCGAAACCGGGCGGGAAGTCGACTTCGTGGCGCTGCGTCGCGCTCTTGCCGCCAATACGCCTTGGTCGGATGAACTCAGCGAAAGCATTCAGCCACGGGCGAGGAGTTAGCTGTGACGCAGCCGGTCAAAATCTGGTTCGAAGCGGAAGATCGGTTGCTGCGACTTCGGCTGAACCGGCCGAAGGCCAATCTCATCGATGCCGCCATGATCGCTGCGCTTGACGAGGCGATGACGGAGCATAGCCGGAATAGCCAGATCAGCGCGGTCGTCCTCGATGCCGATGGACCGCATTTCAGTTTCGGCGCCAGCGTTGAGGAACATATGCCGAAACAGTGCGCCGCGATGCTGACCGGGCTGCACCGCCTGGTGCTTCGCATGGTCGAATCTCCGGCGCCGTTGCTGGTAGCGGTGCGCGGTCAATGTCTCGGCGGCGGATTGGAAGTCGCGCTGGCAGGACATCTCATGTTTGTCGCGCCTGATGCCACGCTCGGGCAGCCTGAGATGAAGCTTGGCGTGTTTGCGCCGGCCGCTTCCTGCCTGTTGCCGGAACTAATTGGCCCACAACGGTCGTTCGATCTCCTGGTATCCGGCCGCAGCATTACCGGCACCGAAGCGGCAGCTATCGGCATCGCGCACACAGCTGTCGCCGACCCCGAACATGCCGCGCTCGCCTATTTCGAGGAACATCTGAAACCGAAGAGCGCAAGCTCATTGCGCTATGCCGTGAAAGCTGCGCGGCTCGATTACATCGCGCGCATCAAGGAAAAGATCCGCGCCGTCGAAAAACTTTACCTTGGCGAACTTATGGGCACCCATGACGCGGTTGCCGGTCTCGAAGCTTTTATTGCGAAGAGGACTCCTCAATGGCAACATCGTTGAACCCATCAGCAACGGCGGACATCGTTGCGCGCGCTAACGCCCTGTTCGAGGACCTGTCCTTTACTTCCGCCCGCAAGTGGAAGGCCGCAGAGCCGGGCCGCAAGGTCGTCGGCTACATGCCGATCTATGTGCCGCGCGAAATCATCCATGCCGGCGGCATGCTGCCGCTCGGCATTGTCGGCGGCGGCGACCAGCTCGAAGTCATCCACGGCGACGCCTACTATCAAAGCTATATCTGCCGCATCCCGCGCTCGACCATCGAACTCGGCGTGTCGGGCCGTCTCGATTTTGTCGATGGCATGCTCTTTCCGTCGATCTGCGATGTAATCCGCAATCTTTCCGGCATGTGGAAGCTGATGTTTCCGCATGTTTATTCGCGCTATTTCGATGTGCCGCAAAACTATCGCGATGAAATCGGCGGGAATTTCTATATCAACGAGTTGGCCGAGCTCAGGCACGACCTCGGCGCACTTCGCGGCAAACCAATCACCGATGATGAGCTGCGAAACTCGATCGCGCTATACAACGAAAACCGCCGAGTGGTGCGGGAGCTCTACACCTTCCGGGCCGAGCGGCCGTGGCAGGCGCCTGCCGCCGAGGTCTACTTGATGGTGCGCGCCGGTCTTGTGCTGCCGGTCGAAGAGCACACTGCGCTCCTGCGCGAATATCTTGCGGCGGCGCGTGCCGACGAGCGACCGATGCGCGACAACTGTCGTATCGTGCTGACTGGCATGTTCTGCGAACAGCCGCCGCTCAATCTGATCAAGTCTCTCGAACTGTCCGGCTGTTACGTGGTGGACGACGATCTCTTGCTGGTCACCCGTTGGCTCACCAGCGATGTCGAGACGAAAGGCGATCCGCTTCACAACCTGTCTCTTGCCTTCCTGCATCACTCCGAATCGACGGCGGCAAAGTACGAACCTGATCAGAAGGAAAAGGGTCAACATCTCGTGCGGGCAGTCAGGCGAACGGGTGCGGAAGGCGTGATCTTCGCAGCGCCGAGCTTCTGCGATCCGGCGCTGCTCGAGCGGCCGATGCTCCAGCGTGTGCTCAAGGAAGCCGGCATTCCATATATCGCGTTCAAGTACGCCGAGAACTCCGGCCAGATGCAGCCGATTCGCGAGCAGGCCGGCACATTCGCTGATTCAATCAAGCTATGGAGCGGAGCAGCAGCATGACGACGCAAACGAAGATTGTCACCTCTCGCGCGCCTGCCAAGGAAGTCGTCAAGGACGCTTCCATGGTGAAACAGAAGGAAATGATGGCTGCTCACTATGATCGGTTGACCAGCGCGCCTGAGACCGGGGCCAAAGTGGCTGCCACCTTCGTGCCGGGCAATCTCAATGAACTAATCATGTGCTTCGACCTCTTGAACAATCTGCCGGAGGTCAATGCCATTCAGAACGGCCTGCGCCGCATCAGCGGTAGTTACGTCCTCGAAGCCGAGAAAATTGGGCATTCAGAAGACGTCTGCACATACGTGAAGTCGGACATCGGTATGATGGCCAAAGGCAATATCGCTCCCAATGGCAAGAAATTTCCTAATCCCGATGTGCTGCTGCTCTCCTACACGGGCTGTTTCACATTTATGAAGTGGTTCGAGTTGCTTCGCGAGCAATACAACTGCGAGACGATTATGTTGCACACGCCCTACATGGGCGACGGTAAGATTACCAAAAACATGGTCGACTACATGGTGAAGCAGCTGAAGGAAGAAGTGATTCCCAAACTCGAACGTGTGTCTGGCGTCAAGTTCGACATAGACCGGCTGCGCGAATACCTGAAGAAGTCCACCAAGGCTGAAGACGATCTTGTCCGCGTGCTGCAAAGCGCCAAAGCAAAGCCGGCGCCAATCGACGCCTATTTTGGCGGCATCTATTATATCGGCCCGATCTTCGGCGCGTTCCGCGGCACCGGTGACGCGGTCGACTATTACAAATTCCTACGCGAGGAGGTCGAGGACCGGCTGGCCAAAGGCCTGGGTCCGGTCACACCCGACGGCGACATGGGCAAGGAGAAATATCGGCTGGTTGTCGAAGGCCCGCCCAACTACACGAGCTTCCGCCAGTTCTGGAAGATGTTTTACGACGAAGGCGCCGTGGTTGTTGCGTCGAGCTACACGAAAGTTGGCGGCGTCTACGATTTCGGCTTCCGGCATGATCCCGATAAGCCGTTCGAAACGCTCGCGGAATATTGCCTCGGCGTCTACACGAACCGCAGTCTGCCGATGCGCATCGACATGCTGGTGAACTACATCAACGAATACGAAGCGGATGGCCTTCTGATCAACTCAATCAAGAGCTGCAACAGCTTCTCGGCTGGGCAGTTGTTGATGATGCGCGAAGTCGAAAAGCGGACCGGAAAACCGGCAGCGTTTGTGGAATCCGACCTGGTCGATCCGCGCTATTTCTCAGCGGCAAACATCAAGAATCGTCTCGAGAGCTATTTCCAGATGATCGATCAGAAGCGTGCTGGCGTGGACGCGGCGGCTTGAGGAGGAATGCATGAAGACTTTCGTTGGCATCGATCTTGGCTCGACGACGACCAAGGCGGTCTTGCTTGACGAAGATCGCAAGGTGGTCGGTCACGGTATCACCAATTCGCGCTCGAATTACGCGACAGCAGCGCGAGTGGCGAGTCAGGAAGCGAACGTCGACGGGCAGTTCACGCTATTTCGTCGAGCGCTAACCGATGCGCATGCGCAGATCGATCTCGACACATTCCTCGGCGCGCTGGAGCGGGCCTTTCGTCTTGAGCAGTTTCTCGAACAGCTCGACGATCTCGAGCAGACCTGCATCAGCCAGATTCAAGGCGAGCGCTTTGCCAAGGTCGGCTCTGGCGTGAAAGCTTCACTCGGTGAAGTGTTTCAGCGTTTGCGCAAGGAGGCGCCAGAGCTCTATGCGCCTGGCGCCAAGCGTAAATCGGACTTCTTCCGCGATATCGCAGGTTCGCGCTACCACTCGCACGCTGAAGAAGTCGCGCGCGAGGCCAACCTTCCCTATGACCTGCTTCTCAACGTGTACGACAAGTCGATCATCGAAGTTGAAAACCGGCCGCCGGCAGGCGAGTTGAGCGATAAATTCCGGCGCGCCCTCGACCGCGTGCTGAAAACGGACGATTCGGTCAAATCGGCGGCGGCTGACATTCAGAAAATGATCGAGGCTGCGCTCGCAATCAATTTAGAGGAAACCTATCTCGTCGGCACTGGTTACGGCCGCGTAACGTTGCCATTTTCCAAAGAGCATATCCGCTCGGAAATCCTATGCCACGGTCTCGGTGCCCATCTGATGTATCCGCAGACGCGCACGGTGCTCGACATCGGCGGTCAGGACACAAAGGGCATTCAGATTGACGCAAACGGCATCGTTGCAAACTTTCAGATGAACGACCGCTGCGCAGCGGGCTGCGGCCGGTATCTTGGCTATATCGCCGACGAAATGAATATGGGTCTGCACGAACTTGGCCCCATGGCCATGAAGTCGGATAAGCCCGCGCGCATCAACTCAACATGTACGGTGTTCGCCGGCGCCGAGCTGCGCGACCGGCTTTCGCTCGGGGAGAAACGTGAAGATATTCTGGCCGGGCTGCATCGCGCCATTATATTGCGCGCGATTTCGATCATCTCGCGGTCCGGCGGCGTCACCAACGAGTTCACGTTCACGGGCGGTGTTGCCAAGAATGAGGCTGCGGTACGCGAACTGAGGAAGGTGATCAAGGAGAACTACGGCGACGTCACGATCAACATCAACCCGGACTCGATCTATACCGGCGCACTCGGCGCGGCGGAGTTTGCGCGCCGGGCGCATTTGGGGCAGGCGGACGGGAGCGAACAATGACCATTGCAGCAGGAATCGACATCGGCACCAGCACCATCAAGGCGGCGCTGTTCAAAGTCGAGAACGGTAAGGAAACCTGGCTGTCGCGCTACGTGATGCGTATCCGGCAGCGCGATCCCTTGGAATTGGCCCGCGTTGCCTATGACGCCATACTCGAAGATGCAAAACTCCGGCCCGAAGATGTCAACTATGTTGCGACCACAGGCGAAGGCGAAAGCGTGCCGTTCCATACCGGCCATTTCTATTCGATGACGACGCATGCTCGCGGCGCGATCTATCTGGATCCGGAATCGCGAGCGGCGCTCGACATCGGCGCGCTGCATGGCCGCGCGATCCAGATCGATAAGCGGGGCAAGGTGCTCAGCTACAAGATGACGAGCCAGTGCGCCTCAGGCTCGGGGCAATTCCTTGAAAACATCGCCCGCTATCTCGGTATCGCGCAAGAAGAGATTGGGTCTCTCTCACGGCAGGGCGAAAATCCCGAAGTGGTGAGTAGCATTTGTGCCGTTCTCGCAGAAACCGACGTTATCAATATGGTTTCGCGTGGCATTTCGGCACCGAATATCTTGAAAGGCATCCACCTATCGATGGCGGCCCGCCTCTCCAAGCTGCTGAAATCGATTGGAGTGGTTGACGGCGCGGTCATGGTGACCGGAGGACTTGCGCTCGACAAGGGACTGGTCGCGGCGCTCGAAGAAGACATCTCGCACATCAAGGACATGAAACTTGCGGTGCGTAGCCATTCGGATTCGATGTATGCGGGCGCGATCGGCGCTGCGCTGTGGGGCGCGTTTCGGTTTGAAAAACTTGCCGCGGCCGGAGCGGTGCCGAAGGCCGCGTGAATAAGTGAGGAGACGACGGCTATGGCCCTGATGATCACCGATGCCTGCACGGCGTGCGATGCATGCGAGCCGGTATGTCCGAACAAGGCAATTACAGCCGGCAATCCGATGTACGTCATCGACCCGCTCAAATGCACTGAGTGCGTGGGCGCCGAGGATGAGCCCCAATGCAAGCTGGTCTGTCCGGCCAACTGCATTGAGCCCAATCCGGACTGGAATGAATCAAAAGACGATCTGCTCGCAAAATACCAACAGCTGCACGGCTAACGCCGATTCTCCAAATCAACCTGATGATGTCTGCAGGGAACCATGATGAGCTTTACAAACCGCATCAGCCAAACGCTCCATGACGAGCATGGCGCGACTGTCGCTCTGATGGAGCGGCTCGAGCAATTGCTGGCGCGTGGCCGGCGCGGCGGTCCTCCGGACAAGTCAGACGGCAATGTCGCACGTTTGTTGTCAGACCTGTCGACCGGCCTCGAGTCGGAGGTGGGTCGCCATTTCGCGTTTGAGGAAGACCGTCTCTTTACTTATCTGGAAGCGATGGGCGATGTCGGCATTGGCGAGCATTTGACAAGCGAGCATGAAGCCATGCGCCCGCTGGCGACACGCGTTACGGCGCTAGCACGCGCTGCGATGGCCAATGGGTTTACGCCGGCAGAGTGGGATGAATTCACCAGGCTCGGCCAGGGGCTTAGCGATCTCATGCTTGCGCACGTGCAAAAGGAAGAAATGGCGTTGTTGCCGGTGATCGAAGAAAACATGGATCCTGAAACTGAAGCCCGGCTTTTTCAGGAGTACGTCGAAAATGCGTAAGGATCTTACATGAGCAATGTTGCCATGAATGCGGACATAAATTTCCGCCCATTACGCCAAGCCGATCTTGAGCGGGTCATCGCGATTGACTCCAGCCATGTCGGTGAGCCACGTCGTCGTTTCTTCGAGAAACGACTGCACCATTCGAAGCAGCATCCGGAAGATTTCGTGCAGATTGGCGTTGTCTGCAACAACTCGATCGTCGGGTTCGTCTTCGCCCGCATTCTGCGCGGAGAATTCGGCCGCCAACGGGTGACGGCTACGCTTGACGCGGTCAGCGTTGAGTATGACGGCCAGGCGCGCGGCGTTGGCCGAGCATTGATGAGGCGCCTCATAGAGATCATGCGTGAGAAGGGAGTTCAGTCACTGCAATCACAAGCTGACTGGTCGAACCACGCTTTGCTGCGGTTCTTTGATGTCTCCGGCTTTGCGCTGGCGCCGCGTTTGGTACTTGAGCGTTCTGTGCTGATGCCGCTCGCGGAATCGAGCGCGGACGATTGACTGCAATAGATGGAGCAATAGCCATGGCTCGAAGCGCCGGCATTATCCTCCCCCAACATGTGGGCGAGGCCGCCGAAATTAATTACAGCGGACAGCCTGCCGCGGATTTTGGGCCGCTTGCGCGCGACAAAATACCGGTTCGTTCTATGACGGAAGCTGACCTGCGTGCACTGGTGACGATTGATCGGCGGATTACCGGCAGCGACCGGGCCGCATATTTCCAGCGCAAGCTCGTTGAAGCGCTGAGCGAATCGGGCGTGCGCGTCTCGCTGGTTGCCGAACTCGACAGCGTGCCCGTCGGGTTCATTATGGCTCGCGTCGACCTTGGTGATTTTGGCCGCGTCGAAACCACGGCAGTCATTGACACGATCGGGGTTGATCCGGGCTACCGGAACAGAGGGGTCGGGCGCGCTTTGATTTCGCAATTACTCATAAACCTCAGTACCTTGCGCGTCGAGAACGTGCGCACCGAAGTCGACTGGCAAGATCATGATTTGCTCGCGTATCTCGATCACAGTGGATTCCTTCCCTCCCAACGGCTGTGTTTCGATCTGCCACTCGTCTGAGAACCTTGTCGATGCTCGTCAAATCGCAAACTGCCAGCCGGGTGCGCTTTGATTACCGCGAACATCGGGCCATCGTTACGGGCGGCAGTCGCGGTATCGGCCAGGCGATTGCCGATGCACTCGGCGAGGCCGGGGCGGATGTCTACGTGTTCGACGTCGGGGAGCCGGATGCCACAAACGGTTTTCCACACCAGTTTGTCCAGATCGATATCGCCGACAGCAATGCCGTAAACACGGCTATCGCGGCGCTGCCTCAGGTACCGACCCTGCTCGTCAACAACGCCGGCATTACCCGCGATCGCTCGATTGCCAAGATGAGCGATGCCGATTGGGCGACGGTGCTCAATGTCAACCTCACCGGTGCGTTCAATATGATACGTGCTGTCGCGCCGCTGATGGCGGAGCAGGGTTTTGGCCGTATCGTGAACATCACCTCGATTAACGGCATGCGCGGAAAATTTGGTCAAGCCAATTACGCGGCTGCCAAAGCGGGCCTGATCGGCCTGACCAAAACCGCGGCGCGAGAATTCGGCAAGAAAAATATTACGATCAATGCGGTTGCGCCGGGGATGGTTATGACCGAGATGGCGCGCGCCTTGCCTGAAGAGATTGTCGCCCGGGCTGCGGCCGAAGCGATGCTTCCCGTGCTTGCTGACCCTCATGACATCAGCAATGCGGTCCTGTTCCTGTTGTCGGACGCAGCCCGTGCAATTACCGGCGAAGTGCTGCGCGTCGATGCGGGTCAATACATCTGAGCGTCCACGCCAGACTCACTTTGCCGGCAGCATTCGTCTGATGACATCGGCCGTAAACCAGGCGAAGGCCAGTGCGCCAGCTAAGCCGATCGCGCTGCCGACGCGAGCGACTGTTCCGTTGTCGAGAAGAATTGCGGCCGCAAGGACTACGAGCGCAAGACCATGGCAGACGGCATGGATCTTGAGTACCGGCGCGCCGGTAAGTTCTGCAACAATCGCAGTACCGCCCTTGCCTGGCGGCGTCACGAACATCGACGCCAGAAACGGCATGATCCGCTGAAGGATGGCGAACAGAAAAGTGAGCAGCCAGCCGAACAATGTCAGGAAACCAAAAAGGGTCGCTCCGTTCGGGCCGGCGAGGCCATAGAGAGCTGCAAGTCCAACAAAAAATGTCGCCGGCAGCATGACCCAGGCCGCCCTTACGAGGATGAATGAGAGGCCGAGTCGCTTGCGCATCCCGCTCTTAAGCACACGCTGCATCAGCCAGAGATGAATCGCCGCGGCAGCTAGACCCGCGAGCGCAGCCACGGCTAGCACCTCACGGCTGCCGATCAGCGCGCCGAATGTACCGAGCACAAGCCCCATGGAAGCGACGGCGAAATTGGCGAAGCTCGGTTCCTTTGGCGGTGCGGACGCCAGCGCGAACATCGGCACCAGAATGTGGCTAAAGCCGAGGACAAGCAGCCCCATGAAGCCAAACCCGCCCAGAATCAGGTGAGCGAGCGCGACAGCGCCGTGGTCGGGCAACAAAGCGGCGTCCTCGTTTATTGCCAGAGCCACGCCAAGAGCTACCACCAAGACTAGCGCCGCCAGTGCGGCCCAGCCATAGGCGCCGACCACGGGAAGACTGCTGGCGCGGCGCAGATTGTCCGCAAGAAGTCCACCGAATAACAGCAAGCCGGCTGTGACGATGATGGCAGCCGGGATAAGAATATTCATCTGTGCCGTGTGCATGCCGCCGACTAGCGTGATCATCCCCGGAACGGTGAGCCAGAACACGAGTTTGATCGGCCAGACCGCGTGCAGCGTGCGCCGCGTGGCCACGGGCAGGAGCTGGACAGATGCGCCAATTGCCGTTGTAACGAGAACACCAAGTGCCAAGAGATGTATCGCTGCGAGCGAAGGACCAAGCCCGCCGCTGAAGTTTACAGCCGTGTCCGCTCCGATGAGCAGCTCCAGCCACATGAAGACGTGAAAGCCAGCAGCTGCCGCGAAGAACCGAAATGGAATGGATGGCGGCAGTAGCCTGCTTTTGGCACCTCCAAGAAAGGATGCCCCAATGCTCATGAACCCCAGCGCACCATGCGAAGCATTACTCCGTCCTCACAGTCCGGACTTGCGCACGAAGACGGCATGATTTCGTGACTCCATCCGCGATCGTCGAGTTCGGGATAAAGAAAAATGGGCTCACGATCGAGATAGGCGATAAGGGCCGTATCTATCTCGCCTTCATCGATCACCCGCAGAATGGCAATCATTGGCTCGGGCGGCTCCAGGTCGCGCACATCAATGTGCACGGCATCCGCCGTTCGCCACATTCGGGGCGTCCCCGCCGGTCGAGGACAAGTCACGACCAAGCTCCTTTTGCATTTGAGCTTAAATCGGTACCACAATACTTAATTATACGCTA
>k87-1351113_pt1 | contig 11948 bp, 4 predicted proteins | sample MGYA00084034_6733716 | MGnify analysis MGYA00084034
AGCCCGGTGGTAGAATGCCGGGTTGGACTTCACCCCCCTGTTTTGCGGAAGGATGTCATGGCCAACACCAACGAATCGACCCGGGCGGGCCTGGGGACCCTGGCCATCCACGCCGGCCAGGCTCCGGACCCGAGCACCGGTGCCGTCATGACGCCGATCTACGCCACTTCGACCTATGTGCAGTCCAGCCCGGGCCAGCACCAGGGCTTCGAGTACTCGCGCACGCACAATCCCACCCGCTTCGCCTATGAGCGCTGCGTGGCGGCGCTCGAGGGCGGACGCCGCGGGTTTGCCTTCGCCTCGGGCCTGGCGGCGACGTCGACCATCCTGGAGCTCCTGGACAGCGGCAGCCATGTCATCGCCACCGATGATGTCTACGGCGGTTCCTATCGCCTGTTCGAGCGCGTGCGCCGGCGCAGCGCGGGCCTGGATTTCAGCTGGGTGGACCTCGCCGACCCCGCCGCGTTCGAGGCCGCGATCCGGCCCGAGACCCGGATGGTCTGGATCGAGACGCCCACCAACCCGCTGCTCAAGCTGGTCGATATCGCCGCGATCAGCGAGATCGCGCGCCGCCACGGCATGATCGTGGTGGTCGACAACACCTTCTGTTCGCCGATGCTCCAGCGGCCGCTCGAACTGGGTGCCGACATCGTGATGCACTCGGCGACCAAGTACCTCAACGGGCACTCGGACATGGTCGGCGGCATGGTGGTGACGGGCGACAACGGGGAGCTGGCGGAGCAGCTGGCCTTCCTGCAGAACTCGATCGGTGCCGTGCAGGGACCGTTTGACAGCTTCCTGGCGCTGCGCGGTCTCAAGACCCTGCACCTGCGCATGAAGGCGCATTGCGCCAACGCCATGGCGCTGGCGCAGTGGCTCGAGACGCATCCGGCGGTCGAGAAGGTGCTGTACCCCGGGCTGGCTTCGCACCCGCAGCACGAGCTTGCCAGCCGGCAGATGGACGGGTACGGCGGCATGGTCTCGATCTATGTCAAGGGCGGCGCCGACGCGGCGATGCGCTTCTGCGAAGGCACGCGGCTCTTTGCGCTCGCCGAGTCGCTGGGCGGCGTGGAGAGCCTGCTCAACCACCCGGCGATCATGACCCATGCGTCGGTGCCGGCCGAGCGCAGGAAGGAACTCGGGATCAGCGACACCCTGGTGCGCCTGAGTGTCGGCGTGGAAGAGCTGGCGGACCTGACCGAGGATCTCGACCGCGCGCTGACGGGCCGCTCGGCGGGACGATGAGCGTCTCGGGTCTGAACTGGGCGTTCCTGCTCCGGCAGCTGGTCCAGCGCGATATCGAGGCCAAGCACAAGGGCACGGCCGGCGGCGTCATCTGGCTGGTTGCCCAGCCACTGTTGATGCTTGCGATCTATACGCTGGTCTTCGGCCTGATCTTCCAGCCGCGCTGGCGCGGGATCGCGTCCATCTGGGATTACGCGCTGATCCTGTTCCTGGGGAAGATCGCCTACATCTACGTCCTGGAGTCCGTGGGCCGCGCACCTTCGCTGATCGCGGCCAATGCGTCCTACGTGAAGAAGAGCCGCTTCCCGCTCGACCTGCTGGCGCTGATGTCGCAGGCCACGGCACTGGTGGGGGTGGGCATCTCGTTCGTGGTCTGGGGCGTGTTCTATGGGCTGTTGCACAAGTCGCTTCCGCCGCCGACGGCCGTGCTCGTGCCACTGGTGTTTGCACCGCTGATCCTGTCCGCGACCGGCGTCAGCCTGTTCCTCGCGTCCCTCGGGACCTACTTCCGCGACGTGGCGCAGATCGTGCAGCCGATCCTGTTTTCGATGATGTTCCTGTCGCCGGTGTTCTATCCGATCGCCCAGTCGCCCGAGTTCATGAAGCCGTTCCTGCGTTTCAACCCGATGAGCCAGACGATCGAACAGACGCGCAACCTCCTCTATTTCTCCCAGCCACTCGATTGGCAGTGGCTGGGCTCGCAGACGCTGATCGGGCTGCTCCTGCTGGGATCGGGCTGGTGGTGGTTCCGTCGGACCAAGCGCGGGTTCGCAGAGGTCCTATGACGTACATGATCGAATGCGCCGATCTCGGGAAGGCGTTCCCGATGGGTCGTCGGCAGCCGATGGAAGTGCTCAAGCACGAGCTGCTCGGCGGCGGGACGCATTACGACCAGACGTACTGGGCGCTGCGGCACTGCAACCTGACGGTGGCGCAGGGCGATGCCGTGGGCATCGTGGGTGAAAACGGCAGCGGGAAAAGCACGCTGCTCCAGCTGATCGCCGGCGTGTATCCGCCGTCCGAGGGATCGGTGCGGACCGCGGGCCGCGTGGCCGCGCTGCTGGAGCTCGGCTCGGGCTTCGATCCGGAATACACCGGCCGCAACAACATCTACATGTACGGAGCGGTGCTGGGGCTTTCCAGGAGCCAGATCGACGAACGCTACGACGACATCGTCGGGTTCGCCGACATCGGCGGGTTCATCGACCAGCCTGTCCGGACGTACTCGAGTGGCATGTTCGTGCGCCTGGCGTTCGCGGTCGCGATCCATGTCGATGCGCAGGTGCTGATCGTCGACGAGGCGCTGTCGGTCGGGGATGCCCGGTTCGCCGCCAAATGCATGAAGCGGATCGAGAAGCTGCGCGAGGACGGCGTGACACTGCTGTTCGTCAGCCACGACGTCGGCGCGGTCAGGGCGGTCTGCGAGCGTGCGCTCTGGCTGCAGACCGGGGTCACCCGGGCGACCGGCCCGGTCCGCGAGGTCACCGCGCGCTATACCGAGTATCTGTTCGGCGACGACGGGGCGGGCGACGGGCAGGCGCCGGAAGCGGCCACCGCTGCGAGCCGCGATGGCGTGGAACATTCCCGTCGTGCCGCGGCCCAGCACATGGATCTCGGCGGCAGCATCAACCACTGGGGGGCGCGGAAGGGCCTGGTGCTCGACGTGGCACTGTCGGGCCGGGAAGGCGTTCCCGGTTCCTACCAGTACGGAGAGGAGATGGACCTGTCCGTCAGGCTCCGCCTGCCTCCGGGGATTCCCACCGACGCGCTCAGCGTCGCGTTCTCGCTGAAGGACATCAAGGGTTCGGACCTCATGGTCGCGGCGACGCATGAGGAACAGCCCGGGCTTTTCCGCGGCCTGGAGGGCGACCAGCAGGTCGACTTCAGGTTTCCGATGCGCCTGACGGCCGGGCAGTACATGCTCGTGATCGCGGTCGAGGACCGCTCCGGCCCGGTCATCGATTACCACGAGTACATCGAAGGCGTGATCTTTTTTGCCGTGACGGCGGAGCCGACCCGGTACGGCATCTTCAACCTGCCGGTCGAGATTGGAGTGCAACCTGCATGACGAACGACGTGTACGACGTGAACAGCCAGGACTACTGGGATTCGCGCTTCAGCGAGAACTGGGACCTGGCCGGCGGCCCGCAGCAGACGCGGTTCTTCGCGGAACTGGGGCTGCGCCTCCTGCCGCGCTGGGTGCTGGTGGACATCGACAGCTGCACGAGCATCGCGGATATCGGCTGTGCGGAGGGAGAAGCCGCAGCGCTGTTGAAGGAGCGGTTCCCGAAACTGGAGGTGACCGGTATCGACTTCTCGCAGCAGGCGATCGATGTCGCGAACCAGCGGCATCCTTCTGTGCGCTTCCTCCAGGGCGACATCAACGCCCTGGAACATCGCTTCGACGTCGTCTTCTGCTCGAACGTCCTGGAGCACTTCCACGACCCGCTGGCGAAGCTCGAGAAGCTCGTCCAGGCGGCGAACCGTTATGTCGTGCTGCTCGTGCCGGGCTGGGAGTATGAGCGGCACACCGAGCATCATGTGACCTTCAGCCTCTCGAGCTTCCCCCGGACCGTCGGGCACATGCAGTGCATCTTTGCCGACGCGGTGAACTGCGGGGACATCAATCCGAAACAGTGGCCGGGCTATCAGCTCGCCGTGATCTACGCACGTCCCGATGCATTGGCGACCAGCAAGGGGACCCTGGCCGATGCGCTCGGCGACCTGGAGCTGCGCGGCCTGAGCACCCGCGACCTGGAAACGCTGCATTCCCTCGACCCGGCGATCGGCCGCCTGGGTGAGCTGGCCGCGTCGAGGCGCGACCCGGCGCGCGAGGGTGATGCCATCGCCACGCGCATCCAGGGCCTGGAGCAGCGGCAGGAACTGATCAATTTCCACACCCGCCAGGAAATCTCGGGAAAGATCGCCGCTCTCGAGGAGGGCATCCTCTCGCGCCTCTCGGAGTCGGCACGCCTGCAGGGCGAGCAGGAAGAACTGCGTGCGGAGCGTGACGGTTTGCGTAGCGAGCGCGACGGGCTGCGTGCGGAGCAGGAGGCTTCGCGCGCCGAGCTGGGGGCATTGCGTGCCGAGCTGGAGGCATTGCATGCCGAACAGGAAGCGTTGCGCGCAGAACGCGACGAACTTGTCGGGCAGTGCGACGAGCTGCATGGAACGTCGCGCAAGCTGGCGTCGGAACTCGACCGGACGCGCGAGGCGCATGAGCGGTCAATGTCGGCACTTGCAGAAACTGAGCAGCAGCTGTCCGCGCTGCGTGCCTCCCGCGAAGCGGACGTGCTTCGCGCCCAGATGGAAGACTGGCGCGACTATGCCGCTGCATTGAACGACGATCGCAAGCGCCTGGATGCCGACCTGAAGGCGGTCAGCAAGCTGCTCCTCGAGACCCGCGCATCGACTTCGTGGGTGTTGACCGCTCCCCTCCGCTGGGCCAGCGAGCAGGTCCTTGGGCGCGGCGTGACGCCCGGGGTTCCCGACGTGGAAGGTCTGCGGGAGGTGCGCTTCACCGAGACGCATCGCGAACTCGCGCAGGAGCACCAGGCCCTTGCCCCGGCCATCGCCGGGGACCTGACGTGGGGCGAGTTCAGCGAATGGGTGTTGGCGAAGCGGGCGGACTACCGGGGAGTATTCATCCAGGAAATGGTGATCGACTGGAACGTTCCGCTCTACCAGCGTCCGCAGCACATGGCGACCGCGTTCGCCCGGCTCGGATACCTGGTGATCTACGTCACGCCGCAATGGGGCGGTGACATCGTGGATGGCTTCAGGCAGATCTCGCCCAACATCTGGCTGACCAGCCGCTGGGAGGTGAACACGATCCCCGGCGCCGTGCGCTCGGTCTACAGCACCGCCTACGCCCATACGCCCGAGCAACTGTCGGAACGGCCGGCCGACAGCGTCATCGTGTACGAATACATCGACCATATCGACCCGCAGATCAGCGGCGAAGGCGAAGTCATCGAGTCCTTGCTGAAGCTGAAGAACTGGGCGTTCGACGGCGGCGCGGACCTGGTGGTCGCATCCGCCAGGGTGCTCCATGCCGAAGCGGAGTCGGCGGTGGGTGGCGACAAGGTCGTGATGGTGCCCAACGGCGTCGATACCCGCCATTACCGGAATCCCGCGCAGGGCGAGGTCGTCGTCGACCCCAGGCTCGTCGAGTTCCATGCGAAGGGGAAGCCGGTCGTCGGCTACTTCGGCGCGATCGCTCCGTGGCTCTGGTACGAGGAAATCGAGGAGCTCGTGGCAACCCGGAAGGATCTGAACTTCGTGTTCATCGGACCGGATTACCACGGGGGCGTGCAGCGCCTGCCGCAGGCGGACAACGTGATCTACCTGGGGGCGATCGATTACAAGGTGCTCCCGGCCCACGCTCAGCTGTTCGACGTCTGCCTGATTCCCTTCAGGCCGGGCGAGATCGCGAGGACCACGTCGCCGCTGAAACTGTTCGAGTATTTCGCCCTGGAAAAGCCGGTAGTGGTCACGTCCGAGATGGTCGAGTGTGTTGCCTATCCCGAAGTCTTCCGCGGCGCGACTGCGGAAGGACTGTCCCAGGCGCTGGACGCAGCGCTTTCGGTGGGGACCACCGCCGGATCGCGTGACAGGCTGAAGGAGCTTGCCGACGAGAACGACTGGGATCGCCGGGCGCAGACGCTTGCGCTGGCCGTCGACAGGTTCCAGCAGGCAGGTTTCGGCCGTTGATCTGGAGACGCGTGGCGCCACGCGTCTCCAGATCAACGGCCGAAACCTGCCTGCTGGAACCTGTCGACGGCCAGCGCAAGCGTCTGCGCCCGGCGATCCCAGTCGTTCTCGTCGGCAAGCTCCTTCAGCCTGTCACGCGATCCGGCGGTGGTCCCCACCGAAAGCGCTGCGTCCAGCGCCTGGGACAGTCCTTCCGCAGTCGCGCCGCGGAAGACTTCGGGATAGGCAACACACTCGACCATCTCGGACGTGACCACTACCGGCTTTTCCAGGGCGAAATACTCGAACAGTTTCAGCGGCGACGTGGTCCTCGCGATCTCGCCCGGCCTGAAGGGAATCAGGCAGACGTCGAACAGCTGAGCGTGGGCCGGGAGCACCTTGTAATCGATCGCCCCCAGGTAGATCACGTTGTCCGCCTGCGGCAGGCGCTGCACGCCCCCGTGGTAATCCGGTCCGATGAACACGAAGTTCAGATCCTTCCGGGTTGCCACGAGCTCCTCGATTTCCTCGTACCAGAGCCACGGAGCGATCGCGCCGAAGTAGCCGACGACCGGCTTCCCCTTCGCATGGAACTCGACGAGCCTGGGGTCGACGACGACCTCGCCCTGCGCGGGATTCCGGTAATGGCGGGTATCGACGCCGTTGGGCACCATCACGACCTTGTCGCCACCCACCGCCGACTCCGCTTCGGCATGGAGCACCCTGGCGGATGCGACCACCAGGTCCGCGCCGCCGTCGAACGCCCAGTTCTTCAGCTTCAGCAAGGACTCGATGACTTCGCCTTCGCCGCTGATCTGCGGGTCGATATGGTCGATGTATTCGTACACGATGACGCTGTCGGCCGGCCGTTCCGACAGTTGCTCGGGCGTATGGGCGTAGGCGGTGCTGTAGACCGAGCGCACGGCGCCGGGGATCGTGTTCACCTCCCAGCGGCTGGTCAGCCAGATGTTGGGCGAGATCTGCCTGAAGCCATCCACGATGTCACCGCCCCATTGCGGCGTGACGTAGATCACCAGGTATCCGAGCCGGGCGAACGCGGTCGCCATGTGCTGCGGACGCTGGTAGAGCGGAACGTTCCAGTCGATCACCATTTCCTGGATGAATACTCCCCGGTAGTCCGCCCGCTTCGCCAACACCCATTCGCTGAACTCGCCCCACGTCAGGTCCCCGGCGATGGCCGGGGCAAGGGCCTGGTGCTCCTGCGCGAGTTCGCGATGCGTCTCGGTGAAGCGCACCTCCCGCAGACCTTCCACGTCGGGAACCCCGGGCGTCACGCCGCGCCCAAGGACCTGCTCGCTGGCCCAGCGGAGGGGAGCGGTCAACACCCACGAAGTCGATGCGCGGGTCTCGAGGAGCAGCTTGCTGACCGCCTTCAGGTCGGCATCCAGGCGCTTGCGATCGTCGTTCAATGCAGCGGCATAGTCGCGCCAGTCTTCCATCTGGGCGCGAAGCACGTCCGCTTCGCGGGAGGCACGCAGCGCGGACAGCTGCTGCTCAGTTTCTGCAAGTGCCGACATTGACCGCTCATGCGCCTCGCGCGTCCGGTCGAGTTCCGACGCCAGCTTGCGCGACGTTCCATGCAGCTCGTCGCACTGCCCGACAAGTTCGTCGCGTTCTGCGCGCAACGCTTCCTGTTCGGCATGCAATGCCTCCAGCTCGGCACGCAATGCCCCCAGCTCGGCGCGCGAAGCCTCCTGCTCCGCACGCAGCCCGTCGCGCTCGCTACGCAAACCGTCACGCTCCGCACGCAGTTCTTCCTGCTCGCCCTGCAGGCGTGCCGACTCCGAGAGGCGCGAGAGGATGCCCTCCTCGAGAGCGGCGATCTTTCCCGAGATTTCCTGGCGGGTGTGGAAATTGATCAGTTCCTGCCGCTGCTCCAGGCCCTGGATGCGCGTGGCGATGGCATCACCCTCGCGCGCCGGGTCGCGCCTCGACGCGGCCAGCTCACCCAGGCGGCCGATCGCCGGGTCGAGGGAATGCAGCGTTTCCAGGTCGCGGGTGCTCAGGCCGCGCAGCTCCAGGTCGCCGAGCGCATCGGCCAGGGTCCCCTTGCTGGTCGCCAATGCATCGGGACGTGCGTAGATCACGGCGAGCTGATAGCCCGGCCACTGTTTCGGATTGATGTCCCCGCAGTTCACCGCGTCGGCAAAGATGCACTGCATGTGCCCGACGGTCCGGGGGAAGCTCGAGAGGCTGAAGGTCACATGATGCTCGGTGTGCCGCTCATACTCCCAGCCCGGCACGAGCAGCACGACATAACGGTTCGCCGCCTGGACGAGCTTCTCGAGCTTCGCCAGCGGGTCGTGGAAGTGCTCCAGGACGTTCGAGCAGAAGACGACGTCGAAGCGATGTTCCAGGGCGTTGATGTCGCCCTGGAGGAAGCGCACAGAAGGATGCCGCTGGTTCGCGACATCGATCGCCTGCTGCGAGAAGTCGATACCGGTCACCTCCAGTTTCGGGAACCGCTCCTTCAACAGCGCTGCGGCTTCTCCCTCCGCACAGCCGATATCCGCGATGCTCGTGCAGCTGTCGATGTCCACCAGCACCCAGCGCGGCAGGAGGCGCAGCCCCAGTTCCGCGAAGAACCGCGTCTGCTGCGGGCCGCCGGCCAGGTCCCAGTTCTCGCTGAAGCGCGAATCCCAGTAGTCCTGGCTGTTCACGTCGTACACGTCGTTCGTCATGCAGGTTGCACTCCAATCTCGACCGGCAGGTTGAAGATGCCGTACCGGGTCGGCTCCGCCGTCACGGCAAAAAAGATCACGCCTTCGATGTACTCGTGGTAATCGATGACCGGGCCGGAGCGGTCCTCGACCGCGATCACGAGCATGTACTGCCCGGCCGTCAGGCGCATCGGAAACCTGAAGTCGACCTGCTGGTCGCCCTCCAGGCCGCGGAAAAGCCCGGGCTGTTCCTCATGCGTCGCCGCGACCATGAGGTCCGAACCCTTGATGTCCTTCAGCGAGAACGCGACGCTGAGCGCGTCGGTGGGAATCCCCGGAGGCAGGCGGAGCCTGACGGACAGGTCCATCTCCTCTCCGTACTGGTAGGAACCGGGAACGCCTTCCCGGCCCGACAGTGCCACGTCGAGCACCAGGCCCTTCCGCGCCCCCCAGTGGTTGATGCTGCCGCCGAGATCCATGTGCTGGGCCGCGGCACGACGGGAATGTTCCACGCCATCGCGGCTCGCAGCGGTGGCCGCTTCCGGCGCCTGCCCGTCGCCCGCCCCGTCGTCGCCGAACAGATACTCGGTATAGCGCGCGGTGACCTCGCGGACCGGGCCGGTCGCCCGGGTGACCCCGGTCTGCAGCCAGAGCGCACGCTCGCAGACCGCCCTGACCGCGCCGACGTCGTGGCTGACGAACAGCAGTGTCACGCCGTCCTCGCGCAGCTTCTCGATCCGCTTCATGCATTTGGCGGCGAACCGGGCATCCCCGACCGACAGCGCCTCGTCGACGATCAGCACCTGCGCATCGACATGGATCGCGACCGCGAACGCCAGGCGCACGAACATGCCACTCGAGTACGTCCGGACAGGCTGGTCGATGAACCCGCCGATGTCGGCGAACCCGACGATGTCGTCGTAGCGTTCGTCGATCTGGCTCCTGGAAAGCCCCAGCACCGCTCCGTACATGTAGATGTTGTTGCGGCCGGTGTATTCCGGATCGAAGCCCGAGCCGAGCTCCAGCAGCGCGGCCACGCGGCCCGCGGTCCGCACCGATCCCTCGGACGGCGGATACACGCCGGCGATCAGCTGGAGCAGCGTGCTTTTCCCGCTGCCGTTTTCACCCACGATGCCCACGGCATCGCCCTGCGCCACCGTCAGGTTGCAGTGCCGCAGCGCCCAGTACGTCTGGTCGTAATGCGTCCCGCCGCCGAGCAGCTCGTGCTTGAGCACTTCCATCGGCTGCCGACGACCCATCGGGAACGCCTTCCCGAGATCGGCGCATTCGATCATGTACGTCATAGGACCTCTGCGAACCCGCGCTTGGTCCGACGGAACCACCACCAGCCCGATCCCAGCAGGAGCAGCCCGATCAGCGTCTGCGAGCCCAGCCACTGCCAATCGAGTGGCTGGGAGAAATAGAGGAGGTTGCGCGTCTGTTCGATCGTCTGGCTCATCGGGTTGAAACGCAGGAACGGCTTCATGAACTCGGGCGACTGGGCGATCGGATAGAACACCGGCGACAGGAACATCATCGAAAACAGGATCGGCTGCACGATCTGCGCCACGTCGCGGAAGTAGGTCCCGAGGGACGCGAGGAACAGGCTGACGCCGGTCGCGGACAGGATCAGCGGTGCAAACACCAGTGGCACGAGCACGGCCGTCGGCGGCGGAAGCGACTTGTGCAACAGCCCATAGAACACGCCCCAGACCACGAACGAGATGCCCACCCCCACCAGTGCCGTGGCCTGCGACATCAGCGCCAGCAGGTCGAGCGGGAAGCGGCTCTTCTTCACGTAGGACGCATTGGCCGCGATCAGCGAAGGTGCGCGGCCCACGGACTCCAGGACGTAGATGTAGGCGATCTTCCCCAGGAACAGGATCAGCGCGTAATCCCAGATGGACGCGATCCCGCGCCAGCGCGGCTGGAAGATCAGGCCGAAGACCAGCGTATAGATCGCAAGCATCAACAGTGGCTGGGCAACCAGCCAGATGACGCCGCCGGCCGTGCCCTTGTGCTTGGCCTCGATATCGCGCTGGACCAGCTGCCGGAGCAGGAACGCCCAGTTCAGACCCGAGACGCTCATCGTCCCGCCGAGCGGCCCGTCAGCGCGCGGTCGAGATCCTCGGTCAGGTCCGCCAGCTCTTCCACGCCGACACTCAGGCGCACCAGGGTGTCGCTGATCCCGAGTTCCTTCCTGCGCTCGGCCGGCACCGACGCATGGGTCATGATCGCCGGGTGGTTGAGCAGGCTCTCCACGCCGCCCAGCGACTCGGCGAGCGCAAAGAGCCGCGTGCCTTCGCAGAAGCGCATCGCCGCGTCGGCGCCGCCCTTGACATAGATCGAGACCATGCCGCCGTACCCGTCCATCTGCCGGCTGGCAAGCTCGTGCTGCGGGTGCGAAGCCAGCCCGGGGTACAGCACCTTCTCGACCGCCGGATGCGTCTCGAGCCACTGCGCCAGCGCCATGGCGTTGGCGCAATGCGCCTTCATGCGCAGGTGCAGGGTCTTGAGACCGCGCAGCGCCAGGAAGCTGTCAAACGGTCCCTGCACGGCACCGATCGAGTTCTGCAGGAAGGCCAGCTGCTCCGCCAGCTCCCCGTTGTCGCCCGTCACCACCATGCCGCCGACCATGTCCGAGTGCCCGTTGAGGTACTTGGTCGCCGAGTGCATCACGATGTCGGCACCCAGTTCGAGCGGCCGCTGGAGCATCGGCGAACAGAAGGTGTTGTCGACCACCACGATCATGCCGTGGCGGCGCGCGATCTCGCTGATCGCGGCGATATCGACCAGCTTGAGCAGCGGGTTGGTGGGCGTCTCGATCCAGACCATCCGGGTCTCGGGCCGGATCGCGGCCTCGAACGCGGCGGGGTCGGCGAGGTCCACCCAGCTGAAATCCAGGCCCGCGCTGCGCCGGCGCACGCGCTCGAACAGGCGATAGGAACCGCCGTAGACATCATCGGTGGCGATGACATGGCTGCCGCTGTCCAGGAGCTCCAGGATGGTCGACGTCGCCGCCAGGCCCGAGGCGAAGGCAAACCCGCGGCGTCCGCCCTCGAGCGCCGCCACGCAGCGCTCATAGGCGAAGCGGGTGGGATTGTGCGTGCGCGAGTACTCGAAGCCCTGGTGCTGGCCCGGGCTGGACTGCACATAGGTCGAAGTGGCGTAGATCGGCGTCATGACGGCACCGGTGCTCGGGTCCGGAGCCTGGCCGGCGTGGATGGCCAGGGTCCCCAGGCCCGCCCGGGTCGATTCGTTGGTGTTGGCCATGACATCCTTCCGCAAAACAGGGGGGTGAAGTCCAACCCGGCATTCTACCACCGGGCT
>k87-1388769_pt1 | contig 11817 bp, 14 predicted proteins | sample MGYA00084034_6733716 | MGnify analysis MGYA00084034
GATACCCATATTAATTCACGCATTACCGAATGAATTCAGGTCTTACACTAGCTGGTCCTTAACATTCCTAACTATGTCCTTTGATATTTGAATAAGAGAACTAAGATCCATCATATCGGTATTTAGTGAGAAATCAAAAACAGAAAGATCCTTCCCGAATTCAAATCCGTAAAGCTCTTCATAAATCTGTCTATTCTGGTAATCCCTTTCTTTGACGATTTCTCTAGCCTCAGCTAAACCAATGTTATCCCTGCTGGCCATCCGAGTAGCCCTGTTCTTTGGAGATCCCTGAAGCCACAGCTTGATGCAGTCATCCTTTACCAACCATGGAAGAGTATAACTCGTGATTACTGCATTGCCACTTCTTATGATCTCTTTCAACTTATTATCGACTTCTATATCGGAAGTATGATCGCTCTTCCTTTTCTCCATGAATTGTCTGCCCTCTTCACTATCCCACCAATCGGTACCGGATGTTCGATAACCCAAATTAGTAGCGATCTGCTTGAGGATATCACCACCGTTGTAAATCGTAAGGCCAAATTCATCGGCCAGCTCTGCGGCAACAGTCGTCTTACCAACCGCAGGCCAGCCTGAAACAATTATCGAGAAAGTTTTTGTCTTGTTATTGCTTCTTTCGCTGACAACGTTGCTAAGATCGATCCTTCCATCTTGGACGGATTCATTCACCTTCGTATTTCTTTGTCTCAATTTCCTGTAAGGCCAGGCATAGAGGTCTTGGTTACCTTAGAAATTATGCCACTAAACGCAAAGGATGTAATCAGAAACCAACCCCACAAAAAAAGCTCCCCCGGGATTGAACACGCACCTTTTGGTTGGCCATCAGCATCCACCTGTTGATCCAACTGAACATTTTCTTGACTGCAGGTTATCCAAGGAATTTGAATGGGAGAAAGACCAGCAGTAGAACCAAAGATGGCAGGGAACACAAAAATCCAGACCATGAGCGAGGGCATCATGTAAATTAGCATAGGCCTCATCTGTTGCTGCTGCATCTCCATAGTCATCTTGTTCACCGAAGCTTGCTTCTTTTTTAGCTCCTCAACTCGAACTTTATCGCGTTTCCTAATGGCATCTGTATACTGTTTCCGCCATTCATTGGTTTCTTTCATGACTCTGTTCATCTTGTCTATATCTGTAGTTCGTTTTCTAAGCAGAGCCATAGCAAAGTTCATCGATATAGCAATAAGTGCAGCTACGATTAATCCGGATACCATGTCAGGAAAAATGGGGGTCTTTGTGTAGTGAGGAGTTAGACCAGGCAATTGCATAATGAGGGAATCGATAATACTTTGATGTATCATTTTTTCTCACTTTTCCCTGACATTATTTCAACTAATTCACTAACAGCTTCATGTAACTTATCCCTATGATTAAAAATGATCTTAAAGGGAGCGCCAGTCAACACGGAAGATGTAGCTATCATGATGGTCGCGACCTCTAAATCATTTTTGATACTGGCTATGGAAATTAAATCTCTACTTCTAGTATCATCTTGCATCCTTCGAACAAAGATTTCCTCAGGATCAGCAGAAATCATAACCAAATGAGTAGGTGACAACACGTCCAAAAGACTTAGGGGTATTCCTGGATACCTTCCTTCACCAGTATTGATAAAAAGATGAGTATCGATCACAATGTTGACACTCAGTACTGCACTAATACTTCTGGCCGCCATTTCTTGAAGTCGACGCTGGGTATTGACCGATAGCTTCCGCATTTCATCCCTATCTCTAATACCCATTTTCCTGGCCTCATCAAACATTATCGATCCAAATACCAGTACTTGAGTATTAGAACCCAACTGGTTTAATCGCTCAGCAGCTTTGGTAATGACCGTCGTTTTTCCTACCCCTGGAACACCCACTACAATCAACCTAGCAAAGCTATGAATATTATTTCCTGCCAAGTAAGGCCGCCAATTTTGGCATATGAACATCGACTTGTTCACGCACAAGCAAGTTGTAGTAATTAACCAGAATATCTACCATCAACAGTATCCCAATTCCTGTACCAAAAACGTTTAACACATCAGAGATCGATGCTAGCAGACCTATTGTTACACCTCCAATTATGGTCACCGACGGGATATACTTATTCAACAATGCCTCAACCGAACCTTCGGAACGCCGAAATCCTGGAACTTGAACGTCTGCATCAAGTAAGTTTTTAGCTGCAGCTTTAGGTGACAAACCACCAAGTTCAACCCATAATTTCGCAAAGATTGTAACAATAGTAGTAAGGAATAAAACATATGCTACCGCCCGTAGAGGATCTTGAGCTGCCGCTTCGAAGCTCCTCGGAGGGGTCGTGTAATATAACAATCCCCCGGTAGGGCTTTGGGGATTCTCAGGATCGTATTGTGCTATATAGTTGAATGCAGGGTTAGAATTCTGTGGATTATAATTTGCCCACATCATTTGACCAATGAATACAGCATTAGCTAGTAGTGCTGACGCTAGTATAACGGGAATGTTTGAAGTATACAGTAACTTGATAGGATAAACTGCCTTAAATCCTCTATATTTCGTTGATACAATTGGGATATCTATATGGATTCCTTGCACGTACACCAACGCTGCCAATACCAAACCAGTAACGACGAGACCAAAGAGACTGGGCAGCTGTCCCGACCTGAATATTGCTTCTTGGAAATCGCCGTTCATAGCTGATTCTACCATGAAAGGAAGTATACCAACACTTCCACCATCGGGTGCTGGAATCGGACTGAATACGGCCCACCATATACCCTGAGCAACTCCAGCCATTATGAAAAGGCTTATGCCCGATCCTAGGCCCCATCCCTTTTGCACTAGCTCATCTAGCAGCATTACTATCAAGCTGGCACCTATCAACTGAACGACAACGATTGCGACAAATTCGGGCTGTGCCACTAACCCTCCATAAACACTTACGCCGTAAAGTGTACCTTCTGCTACAATAACAATAATGGTGACAAGTTTGGTCGCAGAAGTAAACAATGCCCTATCATCGGGGTTTTTAAAGTTGAGCTTTATAAGCTCGGATCCCTTAAGAAGCTGCATTAATAGACCTGCTGTAACTATTGGGCCTATGCCTAGTTCCAATAATGTTCCCTGCTGAGCAGCAAAGATTACTCTAGCAAAAGCAAGGAAATCAAATGCAGGATCGTCGGTGACACCGTAAAGTGGGACTTGCCCCATAATAAGATAGATAAGGAGACAAATGCCACACCACACAAACTTCTCAGTAAGAGTTAATTTCTTCTTGGGCTTTTCAACCTGAGGTATGTAAGTAGATACGCGCTTTATGACGCGCCGAAAGATACTCTCGCTACTTTGAACCGACTTCTTCATTCAGTACTATATCGCCTCCAGCTAATTCGATCTTTTGCTTTGCAGTCGCAGAAACTTTAGCTACACGTACTACGATTGGTTTCAGGAGCGTTCCTCCTCCCAAGAGCTTGTCATAGCCAATCGATCTCAGATCTAGGACTAACTTTCCATGCTCGTTCGTAGTGCCGAACCGCGACGCCAAATCGTTTACGTCTCGCAAATTAACCCACCGATTTAATCTATTTTGCCTTGTTGGCTTTGTAGAATCGTGTCCAAAATGATCAGGTTCTTCAATGACGGTTCTAATCCAAAAGTGTTTGTGTTTTCCCGCGCCGCCAATTCCACCCCGGCTACCAGATTGCCTATGTTGTCCTATCTGTCCCCAGCCACAAAACCTACTCCCCCTTTGTCTTCGACTCTTTCTGAATCTAGTAGCCATAATCAGTTACTTCTCTCCCACGTTCAAACTCAACGTCTTGGTGTTGGAAATGGGTCTAACCTTAAATAAGTCTTGCTCCGTAGCTCTCTCACATCATTTTCTTAACGAGATCGATCAACAATACGTTCTCTCCAAGTATTCCATTTTGAGTTGTTTGCTTCTTGACTGACTTCTTGAACCCGCCTCGAGGTGGATTCAATGCGAACCATGGTTTTATACCATTGAGTTTGGAGAGCACTACTGTATCGTTTGCTAAATCAATCGCAAGTTTGTCCAAATTGTCATATTCTTTGGGTAAATCAGATTCTCTCAATGGCTGAGACGCAGTCTTCCTACCTTTCTTATCTAGGAGATCTTTTACTGTCTCATTATCAACGCGACACCACGTCACAAGTTGCCTTATTCTATTTAACATACCTGAATATTCAGTGCTTTCTGGCACAATTGTCGCTCTGAATTTCTTTGAAAGATTCAGACTTTCTAATGTGGTATTGGCCCAATATGGCACATTAACCGTACCGCGCATCCTAACAACCAAGTAAGCCATTATTCCTGCAGCACTCCCTATCCCTTACTATATGTGCTCCGCAGAGCGTCAAATATAGCCTTTGTAGTCGAAGACATTGTACTCGTAGATCCAAATGATTTCGTCCATGCATCAGTTAAGCCGGCGAGTTTTAATAACCCCCGTATATGCTCCCCAGCTACAAGCCCAAGGCCTCTTGGCCCCGGAATAATTTCTATAGTTACACTCCCACCTCTACCTCTTACCTTGAAGGGAATAGAATGGCTTTGATCACACCGACACTCCCAACTACCACAACCCCGCTTCACTGGAATGACGTTCAAGAAGGCCGTATTAGTCGCTTTATCAATTGCAATCCTCATCTGAGATGCCTTACCCTTTCCGATCCCAAACCATCCTGCTTCGTTCCCAACTGCTACAACAGCATTAAATCTTGTCATTTCTCCAGCATCCGTCTGTTTCTGCACAATCCCAACGTGTACAACCTGACTTCGAATGTCTGGAAGAAGGCGCTTTATAATCTCTGATTCTTGTATCCTGAGTCCATTTTCGTAGACTTCGTCCATCGAGTTTATCTTCCCACTGGCCACCAACAAGCCCAAGGATGTCTTAGGTATCCACTCAGAATGTTGCTGATTCTGTCGGCTCATTTCAACCTACTCCAACTCACTTCTCTTTGCCTGCTACTGAATCTATTCCGTCTGAAGAAGCAATAGCATCCTTAACTTTGTGTACATAGCTACTATACTGAGTAGGATCAAAGTTATTAGCGATTAATTTTGAAAAACGGCTATTGTAAGCGTCTTTATTCTCATCTTGCAAAATTCGGGCATATTCTGCAATGTGATTTCCCACCAGCCGTTCCTCTGGTGGAAATGAAGAATCGGATGCAGGCACTTTCATCCCCGAATCAATTATACCTTTAAGACAGGCGGCGACCCGAGACGTAAATGGATTCTTTCCAGTATAGAGGATAGCTTCGTCTACTTTCTTTCCCAGCGACTTCTTCCCCAATAACAGACCTGTCAAATAACAGGCGGGGAGAGAATTTAGAGAACCGTTCCAACCGAATCTTGTAAGTTCTCTGCTATGAGATGATGTGATAGTAACATCCCCCTTCGACATCGGGTATGCGATCTGAGCCTGAACGTTCTCGTCGCTGACGGTTATAGTAACAAATTTTCTTCTCGAGAGAAGGAGTGCGGCCCTCTTCCTGTAATTGGTTCGACCATTTCTAATCCTCTTGAGTGTGGCAATATAACCCATTATATTATCATCTTACACCTTTTCAAGTAATTATAACCAACGACTGAAAAGCCTTTATAAACGTTTGAGAAAGCCTCGCTAGCTTACAACTCCATGAGAACAAGTACGAAGCGAATCATCTTTTCTGGGATGAATCATAGACATCCTTTTGCAGATAAGAGCTGCAAACGCTCCCGCACCGATGCCATTATCGATATTCATAACGGCCAATCCAAATGTGCAGGTCTGTAGCATTGATGTCAAAGCTCCGATGCCGCCAGACCCCATCCCGTAGCCGATTGATGTAGGTACTCCTATGACCGGGACATCCACCAACGCTGAAATGACTGATGGAAGAGCCCCTTCCATTCCAGCTACTACTACGAGAGCCTCTACGTTTTTTTCCATTATGCTTCTTAAGGCCGGAAGCAGGCGATGCAGTCCCGCAATTCCAACGTCATAGGACAGATCAGTAACGCAGCCCATAGCTTTGGCCATCATTCTCGCCTCCTCTGCGATAGGGATGTCCGAGGTCCCCGCGCAAATAATCCCAATTTGAGGACTATTTTCACCGAGTGTGAGTTCTTTCGTCGAAACCAGAATGGTGGTCCCACGCGTCGCTGTCTCAGTCATATACCCTTCCTTTTTCAACTGAGTGGAGAGTTTGGTAAAGACTTCCTGGGATACTTTTGTAATGAGGGCCAGGCCAGTTTTCTGCAACGTCATTAGTGTAATTTCATACAGATCATTGTATTGCTTATTTAATGCAAGGATAACCTCTGGACAACCCCTACGTTTCTCCCTTTGTAAGTCAAGACGTGCTATGTTCTCCCCTATGTATCCAATGTTTTCAATAGAAATTTCTCTTTGAATTTCGTTAATACCGATTTCGCCATTGGAATATTTTTTCATCAATCGGCTCAGATCCATTCGTAACCACTGGGCCTCTCGATGATAAAAGCATTACACATGCAACTCTTTAATTGCAGTTTTGACGCTTCTTACCCCTCTATCAAACATCTCTTTTTCCAAACTGTCAAGTTCTAGCTCGACTATCTTCTCGATACCATTTGCCCCGAGTATAACCGGAACCCCAAGACAAACATCTGAAGCACCATATTCTCCGTCCAAAAGGGCCGAGACTGGTATGAGACTTTTTCTATCTCTTACAATAGATTCAATCATTGCTGCAATGGCATTACCAGGGGCGTGAATTGTTGCACCCTTTAGCGAGATAACTTCAGCAGCAATCTTCCTGGTAGATTCCAAGGTGGTCAAGATTTGTTCGGGTGACAAGAATGTGGTTAGCGGAATTCCTGATGCTGAAGAAAACCTAGGAAGAGGAAGCATGTTCTCGCCATGTTCTCCGATTACCATCGCGCTAATGGAACCCCTCGAAAATCCAGTGGTCTCGTGAATGAAACTCTTGAACCTCGAAAGATCAAGCATGTTGCCCATTCCCATTACCCTATTCTTTCCTGTTCCAAGAAGTTTTATGGTCAAATATGTCATCGGGTCAACAGGATTTGTGACAACGATCACAATTGCTCGACTAGCCAACGACCGTATCTCAATAGCTATTTCTTTAATGATATTTGCATTCGTTGTCAGGAGGTCCATTCTAGTCATTCCAGGTTTTCTGCCTACCCCTGCGACCAATACAATGATGTCCGAGCCTTTCATGTCCGCGTACTCGTTTGAGCCTCTCACACTGCAATCGATCCCTAGTTCAGACAACTGATGATTTATGTCCAGAGCTTCGCCCTGGGGAAGTCCCTTGACGATATCCAATAAAAGAACATCTCCTAACTTTCGCATACATGAGTTCAATGCTGCAGACGCCCCGACTTTACCCGCCCCGACAACAGTTATATTCATCTATTGTTCAAAAATACGCCCCATGTCACTAATAAAAGTCTTTTAATTCTAACCTACAAGCATTGACATGAATACAAAATAAATATACATTTGTCCTTATTAATAGAGTTAGTCGTTGCAAAAAATTGCAGTGTTTGATTCACAAATTTCAGGTATATCGGGTGATATGTTTCTTTCATCGCTCATTGATGCAGGGTCGGAGAGAAAAGGGGTTCTTGACTCAATCTATGCATGTGAGGGGTTCTTGGATGGTGTCAGGATCTTGGAAGCAAGATTTGAAAAGGTAACATCGAGGGGGATCAAAGCAACCCGATTTTTTCTCAAAACTACAGATAGTAAAACCAGTAGAAAAGGGAGTGAGCTTATTACTGCTGCCTCTCGCTGTTGCTCGCACTTGGATTTAGATCGACAAACTAGTTCATATATTCAGAATTCTATGAAAACTCTGGTTCTTGCCGAATCTAAAATTCACGGTCGGAGTATTAAGGCGGTTAACCTCCACGAAACATCCAATATCGACACATTGGTCGACTTAGTAGGATCAGGTATTGCTGCTAGAAGTCTTGATCTCTTCTCTTCTAATGTGTACTCGACGCCGATCGCAACAGGTAGCGGTTTGACACATTTCTCGCACGGAATTGTCCAAAACCCAACCAACGCGGTATTGCAAATCTTTTTGGATAGACCATTTATTCTTACAGCTGGATGCTCTGATACCGAAACAACGACTCCAACTGGCGCTACTCTAATCGCAAATCTTTGTAAAGGGAGTGTAAGTAGATACCCAGATCTGACGCCTGAAAGAATCGGATTCGGTGCAGGTTCTAAAGATCTTGGGCAAATTGCAAATGTGACAAGATTTGTGATGGGAACCTCCCATTCATCATCCAAGTATGGGAACGATACTGTGATTGTAGTGGAAACGAATGTAGATGATATCACAGGAGAGAACCTAGGAGCTTTAATCGATCGTTTGAGCATGACTGAGACAAAGGATGTAACTGTCATACCTGGCCTTTCTAAGAAGAACAGACCGAATTATACGATTAGAATCATTACTGATTACACCCAATTGGATACTATACTAGATATTCTCTTTATGGAAACCGGGACTTTGGGCGTACGGATCCAAGAAACGAATAGGATAGTATTAAGTAGAGATACAGTGAGAATGAAATGCAAGATATTGAATGATGAATTTAGTATCCACGTTAAGGTTTCTAAAGACTCTTACGGAAATATGGTTAATGCCAAACCAGAGTTTGAGGACATTAGGAAAATCTCCAGAGTATTAAGAATACCTTTAAGAGTGGCAAATCAGTTAGCATTATCTGAGATTCAAATTAGGTTTGGAGATAAATTCCATAAGCGAGCTTGAAGGGTCAGGTCAGAAATACGATCTGTTGCTAAGATGGTTCGGCGCGATCAATGACAAAGTAGTTGTTGCCCTTTCTGGCGGAGTAGATAGCGCCGTTGTTGCATTAGCTGCTCAGATGAAATTGGGCCAGAAAGCTATGGCGGTAACAGCAAATTGTAGCACTACCTCGGAAGAGGAATTGAAGAGTGCTATTCTAGTAGCCAAGGAATTAGGGATTAGGCATGAAATAGTTGAGTACGATGTGCTCTCGAATCAAAATTTCACAAGAAACGACAATGCTCGATGTTATCACTGTCGAAAAGATTTGGCGCTCCATTTGGTTGCCAAAGGAAAGGAAAATGGGGCCAAAACTATTGTCGATGGGACACATGTGGATGATCTAGGAGATCATAGACCCGGAATCCTAGCTTTGCAGGAGGCAGGCGTACGACATCCTCTGCTGGAAGTCGGCCTAGATAAGTCGGATATTCGAAAAATCGCTGAATACGTCAACCTATCCGTCTCCGGTAAACCCGCAAATTCCTGCTTAGCTTCCAGAATCCCGCACGGAAGGGAAATAACGCGTTCATTGATTTCTAGGATTGAAAAGGCCGAATCCATAGTAAAGACGATCTTCGGCGTAGCACAAGTCAGAGTTAGAGATCATGGTGAGCTTGCCCGGATTGAAGTAGGAATTGATGAACTTCATAGATTGTTTGACATTAGAAAGTTGGGAGAAGCTAACCAGATGATCAAAGAACTTGGTTTCAGATACGTGTCGGTCGACATGAAAGGATACAGACAGGGAAGTCTAGTTGTTGTGAAATAGGGGAATAGTAGTGATGAATGCAGATAATAGTCAACGTGACTTGATCTACTTCGATAATGCTGCGACTACTCCTGTTCTTTCTGAGGTGATCCAAGAAATGGTTCCTTATCTTGGAAATTATTATGGAAACCCATCCTCACAACATTCATTTGGCTTTAAAAGTTTAAGAGCAATAGAGGAAGCCCGGACACATGTAGCTTGCCTCATAGGAAGCAGTCCTAGTAAAATAACGTTCACCTCTGGTGGAACAGAAGCAAATAACCTAGCCATTAAGGGCTGTGTATCCAGAACAAGTATCAACGGTGATAGCAAGAGTGTTGTCTTTATTTCAAGTAGCATAGAACATGACTCAGTACTTCAACCTATCAATACTTTAAAGGCTCTGGGATTCAATGTTAAATTTGTCGAAGTAAACAAGGAAGGAATCGTTAAGCCGGAATCCTTACTTGAAATCCTAAGAAAAGAAAAGATAATCCTCGTAAGCATCATGTTAGCAAATAATGAAGTGGGAACCATTCAGCCAATAAAAGAGCTAGCAAAAATTACGCATGAAAATTCCGACGCCCTTTTCCATTGTGATGTTGTCCAAGCTCTGGGGAAAATTCCAATCGATGTAAGGCACCTTGATATAGATTTGCTATCTCTATCCTCCCACAAGATATACGGACCAAAAGGAGTTGGAGCCATATATTCTCGCGACAAGGATCAACTAAGAGCTCTGATCGACGGGGGAGGTCAAGAAAAGGCCTTAAGATCAGGTACTGAAAACGTACATGGTATCGTAGGCTTTGGCGAGGCCTGCAGGATCGCTGCAATGAACTTAATAGAAAATTACAGAAATGTCAAGAATCTCAGGGATCGTCTCATTGATCAAGTATTATCGACGATACCTCGATCCTATGTCAATGGTTCATTGAATCAAAGACTTCCCAACAACGCCCACTTTAGCTTTCCAGGGGTTAAGGGCGAAGACATAATAGTCAAACTGAATGAGTATGGGGTTGCGGCGTCTACTGGGGCTGCATGCTCATCCAACAAGGCTAAACCTTCCCATGTACTCCAAGCAATGGGGCTATCTCTACTGGAAATTGAAGGTTCTCTGCGTCTAACACTTGGACATCAAAACACAAAATTTGAGGTCGAAAAGGTAGTTTTAGCGCTAGAAGAGATAATTAGAGAGTTACGCAGACATTCCGGCTTTGCAAATAACTGATTTTCCGAAATTAATTTATTGTCCCAAAGTGTAGTTTTATCCATGCCTTCAACGTCAACAATTTCAGTTCCTAAAATAGGACAACAAGCGCCTAGTTTTCAGCTGCCGGATATTGAGATGAAAAGTCGAAGCCTTGAGGAATTTAAGGGCAAGAAGCTTGTTATTGCTTTTTTTCCTGCTGCAGAATCACCTGTATGTACTACTGAGATGTGTGCTCTGAGAGACTCGCTAGCTGCGTTAAAATCCTTGGGAGCTCAGGTTGTTGGCATCTCAGTTGATGGACCATTTGCTAACAAGATTTTTACGGAGAACCGGCACCTTAATTTTCCCATTCTTAGCGATTACAAGCGCGAGGTCATAAACAAATATGGCATAGTAATGGCCAACTTGGGTCCGCTAGAAGGCTATGATGCAGCTAAGCGTTCAGTATTCGTACTTGATGAAAATGGTATAGTCAAGTATAGGTGGGTATCTGACAATCCATTGGTAGAGCCGAATTACGAAGAGATAAGATCTTCATTGGAGAATAGTTAGGCAATTCCACTCCATAAGGAGTTATAATTTGTTAAATGGGGGGGGTTGCGCCCTAGTGATGAATGCGAAAATGAAAATAAATGAAAGTTGCCTTCTTATGTTTACTACTCTATAATAGCAATTACGTCATTCCTGGACACAGCATTCCCCTGCTTGACTTTTATTTCCTTTATCTTACCATCTTTATGTGACTTTACTGCAACTTGCATTTTCATGGATTCTAAGACCACTATGGAGTCTCCTTTGTTTACAGTGTCACCTTGTTTCCCTAATACGCTAACAACTCTTCCGGGAATTTGACTTGTCAAATTGTTTATTGCAGTCTCCGATGAGATCTTTGACAATGACTCTTTCAAAATTTCTGACAGCTTGGAATGCTTGGTTATTTTCATTTCAGTCCCATCGATTAGCAGCTTCACCTCAGAGGTACTAGAGTTCAGGATCTTCGCGTAGTGGTATGA
>k87-664353_pt1 | contig 11811 bp, 12 predicted proteins | sample MGYA00084034_6733716 | MGnify analysis MGYA00084034
ATCAAAGTTGCTAATGCACTTCTTGACGGTGTCATTCAAATTCTTCCAAAGTTTGAAGAAGCAGCGACCGCCTTCATAATAACAATGTTAAGTATTATCAAGACTAATACCCCTCGAATGGTTCAAGGGGGTATGGACTTTATTATCGCCTTCCTTGAAGGTATCAAGAGAAATATCCCCATTATCGTAAATCTTATCATTGATATTATCGTTCTAATTGTAACTACGATTCTCGGTCGTCTTTGGCAGGTTCTCGCCGCCGGTGGACGGTTGATGCGCGAGTTCGTTAGCGGAATCCTTGGCGGTATCGCACAAGTGCCTGCCGCTGCGCTTCGTATCATTGCTAGCTTCATTGCTTCGATAGCCGGTGCGCTTGGACGAATTGCCACGGCGGGCCTAGGTCTTCTTACTCGGTTCATATCGGCGATTACAGGAGCTCTCGGACGAGTCGTTACTGCCGGAATAAGCATGATTACTTCGCTTGTTCAGGGTTTGACGAATGGTATACCCAGAGTAGCTGCGGCCGCTGTCAGTGCAGCAGCAAGATTTGTCAGTTCGATTGCCAGTGGTTTATCCAAACTTGCTGCGGAAGGTTCTAAAGCAATTGGCAATCTGGTACGAGGTATAACTGGAGCTCTTGGAGCTGCTATTGGCGCCGTGAAGGGTGCTGCCGCAAATGTTGGTAGAGCTATTATCGATGGTATGACCGGCGGATTGATGGAGAAGGCTGGAGATTTGTACAACAAAATTGAAGGTGTTATGAATAAGGCCATGGATCTTATGCATAAGATTCCGGGCGTCTCCTCTCCATCAACAGTAACCACGTTGATTGGTCGTTATATCGTTGGCGGTCTAGTCGTTGGTATGGAACAAGAAGCGCCGAAAGCATACGCTACAGCCGAAGCCGTAAGTAGGGGTGTTATCGGAAAGATTCGTAACGTTTTCGGAACCGAAGGTAAAAAGGGTTCCAAGGTTCTGTTTGAGATCGGCAGGTATGTCGTAACGGGCTTCCGAGATGGTCTGTCTGGTATGCCTGAAGAAATCAAGAAGGTATATTCAGAACTGAACACAAAGTTGCTCGAAGCGGGGAAGGCTGCTCGGGAAACACTTGCTTCTGAGCAAAAGAAACTGAAAGAATTGATGGCAGCGGATAAGCAAGATGCCGATGCGATCAAGAAGGCTCAAGATGTTATTGCTCAAAATCAGCGTATATTGGCAGTATCGGTTGCTGGGCATAATGCGTTGAATGGCGCCCTGAGAGCTCAAAAGACAGAGCTTATGGGCATTGCTAGACAGTACGAGATGGTCAGTAATACTCTGAAGTTGGCTCAAGATAAGCTGAAAGAACTTGAACAGGAACGAGTCGATCTAATAGCAAAGCTGAGAGAGCAATATTCTGCTTTGCCTGATATCACCACAGAAGGCGCTGACGGTCAGCCAATTGATCCGTTGGCTGCGTATCAGGAAGCTCTTAGGCTTCAAGTAGAGGCCGTCGCAAAGTATTCGGAAACGCTTCAGCAGCTGAGAGAACTGGGACTCGACGATGAAACGTACAATAAGCTTCTAGAAGAGGGTCCAGAAGCTCAGGCATTTGCTACTCAGCTACTTTCTGGTGGTGCAACTGCCGTTGAAAGCCTAAATGAACTTGATCGTCAGCTTAGAACTGAATCAGAAAAGCTTGCTGTTAGTGCTGCGAACAATCTTAAGCAAGCGGGTATCGATGCTGCTAGTGGTCTCATCAAGGGATTGAAATCTCAAAAAGGTCGGCTTATTCGAGAAATGGAAGAGATGGCCGACGAGATCGTGGCCGCTTTCAATCGAAGGTTGAAGGCCAAGTCTCCTTCTCGCGTATTTATGGAAGCTGGTGCCTACGCGATGGAGGGTCTCGCTATCGGTATTTCCAATTCAGTGAAGTCTGTAACTAATGCTGTTGAAGATGCTGCTGATTCAGCAATCAATGCGATGAAATCATCCCTTAGTAAGATTTCGGATACGGTAATGGGTGAGCTTAATGCGAATCCGGTTATTACTCCTGTTCTAGATCTTACACAGGTTCGAGCTCAAGCCGGAGAATTGGGAGCCTTGACGAGTGTGACACCTATTACTGCGGCAGCGTCTTATGGACAGGCAGCACTTATATCTGCCGAGCAGCTCGCAACTCAAGGTGAGGAAATCGCTGCAGCTCCTGGTGGAACATCAGTTAAGTTCGAGCAGAACAATTATTCACCAGAATCACTGACTGAGATCGAGATTTACAGACAGACGAAGAATCAGTTGTCTCAACTCAAGTCTGCACTTGCTATTACGTAGAGCATGGCGGGTGTGATCGGGCCGCAACCGTTAACCCCAAAGGGAGGGGCGCACCCGCCTCCTATCTAAGGAGGTCTGAAAGCTGTGCTAACAGAAGTAAAAGCGTTTAGTTCATGGCGTTCAGCTCCTACGCTACCTTTGAGTGATGGTAACAGAGCTGAAGCAGACTTGATCCAAATTCGAAATATTGATGGACTCGATCCGGTCAAGGCCTCTGTTAACACTTCACCATTGGGCTCTGTTGATGGAGCATCCCACACGGGAAGTAGTGTATTGACTCGAAACATCGTCCTTACACTACATCCAAATCCTGATTGGGATAATTGGACATACGAAAGCCTTCGCAGGCTTCTTTATTCATATTTCATGCCAAAAAAGGCTACTCGATTGGTTTTTTATAGCGATGACATGATTCCAGTAGAGATTTATGGAATTGTCGAGTCTGCTGAAGTCAATATGTTCAGCAAGGACCAGGAACTTCTCGTTTCGATCATCTGTCCTGATCCATATTTCACGGCACTCAATCCTACCGTTATTACTGGTCAAACCGTAAGGTCAGGTGGACCAGTTATTGTTGTTGATTACAACGGGACAATTGAAGCGGGAATGCACGTTAAGGTTACTTCTGTTGCAGCTCCAGATCCTACTGATATTGGAATTCAAATCGGAGATCCTCTTCTTACCTATTTTGCAACATTCGCTTCAGTAAACGCCTCGATGTATTTTGAAATGAACTCTCTTCCTATGCGAAAATTTGTTCAGAATGTCGGAATCGGTAGCGGAGTTATCACAAATCTCCTATCCAAGGTTCATATTCAAGAGGGGTCGCTTTGGCCGATGCTTCAACCTGGTGAGAATGAATTCTCTGTTGTCACGGATCAAGGAGAACAGGATTGGGAGCTCACATATTTTGAGCGCTTCGGGGGTCTCTAATGGAGCCGTATACCTTAAGTAGAAATTTTATTAAAGAAGATGTAATCGATGGGTTCGAATCAATTATTTGGACCGAACGATATTATGGAGATAGCGAAGTTGAATTAGTGGTTCCTGCAACAACGGAGATGATTCAAAAATTACCAGTAGGTACATTTATCAGTCTCGATAAATCTGACGAAGTTATGATTCTTGAAAGCATGACTATTGAAAAAGGTAAGATGAAAGTTACTGGAATTTCTCTTTTGTCTTGGCTTGATAATCGATTTATCAGAATAACAGCCAATCACGAAGATCAACACTGGCCTCTTGAGGGTGAGACTGCCGGTAAGACGCTATGGACCATTCTTTACAACATGTGCTGTCAAGGTAGCCCATATTTGAATGGTACTATTCCTATTGGTATTACTAATCCTCAACAATTCATAATTCCTGGACTAGGCCTTAGAGATTTCGACAATTCTGGTCCTACGATTAAGATCGCTGTTCCTTATGGGCCTGTTTATAAGGCTATGAAAGAAATTGCAACTACGTATGAAATTGGAATGCAGATTACGCTCGATTTGGTTAGTGATGTTTCATATACTCTCGGATTTCGAAGTTATAAAGGAATTGATCGTTCGAGTAATCAAACTGAAAATCCTCCGATTCGATTCTCTCCAGAGATGGATTCTTTTACAGATATCAAAGAGCTTAGGTCCATCGCTGCACTCAAAACGCTGGTATATACGTTTGCGACGAATCTTAAACCGAACGAAGGTGACCCAATATTAACGACTGTACCCGGTGTAAGTAGTTTGACAGGATCGCAATATGCCGGATTTGATTTGCGCGCTCTTATGGTATTTACTAGTGATATTTCAACCGATATGGTTGCAGGAAGTCAAGCCAAGGTCGTCGAGATGTTGAATAGTCGAGCCCTTGACGAGATTACTAAAAACCATTTCGTTAAATCTGTGGACGGAGAGATCGTTCCAGACAATCAGTTCAAATACGGCGTTCACTTTAATCTAGGAGATATCATCGAGGTAGAAGGAAATACTGGAATTGTTCAGACGGCTAGGATCACAGAGTATATTCGATCACAAGATAGTGCTGGAGAGAAGGCATATCCTACCGTATCTATGATCGATTAAGATGCTAACATATGTGATTATATTTTGGTTAGGGATTGTTATAGGGTACCTTCTTAAAGCGTGGCTGACAAAAAGATTCACAGATTATAGCGGCACCATGGTTGTGTATACCGATGACTTGTCGGAAAAGACGGTATATTCTCTCGTACTCGATGATTACCCTGAAAAGCTCGAGTTCAAGAAAGAAGTGGTGTTTAAGGTCGATACTTCGGAGAAGAGTTCGGATCGCAAGTGAAACATTGCCTATAATGAACTCTACCGAAGGAGAACTATGTTCAATCCTAAGGAGGTGCCGAAATATCAGCGCATGCTCGAGAGTGAGCTCGAACGCACAATCGTGAGCTTGAAGACCGAGATGATTCATTCTGAAGATTATGTAAAGACGCTGACTATCGTTGAGAGGCTACATGGAATGATGGACAAAGAAAGGCCATCATCTATCAGCAAGGAAACGCTAGTCACTGTCGGTGCAAATCTCGTTGGGATCTTCATGATCATCAAACACGAGAATGTGAACGTGATCACATCGAAAGCGTTGGGATTCGTGCTCCGCCCAAGATAACAAGTATCTGAGGAGAGACAAAGAGGAGAGCCCCTAACCCGGGCTTTCCTTTTTGTTTTCTCTACATGGATTCTAATTTTTCAAATCCTAAAAATCCCCGGGGGGAAATTTTGCCCCAAATCGCAGATATTACATCGTGTATAGTGAAGGGGTGAATTTCATTGCGGCGTTATTCATCCTTTCACTTTTTTGTCGCAGAAATTACAAGGAGTATAATGAAACTATACTAAAGGAGAATTTCATGACTATTGTACTGAAGTTTGTGTTCCAGGTCCTCATCTGGTTCGTTGCGACTACCCTCGCGGCCAACCTGATCGGACGGATCTGGACCACGCTGAAGCACACCCGTGTCATTGCAAAGCTCAAGAAGGCGTAGTGAAAAAAGGAGAGAGTCTATACTAGGACTTTCTCTTTTTCTCATTCGCAGAAAAAACATGCAATATAACAGAGGTAGATGACTCTGTCGTATGATGGAGTCGATCTCGGATAGGTAAAGCTATCAACCTCGCCCTCTATTTTTTTGAAGGGAGATCAATGTGGCTTTGATTAAATGCGAATGCGGCCATCCCGATTATGACCATTACAAAGGCAAATGTTTTGCTTTTTTGGTGAACAAAGGCGAAATCATTCCGTGTCCATGCACAAAGCCGAAATGGGTCATACTCGAAAAATAGAGGAGGTGTAATGATCGTATATATGGTTGAGAAGAAGAGCTATGGTTTTTGGAAGTTCCTAGGAGACTGTATCATGGTCTTCCTAACGTGGGGATTGTGGCTGATCTGGATCTTCGTTCGTGAGATGCGGAATCGATCTTCATCGTCTATCTGTTAATGAAAGGTCATAATGATGTTGAGTGGTCTAGCGCCACATGCTCATAAGCTGAAGTATCTGTTGAACGAACACTCGGGCACCATTCTGACAGTGGCTGGTGTTGGTGGCACGGTCGCAACGGCAGTGTTGACAGGACGCGCCACGTTCAAGGCGGCCGAGGTTATTGCTGAAGAAAAACAAATTATTAATACTGCGATTGCTCCCAAACAAGATCCAATTTCTCTATCAAAAACGGAGAAGACAAAGCTGGTTTGGCGTGTATATTTGCCGCCAGTTGCGACGGGTGTTCTGACGATTGCATGCATTATCACCGCAAATAGAATCACATCAAAGAAGATCGCGGCTTTGACGTTTGCGGCAGGAGTGTCAGAGCGGGCGTTCACAGAATACAAGGACAAAGTAGTCGAGAAGCTCGGCCCAAAGCAGGACGAGAAGGTTCGTGACGAAATCGCTCAGGATCGCGTAAATGCTACTCCTCTAGATTCTCGAGTTCTTGTTGTGGGAGATGGAGAAGTTCTTTGCTACGACATGCTGACCGGGCGATATTTCAAGAGTACTATGGAAGATATCAAGAAGGCTGAGAATAGGGTTAACTTCGAGCTGCTGCATCACATGTCTTGTAGCTTGTCGCATTTCTATGAGGAAATTGGTCTCGAGCCGACGAGTTATACCGATTCGGTTGGTTGGAACACGGATCGTCCTTTGGAAGTGAAGTTCTCCACCGTACTTTCTAACGATAATCGTCCGTGCATCGCGATTGACTTCACAAAGCCTCCTATCGCGGATTACGACAAGCACTGGGATTGAAGAGCTGGATGTAGTTGGCCGAGAGGGTGTTGTGACGACTAACGAAAGGTAAGGCGTGCTTAAGAAGACGATTACCTATGAGGATTTTAATGGAGAAACAGTTAGCGAGGACTTTTTCTTTCATCTCTCCAAGGCGGAGTTGGTCGAGCTCGAGCTGAGTCATGAAGGCGGTTTGTCGGCATCTCTGCAGAGAATCGTAGATGCCGAAGACGGTAAGGGCATTATCGCAGAATTCAAGAATATCATTCTGAGCGCGTATGGAAAGCGTTCGGACGATGGTAAGAGATTCGTCAAGAATCAGCAGCTGCGTGAAGAATTCGAGTCAACCGAGGCGTATTCATCGCTTTTCATGGAACTGGTCACGGATACCGATGCTGCGGTCGAATTCATCAACGGGGTTATTCCGTCTGGAATGGCCGAAGAAGCCGCCAAGCTAGCAGCAGTTGATCTCAAGCCAGTCGAAGAGACCGTTACGGTACTCCCCAAAGAGCCCAGCGTTGTCGACATCATTACCAAAGCAGATCTTATCAACATGACTCCAGAAGATGTTGAAAATGCTAGGGGTCGTATCTCTCGAGGCGAAGCAAAGTTGGAAGAGTAATCGTAGAAAAAACATCTTCTATAATAGAAGCCCTACTACTTAGGAGAAACTATTTATGAGTTATCTTCCTGTAGCTAAGTTGTCAGCACAGTTTGTTGCTGGTCTTGGCGTTTCGAAGATCCTCGCCGATCTGATCAAGAACAATGTTACTGTCGTGACCACTGCTGATGCAGTTAAGGTCTGGGCTGGTAGCCTCGTTCTCGGATCGATGATCGTTGAGCAGTCCTCGAATCACATTGACCGTGTCACGAACGAAGTCGTCACTTGGCACGAGAATCGAAAAACTGATAAAGAAACTCAGAAGTAACTAGTAAAGCTAGAGACCTAAACATGGTCTTTAGCTTTTGCATTTTGTCTAGATTAAGGAAATGAATGGATACTCCTGAGTTTCCCTCAAATAGTCAAGCGAGTAAAAAGGGTGTGCCGGATGGTAAAAACATCAGTCCCGTTGTTTCTGGTAGTGCTGTTCGACGAAAAAAGTCTCTTCGCAAGCAATTCAAGGAGACTTTCGTTGCCGGGGATGCACGGACTGCTATTCAATACGTTCTATTTGATGTTCTACTACCAGCAGCAAAAGACATGGTCGTTGAAGCAGGATCTCAAGGAATTGAGAAGCTCATTTTCGGCGATTCTCGACGACGCGGATCAACCCGTCCACCATCAGGACCGACAGGACACATAAGTTACAATCGATATTCGATGGAAGGTAGTAGACTTTCTGGGCCACAAAGAGCTCTGAGTCGACAGGCTCGGGCTCGACATCAATTCGACGAAATTATATTGGATCAACGATCAGAAGCCGAAGAAGTAATCCAACAACTTTTTGACCTGGTGAGTCATTATGGATCAGCCTCAGTTGCAGACCTTTATGAACTCGTGGGACTTGCTGCTGTTCACACCGATAATAAGTGGGGTTGGACAGATCTTACGGGCGCCGGTGTTTCAAGAATACGCGGTGGCTATCTTTTGGATCTACCTGAGCCAGAACCATTTGAATAAAGATAAGGAGTCATAATGAAGTTTGTTCCGGAGGTGATCGGTAGACAGATCGCCCGAAATAGTCTTCATCTCCAGAAGACTTCACCACAAGTTCTTTTTGGAGTTGGTGTTGTCGGTATGGTGGGGAGTACTGTTCTTGCTTGCCGCGCCACGTTGAAAATGGATGAGGTTCTGACCGAGTCCAAGCGGAAGATCGATATGGCTTCATCGCTTCAACACGATGATTACAGCGAAAGTGATCGTTCTCGAGATCTTATGCTGATCAAGTATCAGACCAGCATTAAGATCGTAAGGCTCTATGCTCCGGCTATCATCGTAGGCGGACTTTCAATCTATGCTTTGACAACGTCTCATCGGGTTCTGACTAGGCGTAATGCTGGATTGGTTGCGGCATACGGAGCTCTCGAGCAGGGATTCAATCAATACCGAGCCCGTGTGGTTGAGAAATATGGCGAAGAAGAAGACAGGAATCTTCGATACGGTACACGACAGGTAGAAATTGAAGATCCAGAGACAGGAAAGAAGAAGAAAGTTACTCGGGTAGGTCTAGACGATCCGTCGATTTATGCTCGATTCTTCGACTCAAATTCATCTTCGTGGCAGAAGGAATACGAGTATAACTTGTTCTTCCTCAAGTGTCAACAGAATTATGCAAATGATCTACTCAGATCTCGTGGCCATGTGTTTTTGAATGAAGTATATGACATGGTCGGTATTCCAAGATCAAAAGCTGGACAGGTAGTAGGTTGGCTTCTTTCGCCAAATGGTGATACTGATAATTTCGTCAATTTCGGAGTCTTTGACGGTAAGACCGAACAAGCTCGAGATTTCGTAAATGGCTTCGAGGGTTCAATCTTGCTCGATTTCAATGTCGATGGCGTAATTTACGATAAGCTCGACGAGTAGGAGCATAGAATATGGCAATTGATACTGTGGTGGAAGAAGTTGCGACCAATCTCGAAGAGGTTGCAGAAGTAACTCGGAGGATTAATACAACTTCCGTTGGGTATTTCATGGCCGGTACTGCATTCGGATTCGCTCTCGGCTTCTATTGGGGCTACAAGTTCAATAAGGAAAAGATCAAGGCCGAAGCATTCAAGCAGAGTGAAGAGGAAGTCGAGAAGATTCGAGAAGAATACCGGGCGAAGGTTGTAGCCGCAAAGCCGAAACCGTCGATTGAAGACGTGATCGAAGAACAAGGATATGAGAGGCCCTTGAAGGCTCCTGTTCCCGGTATTACAGATCCGAGATCTGCGGGTAGTGTACCTCCATCTCCTATTATTGTCATTGATGCGGGAGATAGGGATAAGGATACGGGATGGAATTATCCAACAGAGATACAGGGACGAACTGCTGAGGAACCGTACGTTATCCATCAAGATGAATTTATGGAAAGCGTACCGGGGTACAATAAGGTGACATACACATATTATGCCGGGGATGATGTTCTTGTCGACGAAGACAACGGGCATCCTCTTCCTCATGCAGATTTGATTGTTGGGGTAAATAATCTTCAGTTTGGGCACGGATCGGACGATGTCGACGTTGTGTTTGTTCGCAACGACAGGCTCGGAATCGAGATGGAGATCTGTCGCACGGCTGATAGCTATGAAGAGAAAGTTCTTGGTATAGAGAATAGTGACGACCCAGATGACGACGACGATTGACCATGAGTATTATGATTGGCTAATCTCGCAAATTGATATTCCTAATGGTAAAAGTTATAACGACTTGTTCGAGTGCATGCACAACATGGAATTCGTTTGGACTGTTCCGAATGACGATAATCGAGTTCAGGACGGACTAGATTTGCGTTCCGAATTTGTAGGCGATCGTCATTGGCATCTAAGTCCTGGCGGAGTTACCATTCTCGAAGTGCTCGTAGCCCTCAGTCGAAGAGTAGCATTTACCACTGATGGAGATCCAAGACAATGGGGTTGGCAACTCATTAAAAATCTCCGATTGCACAAGATGTCTGATCCATTGACCAACGTAAAACGCCTTAGAGTCAATGATATTCTCGACGGTCTTATTTGGAGAACGTATTATCGAGACGGTCGAGGAGGATTCTTTCCTCTGAATCATCCAGAAGAAGACCAAACCAAAGTAGAAATTTGGTATCAGATGAATAAGTACGTAATGGAGTTGAATCTTTAGAAGGAGGTTTGATGGATTTTTATCAGATCCTTTCTAAAGAGACGAAAGATAAGGGTATGGAATTGTACCCGGATTTTATTGTCGGACGCTCTCAGGATCTGATGGTTCAAGGACGAACATTTTATGCAATCTGGGATGAAGAAAAAGGCCTTTGGTCTCGCGATGAATATGATGTCCAACGCCTTGTAGATGAACATCTAAATGCCGAAGCTGATAGGTTGCGACAAGAAACAGGAATAAATTACACAGTACGAGCAATGCGCTCATTCAATAGTAATTCTTGGGCGCAATTCAGAAAATTCCTGGCAAACATCAGCGATAACAATCGCCCGCTCGATTCTCGAGTTCTGTTTTCAAATTCAGAGATAAAGAAAACAGACTACGCGAGTAAATATTTGAGCTATCCCCTAGAGGGAGGTGATATTTCGGCTTGGGATGAACTCGTGGGGACGTTGTATTCTGTAGAGGAAAGAGCCAAAATCGAATGGGCTATCGGATCCATCGTAGCAGGAGACTCAAAGAAACTTCAAAAGTTCTTTGTTTTCTATGGACCTGCTGGATCCGGTAAATCTACGATTCTTAATATTTTGCATAAATTGTTCGAAGGTTATACCACTACCTTCGATGGGAAAGCCCTTGGACGATCCGACGGAACATTTTCTACAGAAGCATTCAAAAATAATCCGCTAGTTGCTATTCAGCATGACGGCGATCTGTCTCGTCTTGAGGATAATACTCGGCTAAATTCCATTGTCTCCCATGAGCAAATGATGATGAATGAGAAATACAAGCCGAGTTACACCTCAAGATCTGAAGCTCTGTTGTTCATTGGTACAAATCAGCCTGTTAAAATCACTGATGCAAAATCTGGAATCATTCGTCGGTTGATCGATATTCATCCAACGGGTGTAAGAATTCCAGTTAGACGTTACAACACGTTGATGAGTCAGGTTGATTTTGAGCTTGGAGCAATTGCATCCCATTGTCTTCAAGTATATTTGGAGATGGGTAAGAACGCCTACAACGGTTACCGTCCGTTGGAGATGATGCTTCAGACGGATATTTTCTTCAACTTCATCGAAGCGTATTATGATGTATTCAAATCTCAAAATTATGTGACGTTGAAGCAAGCGTATGGATTGTATAAGGAATTTTGTTCTGACAGTGGAATAGATCGACCACTTCCGCAATACAAGGTACGTGAAGAGCTTCGTAATTACTTTGATGAGTTCAAAGATCGAGGCGAAGTAGATGAAGAAAGGGTGCGCAGCCTCTATGTGGGATTTAATGCTGAGAAATTTAAGGTTCCCAAGGAGACGGACGACGATCTACCAGCGTTTTCGCTTGTTATGGATGAGCGCACGTCTTTGTTGGACGATCTATTTGCTGATCAGCCAGCGCAAGAAGCCAACGAGGATGGAACGCCTGCTCAGAAGTGGAAGAATGTAAGGACGAAGCTTTCAGATATTGACACC
>k87-814301_pt1 | contig 11763 bp, 18 predicted proteins | sample MGYA00084034_6733716 | MGnify analysis MGYA00084034
ACTAATATCTGCATCAGACAACTGGTAGCCAATCAAGGGCTTAGTAGCGGTAGTGGCAGGAGTGTCATCCTTAATTACTGCTACTCTAGCAGTAATGGTAGACGAAGCCCACTGTACGTCTGCGGCATCCAACGTGATAGTGTTGGTACCAGCAGTATAGGTCATCGTCTTACCAGTAAGAACTTTGCCCCCTGTCGTATAGCCGCCAGCATTAGGCACTTCGCTAGTTAGATCGTTGGCGTAATCGTGTACATCCTGATCAGGCACGTACCCGACAGTATGTAACGTGACGGCAATAGCGTCATTAGCCCAATCTATTTCTTTCTTGTGCAAGGCTATGACGTAGTTGCCGTAGAGCTTTGCTGTTACTGCCACCTGCTCACCTTATCAGGAAAGGGGGCCGAAGCCCCCTCTACTAACCAACCGTCTTGGCTCCCTTACTGCCCTTCAGGGGACCCATCTTTACCTTGGGTACCCCAGATTGCTTGGGGCCGCCCTGACGTGCAGGCTTGCTGCCAGTAGTCTTGAACTTCATTCGCTACGATCCTCCTGCTCCTCGGGAGCTTCCTGCTTCGGTGCTCGACGAGTGCTCCTTCCAGCAGGGCCAGTACCGCCACTAGAAATCAAATCATTAGCTTCTTCGATGGCTTTCTTGGCATTTTCCCTGCGCTTTTCGAGGACTTCGTTCTCCTCGTCCGTCCTAGCCGCGCCCTTTTCCTGCTGCTTCTTCTGGATAGCACCAAGCATTTGATCGCGGTCGGTGTCAGCTGGAAACTTGAGGCCAAGAGTCTTAGCCTTCTGGCGCAACTGCTCGCGACTAAGCATCTCGAGTTCTACTTCGGCTGCACCAGGAGCTGGATCGACAGGAGGCATATGCGGGTCGTTCATACCCTGCAATGCCCTGATAGTAGCCGACTCGTGCTGGATGGCCGCTACGTCATCGTCATCATCAGGAGTATACTCACGGTACATTACTGAACCATAAGTTTGGATCTGCTCACCAGGCGACAATGGCGGATTAGCTTCCGTGAAGCCCATTGCGTCGCCTGTAATGACTTCACCCTCTTGGCATACGGTCAAGCCAACGGTAAAGCCAGCCGCACACTGGTAGTAGTCAGCGTATTCGACGTCCTTAGTTGCTTCAGCCATAATTACGCTCCTACCGTTGCAATGCCGACGTTGTCGGGCTTGGGAAGGATCGGGACGAAGGGGTATTCCTCAAGTACAACTCTGGTTGAAGGATCCTTCTCCTTCCACGTCTTGGTGTATTTGCCAGTGTTGTTTGCGGGAGCCTCGTCGTCTGCTGTTGGACCTTCCATAATGCCATATGCTGAGCGGTCCTCAGCCAGGAAGAGGATCTTGTTGTTAGGGATATAGGGCTTGGTGACGGGCGTCCCTGGCGTTGTCCAGTCGTCGGTGTAGGTATTGTCATAGACCACCCAATCTACACCAGCCAGTCCACGCACGACATTGGTCTTCAGGAACTCTTCCTTCATATCGTCGCTAAGCAAGCCCTGGATCTTAGTATTCGCATATACAACCGTGTAGAGCGTTGTGCTATTGAGGAACACACGCCGCACTGTCTGGTTGCTGTCGGTCTGGATCTGTAGCTTCCACGCTGTTACGTTAGACAGAATGTTGGAGTTAGCTAGATCCGTCCACAACGGGCTAGGCGTGAACAGGTGATTAGCAGGAATCTGGTAGTTGATGTTCACACGTGGGGCGTCTGGGCGGTTGACTACCAGAGTACCCGTGAGAAGCATCTGCCACACAGACCATTCGACGAACCGTTCGATGGCGTCGTCAAGGTCCGAAACCTCTTCTGCTACCTTGGCTTCTGCTGCCGAGCGAGCAAGCTCACCAGGGGTGCGTAGCCAGTGGATGGCAGTAGGTGTGAAGACCTTCTTGTCACGCATGTAGATGAACGAACCTGCCACTTGCCCGACACCACGCTGTGGCCTGATGTGGGCTTCCTGGTTAGGTACGTTCGGCTTGGACATCAACTGGTTGCCCTGTACGATGTCGTAAGCCCAAGTCGGGAAGGGGTATCCAGTGCGTCCGCCCATGAGAGCAAGTCCCAGCAGGTTCTGGGGAAACGGCTTGCGGCGAACAAAGCCGTTGAGTACGGTTGGTTGGAGCAGACTAATCTCTGGCACCGTTTACTCCTCCTAACCCGTCACGATAACGGCATCAAGATTCGGACGAACCTTGCTACCAACAAAGACGGTTGCAATCTGAGGAGCTGTGTACAGCTTGATCAGCTCCGAATACTTGAAGATACCTGTCAGGTAGCAGTCGCACACCTGTTGCTCGGTAGCAGAGGTATAGACGTAGTTTGCAGCTACGACCTCAGCAGCCTCAGAAGCAGGTACCACTGGACGGTACTGCCCAGATGTGCCATCCTTGATCAGGCCCATACCAGGCACGATGTTAGCTGTGGCAGGTGCAATGCTGACACCACCTGAGATCTTGCAGGATAGCGCAGTGCTACGCAGAATCTCAACAGGGTCAACAATTGCTACGTTGCTGATCGTTCCGTAAGCGCGTGTGTTTCCGGTGGGAACAGCTGGCATCTGTTACTTCCTCTTGGCCGCAAGGCGATCTTCGAGCTCTGGCACGAGATTCATGTAGCGGTCAGCCTCTTCAGTAGCCTTGGTAGGTTCGAGGAACTTCTCCATCGTACCATAGCCAGGTGCCTGAGGAATACCATCGCCACCGATCTCGCCAAGCGTTACCACTGGTTCGAGATCCTTAGTCATCTCTTCGAAGAGCTCGTTGTTGGTGTGGTACAGCTTGACGTACTGGTCACGCTTCGCAGGAGCGACCTTGCCAGTATCTACGAGCTTGTCCACCGCTGTAGTAGCCTTGGTATCGTCAAGCTCCTTGCGGATGTTCTTGATGGCCTCGGCGTTCTCAGTATTCGTAGTCTTCAAGGTGTTGTAACCTGCCAGCACTACATCGGCAATGTCCGCACCCTCGTCGAACTTGAACCCTGCCGTGATAAACTTCTCTCGGGCATTAACCAGAGAAGATGCCATACCAAACGCATTCTCGATGGCATCGGTTGCTGTTTCGTCATCCACGCTCAACTTGAGACTAAAGTCCTTGTTGAGCTTGGCAATAAGATCGGCGTACTTCACAGTGCCGTCCTCCTGCTCTTCGCCAGTTTCTTCCTCATCTTCATCCTCATCGTCGTCGCTCTCTGTTGGCTCACTAGTGTAACCCGTGAAGAAAGCGCGCTCGGTATCGTCTGTATCTTCTGTGTCGTCGAATTCCCACATGTCGTCGCCAAAGACACCGATGATAAACCTATCCTCAGCGGTACCTTCTTCGAACTTGACTGCGGGCATCTGCTTGAAGAACGGACGGTTGGTTAGCCCACCGCCGAACAACACATTAGACGTCTTCTTACCAGCTGGATCTGTAAAGCTCCCAAACTCTGCGCTAAAATACTTGTATATGCCGTTCGACAGAAGCTCTCGCCCCCGTGGTGTCCAGTCAATGATGGCGTGCAGACCAGTGTGCTTCTGCTCATCAAAGTCTGTTTCGCCAACGCTTACCGACTTGAACCAACCTAGAGCTTGGCCGCGATCATGGTTCTCGTCTACCATTATATCGGTGCCGAGGAGCTTATTGTCAAAATGACGCTTGGCCGAACGCAATACTGGCTCAGTAAAATCTATGTCGCCATACCAGGGATGCTTGAACTTACCTGCTGGTACAACTGGAATGCGGCTAGTGAATCGTCCGTTCTCCTCCTTCAATTCAATTTCGGTTACCGCATAGAACCCTGCCGTGAGATCAGAAGCACTCTTTCTCTTTCCACTGCCAATAGCCTTGGGATACTTCCTCTTCACAGCACCAATACACGCTCTAATGGCATCAGTATCAGAGCCTCCAGACCTAAGTGTTGAATTAGCCACTCGTATACAGAGTGACTGTGCTGCGGAGGGCCAATTCTTTGATGGCCCAGGTGGGTTCTTCTTGCTCCAAGGCATATCTTACTTTGGCCTCGTTGGTTTCCGTCTCGCTGCAGGAGCCGCTGCTGGTGCTGGCTTATTCGCTACTGTTTTCGCTACCTCAACCTGTTTCTCTGCAATTGCGGCTGAGTCTTTCTGCGCTTTCTCTGCGGTTGTTGCCTGCTTCTGTGCGACCTTGACCTGGGATACACCTGTCTGTGCTAGCTGCCGTTCCTCGTACTTGGCGATCATCTCGGCTTCTAGCTTCTCGTAATCGATTTCGTCTTCAAACCCAAGCATCTCAGCAATCTTGCGCTCCAGTTTCAACCAGAACTCACCGCTGGTATTTACCTGGCGTGCAGCGCTCATATGCTGGAATACTTCTTTGGTGAGGACCTTCAGGTCAGTGCTGGGAGGGAGCAACTTGACCTGAGGGTACCTCTGGGTACTATAGTTCCAGTCAATAAGCTCCGGGATCACGTAACTGTTGATGATCTGGGCGATGTCATCCCGCAATGCCTGCAGAGACAACAAGAGCATCTCCAGTTGCGTTTGGCCTAGAGCATAAGAACCGCCTGAAACCGTTGTACCCATGTTGATGATCTGGCCAAGAACTGCCTTGGCCATCTCGATATCATGATGGTCGATAAGCGGCATTGAGTCTGCCACCTGTCGCGTCTCATGAATCGTCATGCCATAACCTTCAGGCACTATAATGCTGGTGTTCACTCCTACGTTATCTAGAGCGTTCTGGAACGCCTTGCGTTCGCTTTCCTGTACACCTGGCGGTATAGCGCCTTCGCGTATCGGGATAGCGTTTAGTGCATATGCCAAGTGCGAGATGTAGTACAGCTTGTGCTTCATCTCGTAGTGCCCATATCCTGGCAATAGCATTGAGCGCCCGTATAGTGGATTGTGCTCTTTACCTGCTACAAAGAGCACACACTTTTCCTTCGGTATCTTTACAGTACCTGAAGGTAGAACCTGCTTGACGCCGTCAAAACCGCCCTGCTTATCCATCTGCATAACGATACTGTTGCGTGGGCGCGGCGCAATCTTTCGCAGAACCACATGCCCATTGCGGATCTCGTGTACCTTCTCGAATACCTCTGCACCCGTGAGAACATATTTCGAGATACTTTGTATAACCGTTGACCAGGGCGAAGTCATCCCACCTAGCTCTGGTGGGTTTACTAATTGAGCCTGGATAAAGTCAGCCTCTGGCTGCCCACCATTGACTGCCCTTACCCTAAGCTCTCCAGCACGTATGGGCATAGTAAGGATGCGGTACAGGGACATCGCGTTTCCGTCAGTTTGGACCATCCTCTCCAGTTCGGCAACAGTGACTGCACTCTCGTCATAAAGTTCGTCGATGTCGAACAAAGAAAAAGGAGATACAACGGCACGGCCGATTTCCGCCAGTCTCGGCTTGTCGCGTGTCTCCTCAGGTTGTAGGTCCTTGACGATGTTCTTGGGTCGTCCAGGTGGCATTGCCCAATAACGATACTATAGTCCCTTCACACCCCTAAAAGTAGATCGCAAGTCCATACCAGCTGGAACTAGGTCTGAGATGCTCATGCTGTTCCGGCCTGCTGGCAACACGAGGCCATCGATGGAACCGCCGACGTGCAGGTCTTCTATGCGCCCCCTACCGTATATGTTAGCGGCAGCTTTCGCGTAGTTATCCGCGTGGCGGTAGTGATCATCACCCACTTTCAACCATACCGCTACCGTGTTACCCTTGGTATCTTCGGCCAGGTCTCTCTTCATATTGGTCATCTGCTTGATAAACTCTTCCTGGTCCTCCGAAAGATTCCGCATAGGGTCACCCACCAGGAACGCCATCCCGTCGATCCAGTCCTGGGCACTGTCATCAAGGGTTTCGGTGCGATCGAGATGCATGGTTTGAGTCTCGATCTCCTGATCGTGCTTCTTCTTCTCTTCCTGTCGTTTCTTATTTTCGGTGACGTACTTCTTCTCCTCACGCTGGTCACGGTAGTATGCCATGTACATGCGCCCACGGAAGCGCTGAACTAAGTCTCTTGCGTTGTGTTTGTTTGGTAGGGCGTCGACAATTCCCGACCGCACGCGGTACAGACTAATGATTGAATCAATGCGCCCGAAGTCATCGGTGACTCCAAAGGCCACGACGGCCATCCGCCCTGTGGGGAGTACTCGGCGAACGACCCAATGAAGCAAGTCCCCTTGGTCGACCCCGATGACGTTGAATCCCGTGTCAGGTACCGACAGCTGCATGGTTTTGAGGATGGTGTCACGTGTAATCAAACCCTCGCCGCTAAGATACGGCAATCCAAGATCAAAGTTGTGGAACCGCTTACGCGCATAGTTGGTATTCTTACGTTCTACCTTGCGCCACTCTGACCAGACTGTACGCGCTGTAACATATGTGAAGGTTAGAGGGTTAATCCAGTAACCGCGCATACCCTCTGCTGGCGCAACTATTCGTCCCTGGTCGTCATAGACGGCATCAGTTGCCTTGTTGGGGTGTTTGGCAACCCACGCCCCCCGACGGCGCTTGAGCTTCGTATGACACAGTCTACAACCAAAGTAGGGTGTGCCGCCTGTACGCTTTAGGACGTTGTGTTCGAAGGTGACGTTTTGCCACTTTCCGCAACTGGTGCATTTGACCAACCAATGCCTTTGATCGGTATCTTTGAAGAGAGCATTAATTCCGAAATCTGGTATGCTAGGTGTGCTGAATCTCCAGAACCATTTGAGTTTGCTAGCTCCCACCCGCTTCTCGAAAGTGTCCATGACAGCTTGATCAGAGAAATCGTACTCATCGTTAACGATAATGTCCGCAGGTACCGATATAGCCTGACTGTGTTTCTGGGCACCGCGAAAATAAAGAGTGGAGGCCCCCATACGCTTGAGGGTAGCGTTATCGACATTCCCCATACGCGAATTGAGATAGTTCGACGCTTTAATGACAGGGGCAAATCTGGCCTGTGAAAATTCAAAGACATCTTTCGCCGTCGGCATTGTGTAGATGGCCGTGATATTGTGAGTGTCTGCGTAATAGAGCAACTTGCAGATTTGGCAGGTTGTCATACCAATTTGGCTACCCTTCTGGGCCACGATCAGGGGGTGCCAGTCTCGGTACACATCCACCATTGGCAAGTGATCTTGGAACTCTAGCGGCTCGAGCTTCTCTGTCTTTAGCTGAGCGCGCCACGTCATCCAAGTAATAGGATCGATGTCGCCTAATATTTCCTGGGCGACGCCAGGGTTGTCCTTGAGTAACTCAGCAAAGCCAGCGGTTACGGTAGAGAAAGTCACACGAGTCCTAGAAGTCGTAACAATATTATCACGAGAATAATTGTGACTATCAAACCTGCTACGCCATATATCTGCATCAGTTCTTACTTACCTCTCTGGACTCGATATACTGTGCAAGCTCGGGTTCAAAGAGTTCGTTCAATGGGTGGCAACTAAGGACTGGCCCCTTTAGCTCCCCTGCACGAATTTTGAGCATAAGATCTAAACAGCGTGGGCAATCTTTACCGCTATTGTTCGTCGTCTGCGAATGCGTCATTCCTCGCCACCTTTATTGCACGACTAGCCTGGCCGTTTACCTGAGACAATTGCCCAATGAGTGTTCTCTGTTGCTCTGGTGGTAGCTGGTCGAAAGAGACCTTCAGCTCATTCTTCCTCTGGTCATAATACGTAACGTTCCCCTGCTGCGCGGGTTGCTGCGTATTATTCACCTTCTTTAGAATGCGCTCGCGCTCCTCGCGTGTATACTTGAGGAGGGTCACAGTCTCCCCCACGTTCTTGGGAAACATACCGTACTTCTTCGGGTGGCGCAGTACCTCGCGCATGATATGCTGTATTTGTGTGAGTACGCGCGCAGTCTCGATATCATCCATTGCTAGTTGCTGAAGCACAGGGTCTTCACTAGTCCTGAGCATGCGCTGTAGCTCATTGTGGTAGACCGCAGCTTTGGCTTCCCAGTCGAACCTATCCCGCCATCTAGTTATGGTGGGCACAGATACTTCTGTATTTAGCTTCTGCTTGCAGACCTTAGCAGTTTGGCTATTGTTCTGTTCGTTATGCAGCCAGATTCTAAATACTTTCTCACGGAAAGCTGGCAAATAATGCACCTGCTGTGCTCTTCGACGTCCCTCGCGTATGGTCTTATGCGCCATGTGGCTTATGATACACTCAGGGCGCAAAAGATGCAAACCCTACTTGTGCGGGTATACTATCCATTTTGTATAATGCCCACGTGAGCGAGTATCGGCTATTCAAGGGAAGTATCGAAACCAATACCGATGGCGAGGTCATAGGTGCTTCCGTAGGTTACTTTCATCTTATTGGAGAGGATATTACAGATGTCATCAAACGAAAAGAAGCCAGAGGAATTAGAAAGACATACCCAGACATTCGACTGTCCAGTTTGCAAAGACAGGAGAGAGCGTTTAGGGTCTACGGAAAAGGTTTGCTTCGAGAGCGCCAGTCCACAAGCAGGTGAGGACACTAAGAGGTTCTAATGAACCTTTATTGGCAGGCCGCAGTGTATGTATCCATTGGTGGTCTGACAGGCGCACTTATGTTAGGATCTATCGGAAACCAGCGTGAAGCTGAAGCAATAACCGCTGCCGAAGCCACAGCTGGTATCGTTGTGGACGTGGGTGTGGGGGTGGAAGTAGAGGTAACCGCGCTCGCGGTTGAGCCGTCGGCTGTACCCGTCACAGCAACGGCCCTCCCTACGGAAACTCCTGCACCTACGATTACTCCTACAGAAACTCCTACTATGGTACCTACAGAAGAACCTACTCCAGTAGTGATCTCCGCTACGCCAGTGATAGTTGCAAAACCTGCTGCTAAGCCGAAACCTGCCGCAGCTAAACCTGCCATCAAGCCTGCTCCAGCTCCACCACCTGCTATACCGCCGCCAGAGGAACCTGAGGAAATAGAGGAGGAAGTTGTGTTACCACCCACTACAACAATAGACGGCCAACGTCTAGGGGCACAATCTTTACAGACGCGAGCAGACTTTGGAGCAGTTTATGGAACAGAAGCCGAAGAGGCTTGGAATAAAGAGCACAACGCGGAATTGATCACGCCTCGCGCAACGCCCACTCCCACGCTCTCGCCTATATATACGGTAACGCCTATATATACGAATACGCCCGAGCGAATTCCCGCGCAACCTATATATACGAGCGCAACATATACGCTCGTTGCGCGAGATCCCGCGCGCGCGCCTACCTTAGTAATAGCGACCACAGTGCCAACTAGCACAGCAGGGGGCGGCGAACAAGGGGCAAACCCGCCCAATATGCCCCCATCAACTGTGACGTCTACAGTTGTCCCTCCAACCCCAACATCTACACCACAACCCACCGCGACGCCTACCCAGTCTTTTACCAGTACCCCTATGATTACGCCGTCGTCAACCAGTACCCCTATGATTACGCCTAGTCCTACAGCGACGGCAACGCCCACAATTGTCTCTACTCCTACAGTTGTCCTACCCACAGCAACCCCGACGGACTGCGGTAACATGGGCGTCAACTGTCGTACTCCTGTACCGAAACCCTGATGGAAGTAGGCGCAGACGTCGTAACCGTAGGTACTATTATCGGTGCTTTGATCGGCACCGTAACGCTCCTACTGAAACTACTTGTCGCAGCCAAACAGCAACATATCGAGACTCTTGAAAAAGAGCGTGCGGACATCATAGCCAAACGCGATCTTTACGAGAGCCTGGCCCTAAGAGAAGTAAGACATAAGGAAGACCAATGACAACAACCGCCGCCTACTCTGGTAAGGTAACCCTATTAGACGGCAAGTACACTTTGGACGATCTCAAGTTTGAGGACATGATGGTAGAGTTCAAAGACAAAAGAGTGAAGATAACGATAGAGGAGATAGTCGATGTTCCAAAGGTTCGCAGAGGCCACAGCCCATTATGTAGGAACGTGGTGGGCATTCCTGGCGAGCGTCCTTGTTGTCGTCGCGTGGGCAATAACTGGACCACTGTTCAACTATAGCGACACCTGGCAGCTGATAATCAATACGTCTACTACTGTAGTCACATTCTGGCTCGTGTTCATCATTCAGTACACCCAAAACCGCGACAATAGAGCAACGCACCTGAAGATAGACGAATTGATCGGCGCGGTACCTGAAGCAAAGGATGAGCTGATAGAAGTGGAGCAGATGACGGACCCAGAGATAGAGCAGCTGTATAGCAGGATCCAAGCAAGACGTCGGCGCAAGAGAAAGGAGCAGTGAGAACTCTTACAGGTAAGAGTTCGTGAGGGTCAATTGGGTGCTGTTAGTGATTATGTTTTTTCTCTTAGCAATGGTCATCTTCGTGATGTATCAGGTTTATAAGGCAGGTCAACTATGAGAGTAGAACGGGACGACGCAGTTATCGAGTACGAGAACAAGAATATCCACATTGTATTGCCTGAAGACGTAGAGCTAAGTGAGCGCCAGCTGCACAGCTATCTGCAATATGTCCTCATAGATTTAGGTGTAGATCAGCGCCATCTGCAGCCACATTCTGAGGACACGCCCAAGCCTGTGGAACTCCCTATGCCAGAACCACCACCTGCACCTACAACTCTGGAAGTGCCACCTGAAAGCGTGAACCCAGAGGACAAGCTAGACCATAGGAAGTCCTGAATGTGTATTGTCTGTCACTATAAGCATGATAACCAGTTGGTAACCAAAGAGGTGCGTAGGGCGGAGCATCCAGACGGCTTGTACCACTGTATGCGGCCTTACGGTGCCCTGCGCTACACCTGTATTGATTGTCACTCTAGCACTGATAGTCACAACCATGTATGCGATGACTTAGCTTCTCTTACTGGTAAGAGATCTGTGCCAGTCGCTCCTCCTAAGAAGAAAACCAAGAGCGAATTGTACAACAAGCTGCGTGCAACGTGACGTCTGCCGTAAGGGTTTGCATCCTATGACCCCTGCCAATCTCTATTACGAAGGGAAGGTAAGGCGTTGTTTGATGTGCCGCTCGGCTTCACTCCATGCTCGCCTCAGACGCAAGCATAGTCCTCGCCCTCCAGAAACTGGTAGGTGTATGAAGGGTTTGCATGCCTGGGTACCTGAGAACTGGTATACTGATAGGAAGGGACAGGCACGTTGTCGGCCGTGCCGTGATATAGCGCATAGGATTATTTATGCTAAGACCGTCGTGATTCGTTGTGTCGTCAAAGGGTGCAAACGTCTTACCCATCGTGAGGGTGGTAACTACATCTGCTTGCAGCATCGTACTAATCCTCCAGATTGGATTGAGCGTCTGGGTCTAAGCATCGTAGGTACGCGCCTGGTATAATGTATGCAATGCAAATAGAGGAACTAATAGCTGCATTGCGTAAGATCGCAGAAGATCCTGAGTATCGTGCTGGGACTGAAGCACACATTGATGCAGACAAATTGTTGCTGGATTATATCAACAATCCAATAGTCACCAAATTGTATGAATCAATACCAAAGTGGTACGAGTGACCGATCTTTCCAAAGAGACCGATCTTTCCAATGATCGTTGGTACCTGGCGCTGCCCTGGTAGTGCGCTGCCATGCCGCAGGCCGGTACCTTGCGCTTGCATGCGCCAGTTTGAGGCATCGTAGCCTGCTGGCGCAGGCAACAAAATACCCCGCCTAGGCGGGGTATTCGATAGGCTGCTGCCGATTGTCAGTCGGCAGTGTCGGAGTAGAACTGCCACCGTCGCATGCGACGGATAGCCTCTAGGCAGACTGCTTGCCAGTCACCGTAGTGCGGAGTGAGCGTACGCTGCTCCGCACGGTAAGC
>k87-2363328_pt1 | contig 11704 bp, 11 predicted proteins | sample MGYA00084034_6733716 | MGnify analysis MGYA00084034
CAAAAGTAAACATCCATCTGAAGCCAGGAGAGTGCGCTGCGCACTCTCCTGGCTTCAGATGGATGTTTACTTTTGGTTGTCTCTGCACCGGCCATCTACGTCAATGAGTGGGCATCGTTTAGCACGCGTGACTTTCCAGAGAATCGCCACGCGTGCGATGGTGATCGGGTACGCATAATCATGCTGGACGTTCGTGACCATCGTCCCGTCGAAGATGTCTTCTGCACTGATGCTCTTTACCAGCGCTTATTTGAAAATGCAGGCTTGAGACTGCTTGATGTCCAGAGCCCGCTTGCCACTGGCAAGGAAGCAACACGATGGATCAGTGAAACAAAAATAGCCGCGTGGACAATCTACGTCCTGGCTCAGTGATTCTCACGATGTGACGCAATCAACTGGAGAAATGTCACCTGAGAGTCCGCTGGCAGGCTCAACGCCCGCAGGTATTGGTACAGGCTCTAGGAATATCGCTTGAAAGGCGAAGCAAACTTGAGCAATCGCGACATGAAGTCGTCGCGCAGTTTATAGGATGGCACTGTTTTACTGTTGTCAGTAGTCACGGCGGCCAGTGACAACTCACGAGCGTTGCGCTCTTCGGCGACCAGCTTTTCCACTTTGGCGAGGACCTCATTCGTGGGGAGCACCCAATCCATTGGAATGGAGTTGCACCTTTCCGTCGGACAACTAAGTCGCAGCGGTCCGTCGCCGCGAGTTCCGCCATCGACCTGAATTTGCCGCCCCGAGATGAGTGAGCCGCAAACCAGACAGTAACGTTTCTCATCGAGTGAATGCCAGTGCCGAAATTGATCGAGCACGCGCAGTACCTCCAATTTTTCGTCATCCGCCAATCTAGCTGCTGTAGATAACGTCACGATTTGGATAGTACATTCCGATCAATGATCCGGACAATCGGGCGCACGGTGGATTCTGGTATCGGTGAAAATCCGATCTCGCGAAATGAACGAGCGCTAAAAAATTCACATCCAGCCTCACGGATTCACGCGTTTTGTAGAGGCAGATGAATCAAAACGGTCATACGCCGCGCCGACGTCGCGTGGTGGACTATGCAGAAGCGTCCGTGGAGCAAATGGAGCACTATTGCCTGGAGCATCCGGGAAGCCCATCCGCGGTGCGTCGTCCGCAACTGTTTTTCCGAGGCGATCTTTGGATTGCCCTTCTTGGACCAAGCGTGGCGGAAGGCATCGTAGGGATTGGCTCGACGGTCCCGGCGGCTCTCCGGGCTTTTGACGCCCAATACCTCGCCGGCCAAAGTTCGCCTAACGACAGGGTTAGTTCTCAGATGAAGCCCCGGCAGTCTTACACGGTGCAACTGCGCCGGGTGCCCGAGTGCTGAAACCGCGGCGCGCGCCCGACTTCCCGCGGCTTTTTCAATCCGCGAAACTTCGGAGTCGCGCCGTTGTTGAAACCTTGGGGGGCGGAAGATTTTTATCACGACCGCTCCCGAATTGTGATGCGAATCAAGGGCACACAGAACAAAGGAAGGAATAATGGTAACGGGAGCAGCACAACGGGGACGGGGAAGGTGGAAAAGGGCAAAATCCAGACGCAAACTGGGAAGAGTCGCGAATAATCAGGGACGTAACACGGCAGCCAATGGATCTGCCGGTTGTGACCCACCCGACAGGCTGCTGCTTTCAGCGCTTAAATACTGGGAGGTTGAGCGCGACCTGATCGAAGAACGTCTGGCCACCATGAGGTCTGCGACGGCTGCGTCGTAACGCGCAGCGCTGCATGTCGTTTAGGTCAACGCCAACCGCGCGCACGGAGTGACGCGCCCTACCTGCAAACGCAAAACATCATTCCCGTTCCGGTAGGGCGTGCAGTCCTCTGCACGCCGTTTCGTGAGCGCACGGCTCGCACGGGAGTGCGAGCCCTACCTTAATCGGGTGGAAATGCGCGACTTCTGCTCTATCTCGCTAAATTCGATCCAAAACCTCGCGCAGAAGTTTAAGGTCTTTTCTCGCAGAGATGACCGATTCTTCCAGCCGTTTGCGCAATTCATTTTCGCCCTTGTTCCGCTTGCGCTCGGCCAATTGCTCATGAAGCACGATGCGTTCTTTCAATTTGCGGCTAGCAGTCCAGAGCGCCCGCTCCAACGCTTCGGTGTGTTGCCCGCCAAGGCTCTGCGGCGAAAACCGATGACCGACAAAACATTGGAAGAGTGCGAGTTCGCCCTCCTTAACCTCGTAGAGCGGTCCGTCGCATTCCGGACACGTGACGGGGATTTGGTTGCCGGGGTTCGCCTGATGCTTGATCGGTAGCTGTCTCATCCTCCACAGCGTTTCCGTTTGACGATTCTGTGAGGTTGGCAGCCTTACCGTTCGCCAGTTGAACCAGAACGTCGGCAATCTCGCGGACCGGTAGGCAAAAATCTACATCGACCATATTCAGGGCGTTGCGTGGCATGTCGGGCGTAACTGCTTCTTCAGGGTTCTGCACAATGGCGACGCCGCCGCGGGCTTTGATGGCATAAAGGCCAGCTGTGCCGTCGTCGCGTCCGCCGGTCAGCAACACGCCAACTACCTTCGCCCGGTGCTCGCGCGCAGCGCTGCGAAACAGCACATCGATCGCCGGTCGATGACCGTTCTCTCGCGGGCCGCGCGTTAAGACAGTCACGTGGTCTTTAATCGACAGATGGCAGTTCGCCGCGGCGCAGTAGATATGGCCGCGTTTATATTCTTTGCCGTGCTCGGCAATCACAGCAGGAAGATTTCCGCAGTCACTCAAGATTTCCGGCAACATGGTTTCGCTGCCGATGTGCATCACGACAAAAATCGAAGCATCGAGATCTTCAGGCAGATATTTGGTGAGTTCACAAAGCGTTTGTACGCCGCCGGAAGACGTCCCAACGACAATGATGTTGCGTTTAATCATTTGATGAAGCCGCCTTCAAAAGTGAATCGCAGCTATATCACTAAACGGGTGGATCGACTTCTCCGAAGGCAATGCCTAACCATCGCCGAAAGCGCGGATATCAGGCGGCAAAGCCGCAGGCGATTAGGCAACGCGTTGAGGACAATGCGTTCCACCACTCACAATCGCGGCTTGTGTGATGCGCAGGCGCAACTAACATAAAAAGGGCGCATGGCCGCAAAGCGAAAAGCGATATCGAGAGCAGCCTCCTCGCGAATCAAAACGAGCGGCAGAAAATTGTCGCAATCAAAATTACCCAAGTCGAAAGCGAGACCAGAACCCGCCAAGGCAAACACCGCCTGCCCAATTGTAGGCATCGGCGGATCAGCCGGTGGATTCGAAGCGGCAATGGATCTTTTGCGCCATCTCCCGCCGAAAACAGGCATGGCGTTTGTAATCGTGCAGCATCTCGATCCGCATCATGGCAGCAGGCTTCCTAGTCTGCTCGGCAAAGCCACATCGATGCCAGTGACCGAGGTTACAGGAACGATCACGCCACAGCCAAACGCCGTTTATGTGCAGCCGCCTAACAAGTGCGTCATTGCCAAGAATGGCAAGCTCACATTGGTCAGCCGTACAGAGAGACTCAACGTCGCGATCGACCACTTTTTTGAATCGCTCGCTGAAGAATGCGGCTCGCGCGGAATCGGCATCGTGCTTTCCGGGACCGGCAGTGACGGCACCGCCGGCCTGCGCGCGATCAAAGCAGCTGGCGGTTTGACCTTCGCGCAAAGTGAAGAGAGCGCAAAATTCGATGCCATGCCTCGCAGCGCGATTCGCTCCGGCTTTGTGGACGTTGCTTTGCCGCCAGACGCAATCGCGCGCGAAATCTGGCGCATTGCCGACCATCCGTATCTACGGCGACCTCTCATGGACGCAGAGGAAGCCGAAAAAGAAGCTTATCGCCAGGCGGACGATCTGGGTCGGGTTTTCCTTTCTCTGAAAAAACAGGTGGGTGTCGATTTCAGCGGTTACAAGGAAAGTACGCTGATTCGACGGATCCACCGGCGAATGGCGCTGCATCGGATCGATACGCTGAAACGTTACGCGCGGTACTTGCGCGATGACAAAAAGGAAATCGAAGGGCTCTTTGACGATCTGCTCATTAACGTGACGCGGTTTTTTCGGGATGAAAAGGTGTTCCGCGCATTAAAAAAACGCTTCCTGCCGGCGCTGATCAAAAAGAAAAGCAAAGCTCGACAACGAGAATTGCGCGTCTGGATACCTGGTTGCGCTACAGGCGAAGAGGTTTATTCGCTCGCCATTTGTATCCTCGAAGCTCTCGGTGGCCAGGCCTCGAAATGGCGGATTCAGATTTTCGGCACCGACTTGAGCGAGTCAGTCGTCGAGCATGCACGGCTGGGAATTTACTCGAGCGCGATCGAGAAGGATGTTTCGCAGGCGCGACGGAAACATTTTTTTGTTAAACGCGACGGCGGTTACCAAATCCATCGCAACGTGCGCGATATCTGCACCTTCGCGCGACAAAACATCGCGGCCGATCCGCCATTCTCGCGTCTCGATATGATCAGCTGCCGCAACGTTCTGATTTATCTCAGCCCGGAACTGCACAAGCGCTGCATCCCCCACTTTCACTACGCTCTCAATCCGGGCGGCTTGTTGATTCTTGGGCCCGCCGAATCGGTGGGTCTGTATGACGAGCTTTTTAAACTCGTGGACAAGAAGAACAAAATTTACACCAAGGAAGTCACAACTACGCCGCGACCGGTCGAGTTCATTCCGCAGCGCGGTCTTAAGCTCGCCCAGTTTGGCGCAAGATCGACGGCGAGCACTGGCGCAAATTTCGATGCCGATCTTTTGAAGATGGCGGATCGCATTATCCTCAGCACGTACGCGCCGGCGGCAGTCGTGGTTGACGATAAGATGCAAGTGCTCCAGTTCCGTGGCCGCACCGACCTGTTTCTCGAACACATGCCCGGCCCGGCATCGTTCGGTCTAATGCAACTAGCGCGCACGAGTTTGGTGCCGGATCTGCGCGCAACGATTCGGCGCTCGATCAAAACGGGCAAACCTGCCCGCGCAGACCGGGCGAAAGTTTTGCTTCGGGGAAAAAACTACGAGATAAATATTCAGGTCGTGCCATTCAAAATCCCGGGAGGCGATAAGCCATGGCTCCTGGTGATCTTTGATGAGACCACGAGCAGGACCAAGCCGGAGCGATTTTTGCAGCCCCTGGGAAAAACGGGGACGCAGCGCGAGGTAACCGAGCTGCGTCGGGAATTGGCCGCTTCGAAAGAATCGTTGCAGACCATCATCGAAGAGCAGGAGGCGACCAATGAAGAGTTGAAGGCGTCTAACGAAGAAGTCGAATCGAGCAACGAAGAGCTTCAATCCACAAACGAAGAACTCGAGACGGCCAAGGAAGAATTGCAATCAACCAATGAAGAGCTGACCACGTTGAACGAAGAACTGAGCAACCGCAACTTGGAGATGATGCAGTTGACGAACGAGCTAAACAATCTTCTCGCCAGCACGCAAATGCCAATCGTGATGGTGGACAACGCGTTAACAGTGCGGCGCGCTACGCCAGCCGCCCGGGGGGCCTTTAATATTTTACCGACTGACATCGGCCGGCCGTTGAGCGAGCTGCGGCCTAACATTGATGTTCCCGACATGGACAAGATCTTGCACGAGGTGATCGAAACGCTGGGCACGCGCGAGCGGAGAGTGACCGATAAGCAAGGGCGGCAGTACTCGCTGCGGGTGCGGCCATATCGCACAACGGATAACAAAATCGACGGCGCCGTTATCACGCTGGTGGATATCAACGGAGAAAAGGAAGCTTACGCAGACAAAACAAACCGAAAAGATGGCTCATCGCGCAAATAATAAGCAACGCGTAACGCGTGCTCGCCAAAGGGTCGCCACCGGGAACGGCCGTATTATGCCGTCGCGCGAATTCAACCACGCCAGCCAAAGCAAGAGCACCGCGTTCCTGCGCGCACCGCGGATCAATAAAAACGGCGCGCCGATTCGTTCCATGCGTACGCCCGCAACGCGGAATCCAAAGACTGAACTGGAAGCCGCCACCCAGCGATTTGTCGATCTTTATGATTTCGCGCCGATCGCTTATGTCAGCTTCGATCGCGCCGGCCGAATTGAGGAAGCCAATCTGGCCGCAACTGAGTTGCTGGGCGTGCCAAGGGATTTGTTAATCGGACGTCCCTTCGCATTTTATGTAGCGGACTTGGATTCATTCCTGCATCACCTGCTCTATTGCCGCACGACGCAGGAACAAGTTGCGACAGAACTAGAGCTGAAGCGGAGAAAAGGCCAGCGGCTCCCGGTTCAACTTCTAAGTACGCCGATCACTTCGACCACGCGAAATGGCGCTTTGCTCTACCAGACCGCCATCATCGATTTATCTCAGCGCAAGCATCACGAACAACAACTGGCCGAGCAAGCGCGACTGCTGGATTTGAGCAACGATGCGATCATCGTTCGCGATATAGACGATCGAATTACTTACTGGAACAAAGGGGCGACGAAAATCTACGGCTACACCCTGCCGGAAGCGCTCGGCAATGTGAGCCACGATCTGTTGAAAACAGAACATCCCGAGCCGCTGTCCAGAATTTATCAAAAGCTGCTCCGGGATAGTCATTGGCAAGGGGAAGTCGTTCACACGCGACGCGACGGCAGGCGGATTACCGTGTTCTCGCGCTGGGCGTTGGACCGCGATGCGCAAGGAAATCGTGCCTCTGTGTTGGAAACAAACAACGATATCACCGAGCACAAAAAAGCGCAGGAAAAGATCGCCGAAGCGGCGCAGCAGCAGGCGGCCTTATATCAGCTGGCGCAACGCTCGCAGACCGCAAGGTCCCTGCGTGATGTCTACGCTGCGGCATTGGAGGGAATCACATCAGCTTTGCACACCGACCGCGCATCCATTCTGCTTTTCGATAACAAGCAGGCGATGCGTTTTGTGGCGTGGCAAGGGCTATCCACGACGTACCGCAAAGTGGTAGCAGCCCATTCGCCTTGGAAACCGAGCACCAAAAATCCCAAGCCGGTGTGCATTCCGGACATGCGACTGGCTGATATTTCAAAATCGCTAAAGCGTACCATGCGCCGCGAAGACATTCGCGCAGTCGCGTTCATTCCGCTGGTCATCGAAGGCAATTTAATTGGCAAGTTCATGATTTATTATCGCGTGTCGCATGTCTTCACGCCTTCCGAGCTTGACTTGGCAATAACTATGGCGCGGCAAGTGGCGCAGGCCATCGAGCATCAAAAAGACGCGAATGCGTTACGACAGAGAGAGAGGGAACTTGCACGCGAGCTGCAGGATCAGAAACAACTGCAAAAAATTAGCAGCCAGATGATCAAGCAGCAGCAGATCGAAGCGGTCTATACGCAGATCGTCGAGGCCACTATGGCGCTGTTGCGCTCGGACTGCGGTAGTATGCAAATGGCTGTTCCGGAAACAGGCGAACTACTGTTGCTGGCGCAAAAGGGATTCGCCGCGGGATCGGCAAGCGGCTGGCGGCGCATTTCTCGCAATGGCGGCACTACCTGCGCCGAAGCGTTTCGGAGGGGCGAACGAGTGATTGTGCCCGATCTTGAACAGTGTCATTTCGTAAAAAAAGAGGACCTGGTTTCGTATCGAAGATCGGGAATACGTTCAGTGCAATCGACGCCATTGTTCTCCCGGGCGGGCGAGCTGGTCGGCATGATATCCAACCACTGGCGAAAGGTGCACGAGCCTTCCAAACGCGAGCTGCGTTTGTTGGACGTGCTGGCGAGACAGGCCGCTGACCTGATCGAGTCGAAACGCGCCGATGAGGAAGTGCGAGAATCCGAGGCACGCATGCGCGCAACCGTCGAGCAAGCCACAGCAGGGGTGGCGCGCTGTGATGTAGACGGGCGCGTCGTTTTCGGGAACCAAAAGCTGTGTGATATGCTCGGTTACACAGAATCGGAGCTAATCGGCAAAACCTTTGCCGACGTGACGCATCCGGACGATTTGGACATTAACAGGCGTTTGTTTCAGAAATTGATCAGGAATGGCAAGCCGTTCGAGCTCGAAAAGCGGTTCATCAGGAGGGACGGCAGAATTCTATGGGCTGATGTGAGCGCCGGCGCCGTGCGCGGGGCTGACGGCAAAACGCAGTCTACCGTCGCCGTGGTTGTCGATGTCACGGCGCGCAAGAAAGCCGAGGCTGCGTTGCGACGATCAAAGCAATTATTGGAAATGCGTGTTCGTGCGCGGACGCTTGAGTTGAATAGAGCAAACAAAAAGTTGGAAGCGGAAATGAGCCGGCGCAAAGGGCTCGAAGGAGAAATCCTCGCTGTAAGCGATCGTGAGCAACAACGGCTGGGACAGGAACTGCACGACGGTCTTTGCCAGCATTTGACCGCGGTGGCGTTCATGACGCGCTCAATAGCGTTGCGGTTAAAACACCATCGCGTTGTCGACGCAGATGACATCGAAAGAGTCGCGGAACTGGTTAACAAGGCAGCCGTTGACACACGTAACCTATCCAGGGCACTGCACAGGGTGGATGTGGACGCAGCCGCGCTTGTTGTCGCTTTGCAAGATCTCGTTGATCGGGAAATCTGGAGAACGCCCTGCCGGCTGGAATTGAAACCGTCGTTTCAAATCAACGATGACGCGGCCGCGGCACATCTGTACCGAATTGCGCGGGAAGCAGTCATTAACGCGAATAAACACGCTCAAGCGCGGCAAATCGTGGTCAGACTGGAGCGGGTCCGGAAGGAAATGGCTTTGCGCGTGATCGATGACGGAATCGGGTTTCCCAAAGACCCTAAGCCACGGCAAGGTCTCGGCTATCACATCATGAAATACCGGGCCCAGTTGGCGGGCGGCCGCTTGGAAATGGATTCTCCACAAACAGGAGGCACGCGTGTGTCCTGCTATTTGCCGATTCATGCGCCGGGATCGCGTAAAGCTCCAAACGCCGATCAGATGGCTGGAGCGATGCGAAAAAATTCAAACCCGTTAGTCCCCGCGATCTAACTTTGTGACATCTGGCGCGGTAGGGAGGGGCGAATGCCTAGAAGGGATCAAGACTCTTGATTCTCGTCCTCGATTATGCCGCAACAGAGCCAGCCCCGAAGCCGATGAGTGTCGTGCGATCCACAAATAAGAACCCAAAATGCGAAGCGCCGGAAGCAAAACGGATCGTGATCGTTGATGATCACCCCCTGTTTCGCAAGGGACTCCAGGAACTGATTCATTCCGATGACTCCTTCGCCGTTTGCGGCGAAGCCGGGACCGCCTCTGAAGGCATGGAGGTAATCCGCAAGCTGCATCCCGATCTGGTAATTGTGGATCTCAGTTTGCCCGGCGCCAACGGCATCGAGTTGATCAAGAACATTCGCGCCGAGTATCCGAAGCTGCCCATTCTGGTGCTCTCGATGCATGATGAATCGCTCTATGCCTTACGCGCGATGCGGGCCGGAGCGGACGGCTATGTGATGAAACACGAAGCAATGGCAAATGTGGTGCAGGCAGTCCACGAAGTGTTCAACGGCCGCCCCTATCTCAGCCCCGCCATGGCCGCGCAGGTCATCACCAAATTCGCCCATCGCCAGGCCGAAGGCGAAGTGGACGCCGTCGAGAGACTGAGCGATCGCGAACTCGAAATCCTCGAGCTGATCGGTAAAGGCAACGAAGTGCGTCAGATCGCCAAGCTATTGAACCTCAGCCCAAAGACCGTGGAAACGCACCGGGCGCACATCAAAGACAAACTCGATTTGAAGAACTCGCGCGAAGTTGCTCGCTTCGCCCTGCAGTGGCTGCAGGCCCGCGAGGCGTAGTGGCTGCGATTCGGCGTCAATCGAGGCAATTTCTCGTCACCGAAATCGAGACGAGCAACAGCATTGCTCACATCTCATTAGCACCGGCCTTTAGGCCGGTGCTAATGCACCACTGCTCGTCGTTAGCCGTTTCAACGGCTTTCGTCGTCGCGCCAACACAACCCGTGACGATCAGTAAATTCTCGCAGTTCGTCAGCAAACGTGCGTTGGCGATGATGTTCTTCCTGATCGGCGATGTATCGCGCTACCAAGTCCAGATTGGAATGCGACACGGAGAACGCTCCATAACCTCTGCCCCAGGCGAATTTTCCCGTAACCAGCTCGCTTGAATTCACCCAGTGAGAAGAACTTCCCTTTAAGAGTTGCACCACCTTCTCGATCGAAAACCGAGTCGGAAGATCGATCAGCGCGTGTACATGATCAGGGTTCACGAAATTGATTTTCATGTACACGTCGTGCTCGGTGACGTATTCGACAAGATATCGCGATAGTCCTGCCGCAGCCTTTTTGTTTAGGACTCGCTCGCGACTCAGTGTTCCCCAGATCAAGTGAATCCAGCAGCGAGAATAGGAGTGCACAGACATGCGACGGATGGTAAGCCGTTAAAACGGCTGATGTCGATCCCTCGCTCGACACACCGGCTTGAAAGCCGGTGTTAATGAGAGGATGTGCAGCGCCGATGAAGGCGCAGGTCTTCTCATTAACACCGGGCTTTAGCCCGGTGTTCAAGGAGCCGCAATTCTCAAGCCGTTTCAACGGCTTTCCCCACACGCCATACTTTCACTTTTTTTCACGCTCAGCGGGCGCATAGTTCGTTTGATGGCCACCACGACGCGAGACGCAATTGAGGAACTGCTTCAGACTTACGGCGAGACAGGGGGAATAAATTATCTCGCCGCCGCCGCTTCCCTCCCCTCGCGTCTATCCATCGAAGCGGCTTGCACCGAGCTGATGAGCCTGATGTTTCCCGGTTTTCGCAGTGAAGCGCTCGTGAGCTCCGAAGATCTCGCCGACACCACGCGCATTCGCGTCAGACATTTGCACGCGCGACTCAAAACTGAAATTTGTAGAAGCCTCGGCAGAATTCCCCCCGATGAAGCAACGGAAGCAAAAGCCGAAGCAGTATTGGCAGACTTTTTCAAGCAGTTGCCTTCGGTGCGTCGCATGCTTTGGACGGACATCGATGCCGCTTACGAAGGGGACCCGGCCGCGACGACGTACGAAGAAATCATCCTCGCTTATCCGGCGCTGGAGGCGATCGCCATTTATCGAATGGCGCATCTGCTGTACGGAAAGGTGCCGTTGATTCCGCGTATCATGACCGAGTGGGCGCACAGCCGCACAGGCATCGATATTCATCCCGGCGCACAGATCGGCTCGCACTTCTTCATCGACCACGGCACCGGCGTAGTTGTTGGCGAGACGACTCAAATCGGGTCGCACGTGAAACTGTACCAGGGTGTGTCATTCATCGCGCGCTCGCTCGGGGCCGGACAGGCCTTGCGTGGAAAAAAACGTCACCCGACGATCGAAGACGGCGTCTGCATTTACGCCGGAACCACGATCATGGGCGGCGACACCGTGATTGGCGCGAATTCCACCATCGGCGCCAATGTTTTCCTGACAAAAAGCGTGCCACCGCGTTCGCTCGTCTACTACGAAGAAAAAGAAGTTCGTGTCGTACCGAAACGAAAAACACGAGGCCGCAACCGCACGCGATGAATTTCAGAAGTGAAAACGGCCAATTCTGTAGCCACTTCGCTGTGCGAAGCGTGAGTGTTGCGTGTTTGCAAAACGCATCCAGGGCGTCTCATAGAGGCGCGGCTACAACGGGCAAACGATCACGAGCATGAGCAAGAGCAAGAGCAAGAGCATGAGCATGAGCACGAGTAAGAGGAAGACCTGATGATTTATCTCGATTACAACGCCACCACACCGTTATGCGATGCAGCGCGCGAGGCGATGC
>k87-868518_pt1 | contig 11478 bp, 5 predicted proteins | sample MGYA00084034_6733716 | MGnify analysis MGYA00084034
ACCTTGTATCCTGCAGATATCTCATTACCAGCTGCGATGTTGACTGCAACATACAAGTTTAGCGGCCTACCTGAAGTGAGAGCGCCTATATCAAATGTGGCATCTTGAGCAGCAAAGATGTGGCCTGAAACTGAAATGCGCCACTTCTCGCCATCAGACCACAGTGATAGACCTTTAGGAATACCTGTGCCGCTAGCACCCGTACCAACGTTTACTTGAGTACCATCATTCCAGAGGATACCATAGGGCGAATTGACAGTGTCACTGTTCTCGTAAAGAACGATAGCACTACCTACGCCTGTACCGTTTGGCTTGATCCCCAGAAATGAAGGTTGATTAATTACACTGTTCTCAAACATCAAACGGTTTGAGTTGGGCGAGGCAGATAAATCGCCCTTGATACGTCCCCCAGGTTGAGTAAACGTCAGGTTTTCTACTTGGACCAAATCGTTAACGAAGAGACCATTTTCTAAGATAAGAGGATCTGGTACCGAACCACTACTACCACCAGCACCAGTGCCAATCTCTACTTCAGTGTTAGCCGAATTGAGCATGTAGAGCTTGCCGTCTGTCTTGGGGTATATGCGTATAGATCCAGACGCTGGTGGAGCAGGTGTATTTTGTTGCCTCTGATCGGTAAAACTATACAAATAAAGATTGCGTACGCGGTTAGCTGGAGCACCAAGATCTACAAGAGTAGCAGTGGTGACTGTAGGTGTTAGATGCCCATCTGCTGCCATCTGCCAGACTGCTGCGTTATTTGTCTTGAACTCTATTGAGGCGTTGCCAGCTTCTAATGCTAAGATACCTGTAGTCTGCACCCACGGAGTTACTATCTTAGGCGCAGTAACTGAACTACCTGCAACAATATTGCGCCCTACAGATAAGTCGCGTGGACGAGCACCACTAGGTCCAATGTCGTAGGTATTATCAGGCACAAAACCCAGATTGCCTGTGACATCTGGCGATTTCAGTGTAGCCTTTGTGGTGACGGTTAGTGTGCCAATGCTAAATGGATCTGGATGTATGTATACATTCCCAGCCCCACCTAGCTCACCTTCAATACCAGCAGAGTTCAGAGTATAGTATTTACCATCTGCTTTGGGATACAGACGCATCTTACCCGCTGGCGGGTTAGCAGGCTTGGCGATCTGGGTGTGCTCAATATACGATGGTGCAATCAATGCCCCAGGTAGCGTGAGAGGAGACGCTAATTCATCACCATCCCAAGGGACATCCAGCAACATCGCATTAGCGACACGTGACTTCGTCATGTGACCACCAGATCGAAGTAATCATTTGGTTCCCGCCAAGTGACCATGTCTATATCTCCTTCAACTTTGAACTCCGTGCCATCCCATAATAATACAGGGTAAGGACCTTCTACTGCAAAAGTAGAACCTGTCCAGACTACCATGATCCTGTTGAATACACGGCCTGTGACAGTTGTCTTTCCATTAGACGGGAACGCTGACATATTGTGTACTCGGTATGGCCCGAGTACTGTCGTTGTAGCCCTACCTGCCGAAAGCGCAACTATAGCTCGCTTCCTGAGAATAGGCTGTGCTGTCGTAACAGCGACACCGCTGGAGACCGCTACTATCGCTCGTTTTCGTTGTATGCTTGGGGTAGTTGTGGCTGCGGTACCTGCCGCAGAGACTATTAGATGGCGCTTCCGCCCTATCGTAACCGTAGTTACGGCGCTACCTGCACTAGCAGCGGTAAGCGCTCTCCTGCGTGTCAGTGATGCGGCTACAGTGGTGCGGCCTTGCGTAGCCACTGTGCCAAGACTACGCTTCATCACAATTGTTGCTACTGTCGTGCTCAGACCGCCAGCTACACCAGCAACGTCTACCCTAGGAGCACGTAGCGCACCTTCAACTACAGAACTGCCGTCTGCACGCCCACCACCTATGATCTCGCCAGGTATGGGTATCGGCTTTAGAACTAAACCTACACCAGTCTTGCGGTTATTGGTAGCACTCAATGTATGGCTAAAAGCCGTACAAGCTACCCCTGATGGTAGACTAGTAGTATTGTTTCTACCTAGTGCCGTGCTGATTGAAGTACCATTGGCTCTGGTAGCTACAATGGTGGAGCCAGCAGCAGGTGTCGTAATAGTAGCCGCAGATGTCCACGCATATATCAGCGCTTCAAAGCTATCGTTGTCACTAGGTGTAGGAGCACCTGTAGACAGCGTTGTATTGTTCGTAGTGTTATTGACAGCTACTTCGATGTCGTAATCTACGTATGTACCAGCTTGATAGTACGCCTGGCAGATCCAAGATGCTAGAGATGCAACGTTGGTGAAAGCAAAGGATGGAGCGTCTCTATAGGGCGCAGTGTAGATACTAAGGCTTTGCCCAGAGCCACCAGATGCCTGGTACTGGATTGTCCAACCAGATGGTGCAGCTGGACCAGATGTACCAGCGTTGGCTACAGCGACGACTATAAAATCCTCAAATGCTGTACCTACGGGTGCAGTGACAGTAAAGCCAGCTCCAGATGCAGCTGTTCCACTAGTTGCCGTGCGGAACGTAATAGGCATCAGGGTGCAGGCGGTGGTGGACCAGTTGGGTCAATCGCACCCATGATAGTCTGGATATACGCACGTAGCTCTGTGTCCACCACAGAACCTTGGGAACTTGCCGCTGCTGGTGGGGGTACGCCACCTGGATCCAGGATGGTCATCATACTCTGGACATACAAGCGCAGATCTGCATCTGCACCAGCCATGCTCTCAGCACCATATGAGATTATCACACGCTCTGTACCAGTAAAGGGTTCTGAGAATGTTACCGTCGTACCGCCACCAGTAAGAGCATAATCACCAGCCACAGCAGATTGAATTACACCACCACGAGCCACCGTCAATAGCAAGACTGCCGTTGAACTCAATGTAACTACTGTTGCACCATTGGCAGGTACAAATTCCTCATGTGCGCCAGTGCTCGTTGCTCCTACCTCACCAGCTACACCCTGTGGACCTGGATCACCTTGTGGACCAGCTGGACCCTCTGGGCCTTGTGCTCCTGTGTCCCCCTTTGGACCAGCTGGACCTGTTACTCCTGCTGGACCATCTGGTCCTGGTATACCTTGTGGACCCATCGGACCAGCATTACCCTGTGGACCATCTGGGCCTGGTGGACCTTGAGAACCAGTAGCGCCTCCCAACCCTGTAGGACCAGGATTGCCCTGTGGTCCTTGAGGCCCAATCGGACCAACAGGGCCAGGGATAGTAGATGCAGAGCCAGCAGGACCAGCAGGGCCAGGAGGACCCTCTGGACCCTGCGGCCCCACAATGACGTCCTCAGCAATCTGCGAATCATTGACGAAGACGTCTCCACCACCAATAGTGGTAGTGGCCCCTACGATATTTACGCTGACTTCACCAGTGTCTGGATCCATTGTAACTTCCAGCCCAGCGAAGTCACCACCATCACGATCTCTGTTCAACCCAAACCGAGCACGGTATATCTCGCCAGTGCTAGTTCTAGTCTTGAACATAATGACCCATCTGCGCTTGGAAAGCGGGGCCATTGCTACTGTGTCGCCCCGAGTTAGCAGTATGTCCTCGGGTACAAGCAAGTCACCCTTGGCTTCCTCAAAGATCATAGGCCCACCCAGAGAACTCTCACCATCCATGGCAACAGTTACCTCTGGCAAACTACTTAGGACAATACCCGTTCTCAGTACCATCCCCACGCCCGAAAGCGCGTTTAGTTTATCCTCGTTGTCTGATATCAGACGGAGGATATCTAATAGTTTCTGTGGTCCATCTATCGTTGCGGTCATGTGGTCAACGGTATCCTAGCTACTACTTCTGATTTCCAACCAGGCCAACCAGGACCAGGACACGCTGTAGTAGAAGCATCCTTGTGGCCTTCAATATCTACCTTCCTACCTAACTGTTTGTAGACCCATCCAATAGCCTGCCCCATTGCTGTCTTCTGAGCATCGTTGGGATCACCAGAACCAGCAAAGCAGATACCTACATTATGCGTATTTCTACCAGGCCCATTGCTATGCCAACAAGCTACTGTGAGATCATGTGCTAGAGAAGTCTTGCCATCTGACTCCACAAACAACGTGTATGCCAAACCTGGGAATGGAGTATTGTTACCCGTTTGGCCTCTAGCTGCTTCTGAAGTCTGGTACTGTGCCACTGAGAACACGGTGTCACTAGAACTGCCAGCGGTATAATGCAGGGTTATACCAGAGATACCATTTAGATCTCTGGAAGCATAGTTCGCTTCGTGGTTAGTGGCTAGCCGCCCACGCACATCAGTAGGCACCCACCCGCTTGTGATTGTCGCCCCACCAGTCGCTACAAGCGATTTCACCTGTTCCTTCTTTGCAGCAAATGCTGTGGGCGATGTTCCGCCTCCAGCCCCGTTCCAGTTAGGATACACATGCCACTGATTGAATCCAGCAGGATTACCACCAGCTCCAGAGAAGATACCAAATGCGGCCCGAGCATTGGTAGCTGGAGAAGCTAGTGCTTCCATGCCGCCATACTTCGACCAATGCACCTGATTGATCTGCCACAGGCCGATGTCTTGACTTGGGCTAGGCTTGGTCATATCGCAGTTACCACATTCGAACATGCTAATGGTAACCATAGTGATTGCTTCGTCGCCAGCCTTGAATCCTGCGGCTACTGCCAGCGCGTAGCGATCTGGTATGCTAACTGAACCAGACATATTGGTCCAGTCTCTACCTGAAGGTACTCCAGGTGTAGGCCCACCGGGACCAAAGAACCCACCATCTTGTTGCTTGGGCCGCTGTGCTCTGGCAGCATATTCCTCAGGCAGTGCGTCTTCGATATTCACCGTAAGAGACATCGAAGATTCTTGGTCTGTTATTACGTGACTACCAGACTTCACGTAATACTTACCCACCAACCCAGAAATTTCGTCCTTAATATGTATTGGATCCCCAGGCATCATAGTATTGACGTTGAAGGTGGTGATAGTACCAGTGTTCTCAAACTTGACCAGTTTCTTATACAGCTTCATCCCCTGCTGTTCTGCATTAGCTTTATCATTGCCAAGATCTAACGCAGCTTCGCCAGGCATCTGTAGGTCAACAGACGTCATGAACATACCGTATCTGTTGACTTCTTTATCGTTTTGCGTTTCAATTATCGGCTGTGGCGGATACTGGAATACAAGGGTCGGCGCACCAACACTGCTCTCCCCCTCTTCACCGCCACCTTCAAAGAATCCAGCTTCTGGTGCAGCAGTAGATCCACCTTTATAGACACGAACTACGTTAGAGTAATTCTCCATACTAAAGGTGTTAGAAGCAGAAAAAATATTACCAGGGTTATTATTCCAAGAGTCTGGCCCAGGATTGAACTTGCCTCTATGAAAGTTCCAGAGAGCACCAGCTTCGTAGCGCGGCTGTAGTATAACCTTGCCTTCCTTCTCTTGTAGCAGGAAGCGTGCATCGGAGTTGATATCTCTAGTGTAAGACAGTGCCGATACCCACATATCCCAGATAGTTCGGTTCATAAACGGCTCACGCTCGAGAACCACACCAGTATCTATTATGGTGCCTAGTGGGATACCGTAATAAGCAGCAGTCCGAGAGATAAAGCTACTAGCAGTCTCGTTCTCCAACATGACGGTATCTTTGTTCTTCATCAGATACCACATCACATTGTAGCCCGTAGCATTCAGTATGCCGCCGTCCTCACTACTAACAGTAGTTTCTGCAATATAGATTCTCTTAAGCTGTTCCCAGTAGATCTCAAAATTACTGCCTACAGGCCGCACTGCCCATCCATATAATTTGATTCTATCGCCAGGCTTGATCTTCTGGGAGATATTTTGTATGTGGGCAAAACTGAGTTTGTAATGCTCCGCAGGCTGGTCTATATCGTAGTCCCATTGGATAGATGTTACCAGCTGTGATAAGTCCTGACTAGTACCTCGCTCAGCATCTACCACTACCGTCTTATACTCACCTATCTTAAGGTCGCGTATATTTGGTGTTTGGCTAGCGAGTAGTGGCATTAGCGTCCTGGCTCTGTTGGTGTACCGCCTGGAACATACGGAGCCTCTAGTTCTTCAACTGTCTTGCCACCTCTCAAGATAGATCCGAAATCAGGCCAGCGCCAGTAGTTAGGATCAAACCCAGAACCAAGATTACCACCTGGTCCCACGCGAGGAGTCCGCCCAGGTCGGCCTTGTGGTATTGGATTCTGCATAGACTCAGTTGGATCAGTCATCCAAGTTGGCTTAGCTGCCGAAGTTGGACTTTCCTTGTAGTACCTGACACCATCCCCAGGAGTCAAACGGGTTGTATATGGATTGTAATTATTGTCTGACACCCATTGATTTAGAGCCAGCATACCTTGCATATCATTCGGGCCTTCTTTAGAAAGCCTGGCTACTACTTCCTGGAATGTTTCACCAAGCTGTCCTCCACGTGTCCCTGCCGTAGGATTACCAAAGCTTGATTGCCAAATCATTACTTTGCCTGTTTCGATGGTAATCAAGGCATCACGAGTGCCGCCTGGTGGACGTAGCCCCGGATCATATGTTGTATCAGGTGGTACTGGTACTAGTTCTACTTGTTCTGGATTGGGATCCCCAGGTGTCGCACCTTCTACACCTGGTTCAAGCTCCGGCCCTACACCTTCTCCCTCCACCGCACCAGGCCGACGTGGATCCTTATACCACCTATCGCGCGAAGCATCTGGATTTACTGATGTGGTTACTATCGGCGCACGGTATCGCTTCAGGGTAATAGTGTAGTAGATATCGAAGATCTCACCAGCACGGTGTCTGTAGTTGAAGTTGGTGATAACTACGCGATCATTCCATATACCACCACCCACTAGCAGCATGCAGTCCATCTTGAACCGCATGGTCCAAATAAGCCGCGCTGTTAGAGATCTTGGATCTTCAAGCTCTAATGGGGTTATGACACAATAATCTGAATCGTAGTTGGCAGGGAAGAAACTATCCCAACTGATAGTCTCCATAGACTGTCCGCCAGGCATGATGATCTCACCCAGACCAACTACCTTGGGCGTCCAGTATTCATGGGTAAAGTCTGCGCCAAACTCCTCAGGCATTACGGGAAACCTAATGTCTCCACCGTATGCACCCAGAAGTGTGATGTCAATCCAATGCCTCTGTTCGAGATCCCCCTGCGTGGGAGTTATACCATCGTCCTCAAAACATGGTGTCCAATCATGCTTGGGGACTATGTATGTGTAAGGGCTTCCACCACGAGCAAGAGGATTAGCTGTGAGGATATTGGTACCAGCGTTGGTACCACCAGCTTCTTCAGTACCACCTGGGAGTCCAGCTTGCAACCAAGGATCATAGCCTGGCGGTGGAGGATCCTTCTGACTCATCCCCCAGACATCAACATCCATGCCGAGACCGCTAATCTTCATAGTCCCATCTGGCCACTTAGGACCAAATTTGGGACCTATAGTTTCAAAGGTCTCAAACTCCTCATCGCCTTGCCACCACGTCTTCTTACGAATCTCAAGGCCAAGCGCACCAGGGTAGTCGTTGTCAGTAGCTTGAGGATCAAAATAGGTCTCTTCGCCTACTTGTACGGCATCGAACCCTTGGGTCATGCTATCTGTCCACCTTGGCCGACCACGGAACCACCTGAGGACAATTGCTTAAGTATGTCTGCCATCTGGCCCATCAATGCCCTGACATCGGTACTGCCGTCCATACTCTCAACGTTCATCATATTCTGGATGTTGATTGTTACTGCACCGCCAGTCCCACCTGGCCCCATGCCTGTACCCGCCGAACCTGGGATAGCTGCAATGTCTGCTTCTGTTAGATTCCCTGCGCCAGTAGCACCAGTTTTACCCAAACCGTAGATAGCACCCTGGTTGGGACCAAGTGCCATCATCTCTTCTGGCGTCATCCAATCCTTATTGCCACCAGCATTGAGTACCTTGCCAGAGGCACCCACGTTGAACTGATTGGTTTCTGGATTGTAGCCACCGATCTGGAAGTAGTGGCCTGGGAACTTACCCCTAGGTCCAATATTGACAATACCTGGGATACCAGCCTTGGCGTTCTCTGCCAACCTACCCCAGTCAACGTTTGGACCCTGGTATACTTCGCTCTGCAGACCCATTTGGTTCAGAGCTTGCCCCAGAGTAGCTACGCCTCTAGTACCACCAACACTAGCAGGATCACCACCCTGGATCTTACTAACCAGTGCATATGCTTCCTTCAGTGTTGGGTTACGTCCGTATGCTCTGGCAAAGAATGCTGCTGCCGCAGGACCACATGCCGCCTGAGCTTGTGCAGCTGTCAGCTGGGACGTATCAAGCTGATTAGTAAAAGCTTGCTCCAGACCTCTGCCAGTTACATCCCCACCAGTGGTATTAGTCGGCGCTCCACCACCAAACCCACCGACTACACCACCGCCGCTACGGATCAAAATATCACGTATCTGGGTTAGCAGCGGGATAGCATGGCTTTGATCCATACCAAAAGCAAAGGTCTCGGCCAGTGCTAATCTCTCTGGGGCCTCTGCTTCAGCTGCGGCACCCCTGCCCGTAGCAGGGTTAAAGAGATCATACAATGCGCCGCCTGCCCACTTACCGCCTTCACCAAGTACAGCTGCTCCAAGAGCTCCTGTGATTACACTGGCAATACCTCCACCAGCCAGCCCACCCAACGCAGCACCCCCGACGGTACCAATACCTCCACCGATAGCTCCCCAACGTTCTCTATCGTTCTGGGCATTCATGATGTCATCAATGGACATCAGGCCGCCGAGTATAGCGCCACCGCCTACGCCAGCCCCTCTACGGGCCAAAGTGCCGAATCCAGGCCATCCTGCTCCGGTAGGAACCATCCCAGGCCCAACTTTCGGAGTAGCAGCACGGTTCATGATTCTATCACGGATATTGCCGAAAATACCACCCGCAGTCCGTGCTCCAGCTGTCGCTACAGGTTGCTTAGCTTTCCAGAATCTACTACCAGCAGCAAGTGCTGCTCCACCAACAAGAGATGCTGCTCCAGCAACACCAGCAATGTTGAAGAAGGGATTATCTGCCTCCTGCATAGACTCCAAGGCAGCAGCACCACCAACAGCTGAAGCATAACTGGCTGGATTAGGCATTCTCCCCTTGGTGATATACCTGATAGCCATAGCTTCCGCTACGCCTCTGGTAATAGAACTCCGCAATACTTCACCTAGCAGGCTTGGCATCACTTCGCCAACACCCGAAACAAATGCTTCTGAGAATGCCCTGGCTGCATCTATCAGGACACTATCTTTACCACCTGCAAAGAAAGCTCTTACACCCTCGCCAATGAAGATACCAATATCCCTACCGACCTGCCTGAGCTGTTGCTGCCCACCGCTAGCAAACCATTCAGAAAACGACGTCAGCAGCGTAGTACCTAGGATACGTATCTTAGGCAAGAAGCCAGCAGCCTTGAAGTCCGCATTGTCTAGCAGGTTCATCATCATTGTATTGATCGGATTGAGACCTGCTACTAATGGTTCTTCAATTGATTGGAACAGTGCCGTTTGGATACCTACCCAATTAGCTTGCATCTTTTTCTGCTGTTGGGTAAAGCTCTTATCCATCTGGGCTTCACCACGTCCGACAGCACCAGTCCTACTTGCATTGTACTGCTCTTGTGCTGTCAGCAACTGTTCAACAGAAGTGCTCTGGAAGCCACGTACTGCACGCATGTCTTCGAAGTATGCCTGCATAAGCTGGCTTTGACCAGCTACGCGCAGAGCATCTTCATCTGCCATATTACCCATACGACGCTGATTAGCTACATAGGCATCTACCATTGCGCCACGTAGCTCGAAGACCTTACGCAACTGCACGAGGGCACCCATTGGGCCACCCTTCAACAGTTCCTCAGGCAGGAGGCTAAATCCTTCTCCTGCTGTCTTTGGGTTTTGCTTCCTAATTCTTTCCCAGCTATTGACAAGTTCTTTCTGCGCACCTGTCATCTGGGCAATATCTTTGAAGATATTAGAGAAAGATGTAGCTGCCTGTTCTGGAGACATGACCTGAGTCATGGCAGCAAAGGCTGCGAACGACTCATTCATAACCGTCATCTTGTCTTCAGCATCGGTATACCGCTGGATCATTGGACCCATCGCGGCAGTAACACGCGGCAGTACGTGTTCCAGTTCGTTGAATTTGACTGTGCCAATGTCTGTAATAGCAAACAGTGAATCAGATACAGCAGCTAGATGTTCTACTTCCAGACCATAGGTAGCCATAACTTGGATTAGTGTTGTTGTGGCTTCTGTAGCCTGAGTACCTGTAGCATAGGCCAGACGTCCAGACGCAGTAGCTAGCTGTAGAGCAGTATGGGCATCATAGGCTGCCCTACCCATCTGCTGTAACTGTTCAGCATTGTCTCTAATAGCCGACACGCTAGATGCAGCGGTCGTCATCAATGCTTTTACTTCGTCAGTAGCAAGACCATACCGACCAGCCATATCCTGGATCTGATCACTGTATGCCCTAAGCTCCTGTTCACCCAGGTTTAGGAGCGTGTTTGTAACACGCAGTTGGTCTTGCCATTGTGCGCCTACTTTGACGAATTCCCCTAAGGACTCAACTGCTCTCTGGGGTAACTGCACAAGAGGCAGCATTACAGAGAATAGGAGCATAGATTTAGTCAAAGATAGGATGTTATCTGTTAGACCGCGTGTACTACGACCTTGTCTATCTAAACGTTCTCTACCTCTTTCGATAGAGTTGACGAATCCCATGAAACCAGAGGTTGCACCTCTAACCGCCCCCATGAAAGAGTTTACAGACCTGGCTGTGTTAGCCGTAGCCACAGCCATCCTGGTCTGCATTTGGACGTTTAGACTTAGAGATTTAGCAAAGTTATCAGAGGCGCGTACCGCACGCATGACATTGACTTCGTACGTGCGGACGCCGCGAACAGCAGCTTGGGCTGCGCGATCTACAGCAGCATAAGATTGAGCGAGGCGGTCAATATTACGTTGTCCATTGATGACAACGTCAATCGCAGCAACAACGCGACGTACCGCCACTAGCCCAGTCCCTTCGCAGCCTTCACTTTAGCCATCATTGTCTTGATGTTCTTGGGAGACGCCCCGCTGCCACCCTTGAACTTACCGCCTGTGATGATAGACGCATAGACAAGCGCCCGTTCACCACGCGGCAAGTTGTAGATCTCATTGGGGAGTCTACCAGTTTCAATGAAGATCCTTGCTAAGATATTAGTCTCTGGATGACCTTCAATCAGAGCTTTTGGCTACCTCAACAAGATCCTCATGGAACCCGCTAAGCTCCAGCACTGCGTTAGATACATAGAGCATCAAGCCAGGCTGGTTCTTATAGATCTCCAAAATCAAGCGGTCTTCCTGCGTCTGGCGCATGTTGTATTTCCGCATAATCTTGGCATCTCTGTGATTAGGGCTTTTTACACCATAGGCCACAACCAACGCCTGGAACTTTTGGCCGTCCAT
>k87-397422_pt1 | contig 11477 bp, 11 predicted proteins | sample MGYA00084034_6733716 | MGnify analysis MGYA00084034
GGAAATATTGAACAGATTAACCAAAAGGTCGTCCACGGTTTATTTGGAATGCATCTACAAGCGTCGTTTCATAACTCTGTAGAACTCCAGGAAATACATTCAGAATTGCGCGAGCTTTCCACCAAACTGCAAATGGAGATCAAAGCTCACGTTGAAGAACCTAGCAGGAAGAAGAACGTGGCAGTTCTCGTAAGCAAAGAGCCTCATTGTTTGTCAACTATATTGACCGCTCTGCATAGCAAGGAAATCGATTCGAATATATCAGTAATTATTGGCAGTGAAAATACCCTCAAGGGTATCTCGGATGAGCTTTCGATCCCTTTTCATTCCGTCTCGTATGAAAGTGGATCCACGAATGCAGAAAGAGAAATCTTGGAGGTTGTAGAAAATTATAACGTTGATCTCATAGTGCTTGCTCGTTATATGCGCATATTGACCCCCAATTTTGTCTGGCGTTATCCTAACAGAATCATAAATATTCATCCTTCGTTATTGCCAGCATTTCCAGGAGCTTACGCATACGTGCAGGCATTCGAAAGAGGCGCAAAAATAGTGGGATGTACAGCTCATTTTGTTACTGAGGAACTAGATCAAGGTCCTATTATTTGTCAGGAGGCATTTAAAGTGATGGAAGACGACACACTGGAGACGATAAGAAAGAAGGGTCAGCAGTTAGAGGCCGCTACCCTATTGGAGGCAGTTAAACTCTTTCTCGAAGACAGGTTGGATGTTTATTGGAGCAAAGTACATACAATATCCAAAAATTGAAGTTGACTTTCATAGTGTAGGTTCGAGATAGATCTCCGCCAACAATATAAGGCTGATATTCTAGCTAATTCGTACAAGAGTAATGACCCTCTCCATTTACGACCTAACTGACGGAGATTTTCGCGCTCGTCTAGAACAAACTCAATGCGCAGTAATACCTGTAGGCTCACTCGAACAACATGGACAACACCTACCAGTTTCAACAGACTGTGTGATTGCTGAACATATTTCTAAAGAGGCAGCTCGGAGACTAGAGTATTTTGTGCTCCCTGTTGTTCCTTATGGAGTATCATTCGAACACGCTCCTATGTTTAATGTCTCAGTCCGAGATTCTACACTTTCCAATGTCTTGTGCGATATGTGCGTGTCTATAGCCCATCTTGGTATCAAAAAGATAGTCATAATTAATGGTCATCATGGGAACATGGGAGTGTTACAATATGTCGCTCAGAACACTTTTGAGAAAATACCATCGGATTCAGCAATACACGTAATCAATTATTGGTGTTTGATGAATGAAAAGTTCGACCATGCGGGGGATGTGGAGACTTCAATATTGTTGGCCGTAAAACCAACATTGGTAAAGATGGACAGGGCAGAGGCAACTGGCAAAACTCTCATGAAGTCGAGAGAGGTTTACAGAAGCATGACTTGTCGCCCGGGTTCTTTCCCCGAGTTAACAGGCAATGGCGTGTGGGGAGATCCAAAGCTTGCATCGGCTGATAAAGGAAAAGAATTGTTGAGGGAAATAAATGATAATGTTAGCAAGACAATACTCGAGTTTGACTAGTACTTCACATGGATAATTGCTGTGCTCTGATTTCTTGGAATGATGCTGCGTGATTATATTATAAGCGATTAGATTTAAGTTCTAGAGCCTGAGTAAGCTGATCACTTCACAATCAGAATTTTAATATATACGTTAGTATTGCTTAATAGAGGAATCAAGAATGTCGGTGGACATGGCGGTAAAGGTTCTAGACGAGAGCCTAGGAAAAGTTGTTCTTATCAAGCTAAAGGGTGGTAAAGTAATCAGAGGGAGTCTTCACGGATTCGATCAACATATGAATCTGTTGCTTGAAGACTCTGTTGAAATACTAGAAGAGAGTAAGTCGAACGATTTAGGAACCATCGTTGTACGAGGAGACAATGTTGTCATAATATCTCCGCCTCCTCAATAGGGAAGAATGTAAGATGACAAAAGGCACTACTTCAATGGGTAATTTTACTCGAAAGAAAACCCACATACGTTGTAGAAGATGCGGTCACAACTCATTTCACAAGAGAGGAAAACAATGTGCGAAATGCGGATTCCCAGATCCTCATATGAGAAAATATAGTTGGATCAAACGTAGGGTCCTTTAAACAGCGGACTCAAAATACTCGTAGATTTACGATACACTTTATCATTTACAATAGTCTATATGGTAGTTACATGCATAGACTGATATCGATTGAATGAAGAGATCATATTTGTTGGCAGCGCCATCGCCGGTTCCTTCTTAACTATTGCGATCGACAGGTTAGTAAAGCCTGCCTTTTCGAAGGCGAACAAGAACACCCAAGCGTCATATGAATCTGTCAAAACAGAGCTGAATTCGCTTGAATTTGAAAGGAATTTGGTCGCTGAATCGGCGCTTAAAGTGGATGAAGCATTCACTGAGAAGAGAATCGACACTTTTGAGCGAGATAAATTGCTCCGACGATATACTACCCAGATAGCGCAATACGACGAAAAGATAGAAAAATATCAGAACATGTTAGATTTTGCTGATCTCCGAAACCAACGGGATAATCTTACGGATATGATGAACAGGAGAATGTCCACGATTGACCAAAAATTAAAAGAAATTAACAACAGATTCGCTATCACATATGGAGGTAGAGTGAATGACCGAATAGAAAAGGTAGTAGAGAAGGCCGTCCAAGAAGCGGTCCAGGATAATCTTCACGATCCTAAACGTAATGCTGATGAATTAACACAATTCCAATCTTCTACCTCATCGACACAGATTATGTCTCAATCTTTAGTCGATGATCGGTCTGAAGTTAGGAAGCTCGAAGATCTACACCACCAAATAATGTTAGAACTTGACAGATTTGAGCAGGATGAAAAAAAGAATGATATGACCAATGTCTCGGATAGCGTGGATGATCTCAAAAGTTCAGCTACTTTGGTTCAAATTGAAAAAAAGTCTGAACCAGTACCCCTGAAGGATGAAGAAACGGCGAAGGAACAAAAAGGAACAACAGCTTCCACAGAGGGAGCCCAAACCGACGAGAGTTGATCTCGGTTTTCAGCCCTATTGAATTTTTGAATCATAATGCCATCTTCGCAAGTCAATAGAAAACTAGATTTCACTTCGGTGATAAAGCATGTAATAGTAAAGCACGTGAAGGATAATCAGGTCATAGGATTGGGAAGTGGAAGGGCTATGGCCTGTCTTGTGCGAGAATTAGGTAAAAAAACCCTTAAAAAAAATCTAAAATTTGTAGTTACCTCTTTGCAAATTGGAATTGAGGCGGAAAAAGCTGGATTGTTCGTTTTGGATGCACCGCAAACGGAACAGATTGATATCGTATTTGATGGTGCTGATCAAATTGATGCAAATCTATTTATGATTAAAGGGGGAGGAGGTGCTTTACTACGCGAAAAAATACTTATGTATTCGGCAAGAAAAGTCATAATATTAGCTGATTCATCGAAATTTGTCGACCAATTTACTCGAAGCGTACCAATTGAGGTTAGTCCCTTTGCAAGGACAACGGTTTATCGAAGCCTGATCGGGCTTGGCGCCCAAATTGAGCTGCGACAATCAGCGACAGGTTATCCCTACTTTACCGACAATGGAAACATCATCTTTGATGCATCGTTTACTTCCATTAATGATCCTGAAGCATTGGAAAAGGAATTGACATGTATACCAGGTATTGTTGAAGTTGGAATCTTTACGAGACGAGCCGATAGATATTACAAGGCCTCCTCTGAAGGCCTATTTAATATTATTTCGTTTCGCAAAGATGGGCAATATGTGATATCCCCATAACCGATTTGAAAGTTTAGTGTGTGGTTTACACTACAAGTATCAGGTCCAATCAATAGATCCATTTTTCTCTATCTGATTTTCGTCCCCTAGATACCCCCCTACCTAGTCCACTCTAAAATTTATCGGTTATTGCGGTGGTAACGTTTACCCTCGCCCCTATTTGTAGTAAAAAAACTTTTTGGATAATATTTGTAGTAAAAAAAAACTTTTAGGAAACATACAAGAATTAGATTAAATCATGACTTGTTAGTAGAGTGCGTTATTGCTCCAAGTCCTTCGTAAAACTTAACGTGATGAGTTGCTGACCTCACAAATATCGAGTTTAACTTGGAGAAGAGATGGATATTAGAGACGTGCTTCGTGCCATAACCCGCATACCGTTTTTTAAGTTCATACTTGCAATATCAAGGCGCATATTTCTCGCTTTTGCTCCTACCAGAATAGGTTCTAGGTATTAATTTACCATGGCCTAAAGTTTTTTCATCTACAAGGCCGTCATTCACAACAATCGTGCCTCTTACAATTGTCGTAACTGGCCAACCAGTTAGTTTCCATCCATCATATATAGTGTAGTCTGAACTTGACAATAATAAATCTGGGGTTACGGTTTTTTGCATTTCAAGATCGATAACTGTAAGATCAGCGTCAGAACCATTCATAATGGTTCCTTTCGATGGATACATATCAAATGCTCTGGCAGTATTATAGGAAGTGATCTCTACCAGCCTTTCAAGAGTTATTCTATCTTTGTTAACACCCTCGCTTAATAGAACTGGAAGCATCGTTCCCATACCCGGAAATCCCGAGAGCGCAGTCCACAAGTCTCTCTTGCCTAGCTTCAATGAAAGAGTGTTTGCAACGTGATCGGTTCCCACAGTATCAATTATTCCGTTTCTCAATCCGTACCACATGCTTTGCAGGTCTAATTTTGAGCGAAGTGGAGGCACGACCTTACCTTTTACGCTACTAAATTCAGTAGTATGTGTTAGATAATGTGGACATGTTTCCACATAGGTGACGAAATTACCTCTCTCTTTCTCTCTGATAATTGCATCAAGTGCAATTGTAGAACCTATATGTGCAAAATATAACCTAGAATTATATTTTCTTCCAAGGTTTGCAATTTTAGAAATACTTGCGGATTCTGATATGGGTGGTCTGCTGTCCGACCATTTCTGGAGGTTTGATTCTTTAAGATTTGACTGATTGAGTTGCTTTTGCTTTGATGTATTATCTGCGCAGATAGTTGGGTCTTCAGCGTGTACAACTACAGTAGAGTTTTCAACCGAACAACTCCTCAAAATATTTTCAATTAAATTGTCATTCATGTTTACCTCGCACTCATTCAATTCTAAATTCCCCGGGTCTAGATCCATAAGAATGCGATTGTATCCATTTCCTAGATTCATGTATACTTTAAACGAGCGTATGTTCATATTATTGATTAAAAATGGAATATCTTTTACCTGTTCATCGGTAAGGATTGAAGCATGAATCGAATAATCGATATAATGATTTCCAGCACTCATCTGAAATTGGTCAGTCAATTTACGGTAGCTACCATCCAGTCTGAGCATTCGAATAACAGAAGTAATTCCACCAATTGCTGCTGACTTTGATTCAGTTCTTGCTGCTTGTTCGATAGGGGTAAATACCCCATAATGGGAATGTGGATCAATTACCCCGGGTATTACATATCTTCCAGAAGCATCAATCCTCTTAGAGGCGATTACATTAGTAGAATTCTTTCTTAACTCTTTAATCTTCCCATCTTCGACAAGGATATCCAATTGGAGTACCCCCACCTTTGGTATTACGACTCCTAAAGCACCAGAAATTAAGAGATCACAGTCGTTCTCCAAATATCCTGATTGATCAAAAATCTACTAAAAAACGTTCCCATTGTAGGCGGGAGCTAACGAATCTAACTTGACTTGATAAAAGCGTTTCTATAGCACAATGTTCCTCATCTTAGAAGGACAATCACAGATCTGTGGATGGTTATCATAATCACATTATTTTAGGATAGACATCCAATGTTGACAGAACATTACAAATTAATTTCTAGCTTTTGCCGTCAGAGAGGCATGTGTCTGAGCCATGCCATCCGAAATAACAGCACAGGGTCAACGGATGGATAGAGTGATTCTCTATACCCCCACTAGTCATAATGGCTTTCTGAGTGTTGTTTCCGATAGGTTCATGCTTCCATTTGTAATCGGGGAAGGATGCTAATGTTTATGAGCTTGTTTATATGATACAGGTGATGTTTGGATTCGACTCGTCACAAGCAGACCAAAAAGAAGGAAAGCGAAGGGCTCGATTATGACATGTGTGTTTGCGGTCATGTGCGATTCTGGCACTATGGCAAATGTCTAATGGTGACACTGGATTACGAAGATCACATTTCTACTGAGTATGGGTTCTGTGGATGTCCTGAATTTAGGCAAGTCAAGAAGGACATTAATGCAGCCAAGAAAAAGAAATCAAAAAAAGTTCCCATTGATGAAATTACTTAGGCTGGTTGAGCAATTCGCATCAGTGGACCTCTGGGATTCAATAATCTCAAGTTATTAGGCAAGTCGTCAGAGTCTTTCCAAGAGTGTTATCTTTAGCTCTAAGGTAGCCGAAGTGCCCTTAATAGTTGTGCATTGTGACTCGAAAGTGCACTAATTAACTGAGCTATTTATGCTGTTGGAAGTTGTTTCTGACTACGCTTTCGATCTTGGAATTTACTCGGAATCCCGTCTTGAATTCTCAGGCAATTTCATCCATCCGAATTGCGCTATTTAACCTTAATCTAGCTAGGTTTTGCTAGTTGAATCATTCAGTTTGGACTATCAACTCCCCCCCCCGATTTTAAGTCAGGTTCATCGTGAGAATCAATGATATCTACAATGCGATGATTAGTCCGGTTGCTCTCTGTTTATATATTGACATGATTTATTGGACAAGTTGTATTGAATGTTGATAGATTTCCGCTAGCAAATGTTAACTCTATTAGTGAAGCAGAGATCGCACTGGTACTAGTTGCTGACGAGAGTAAATCATTGGCCACTAGAAAAGGGACCGATCAAGGTCCTAAAGCAATGAGGTATGCGTTCGAAAACTCTGAAGTGTTCAAAAGGGAAGGTAAAACTATCCTAATATGCCCAATGCGAAACAGCTACTTTAATAAGAAAATTTTAGATTTAGGGTTCACTAGTAGAAATGATTTATACTCACTAATCTGCGAACTTGTAACGAACAAAATCATTCCGGTAGTTATTGGAGGAGATCATTCCGTTACTTCAATAGCTATAGATGCGATTTCTTCAACATTGGGTAAGATAGGTTTGGTATATTTTGATGCTCATCCTGATTTTGTATCCTCTAAGACAGACTATTATGGATCAGTGATAACTGACTCACTTGACAGACTTGAGGAGGATAATGTTACTTTTGTAGGTACTAGAGCTGCCGAATTAGAAGAGGTCGAGAATATTAACCGAAGTGGCTTTCAGGTTGTAACTCCCCTCGATATATTAGAGGAAGGTATTAACAAAATAATTGGCAAAATTTGCAACAGAAATTCAACCAGAAAATATGTGTCCATTGACCTGGACTGTCTTGATCCTGCATATGCTCCTGGAGTATCGGTCCCTACACCATGCGGACTTACAAGTGTGGAGCTAACCTGTCTAGTCAAGCATGCTGTGAGTACAGGGATAGTAGGTATGGATATAGTCGAACTTTGCCCCAAGTATGATGTGAACGATATTACAGCCTCCCTAGCAGCAAGATTGCTTTCAGAATCTGTGGCCTCTATGAGATCAGGTTTTTTGAGCTGAATTTGGCGCATATCCATTGTAGAAATTAAGAATGAACATAAATCAATTTGCTTCAGTGGCACTTACAAATGGAATTAATGCTAATATTGAAATAATCAGAAGTGAGAGGGCAAAACGCATCTCGCTTAGGGCAAATCGACATGGGATTTGTGCTATTGTTCCAACCTTAACAGCTCACACTGAAATTCTAACGTTTATTGAATCAAGAAAGGGATGGATTTCTAAATCGGTTACTTATTTTGAGAAGATTACAAAAGGGTTAGATTCAAGTCTAATTCAACAAGATAAGGTCCTTTTCATGGGAACTCCATATGAACTTCAAACAGTAAAAGACAGACTCTCTTACGTGATCATATCTGAAAGCCTGGGACGGATTACAGTGCATAGCCCAAATGAGAGGAGTAGAAAAAAGACTATCCTTGACTTCTATCGTCAACACACGTCTCGAATTCTTGATGACCGTATAGGAGTTCTTAGCTCAAAACTAAACTTAGAAAACTTCAATCGCATATCAATAAAGTATCAGAGATCCAGATGGGGAAGTTGTTCCTTAAAAAAGAATTTAAATTTTAACGTGATGCTGTCCGCATTACCTAATGGCGTTATTGACTATGTGATTATCCATGAATTACTGCATCTGTGTGAACTCAACCATTCCGAGAGATTTTGGGAATTGGTCAGCTCACATTGCCCAACATATTTGGAACATCGAAAATGGTTACGGATGTATGGCCCATTTATTAATCTACCCTAAATGTTGGAAAAAAATACTCTCAAGTTGGTTGAAAATTACTTCGCGCTCTTACGATAACTTAATTTGACACAAATAACTATAATAATCAACCAAAAAAGATACTTCTTGTGTTTATTTCTATAGGATAATTCAGCACATGATAAAGGTCTACGAGATTCATCGATATCTAAACGATCAATTCCAATATGTTGTAGCTCGAACCCACAAATATACCGAGGATAAAGTGCATCGAGACGTCAAAAGGATGAATGAAATGTTGAGTGCAGATCTAAGGGAAAGTGGAGTTAGGTACGTTTTCGCAATCGAAGACATGTCAACATCAAGCAAGAAAACCCCTACCAAGTATTTACACCAACAAAATAGGAATCCTTGGGCTAGGTAACATATTTTTCTGCAGTTCAATTCAGCCACGACAAACCGTAGGCATAAGTAAGGTGAGGTATAATGACGACCAGTAATGAATTTGATGCTTTCTGCTAAAGAGTTAGATTCAATGGTACATGATTCGAAACTCTCGAGAGAAACTATCATAGTTGATACGAGACCCATAGGCGAGTATCTTGATGGACATATTCCTGGTGCTATTAACTTGGATTTAATGCAATTTCATTGGATCGATACATCTAGGACCGGAATAAGGCATTTTAATAGACAGATGAATATTTTGTTATCAAACCTTGGTCTGGTGGACAAAAAATTTGCAATATTCTATGACAATATTTCAGGCCCTTCTGCGTCTAGAGGAGTTTGGCTCTCTTACTACCTATCGCAGTTAGATGCTTCTATCCTAGATGGGGGATTTGGGAGATGGAAAGCGGAAGGTCTTGAAATTGAGAAAGAGACTAATGCCTTTTCCCATTCAAAGCTAGCAGCAGCAACTGCAAATTCAGATGTGATAGCCGATTTGAAAATGGTAAAGTCTTCGATGACCGAACAGTCAGGCAAGAAATATGTTTTATTAGATTGTAGATCGGAGGAAGAATTTGATGGAAGGGTAGCACGTGCTCTAAAAAGAGGTCACATACCTCACGCCATTAATATTGACTGGTCCCTTAATATTGATAGAAAGCGTAATGGCAGATTCAAGTCCATGTCCGATTTGGCTAAAATATACTCTTTGATAGCAAAATCCGATGAAATAATCACTTACTGTCAGGGCGGATACAGGGCCGCCAACACATTCATTGTGCTGAAGATGTTGGGATACGAAAAAGTGAGGATGTATCTAGGATCGTGGGGAGAGTGGGGTAACAGGCCTGATCTCACCGTAGAATAAGGCAAATTGCAATATCTGTTTTGTTTGTATTATTAAGCAAAGCTGTCAGGCTGGTGTGGCGAAATTTCACAAGAAAGAGTATTGTCATGAAGTTCTGCTATTAGCATCAGCGTACCCTGGTCGAATATTGGCCAATACATGCCGACGGGAGTCAAAAGTATAAAAATGATTGCCAGCATTCTGATAAATCGATGATGGATAATAAATTGTTTAAGCACTTCTGTGATAAAGTAGTAACCCTTGACAAATCAATTAGATTTATCGGAATTGCTGATGGTCATGGGAGACTGCTAGCAACTGCTGAAAGGAAAGGTCTCGTTCCCTTATTGAATATGCAAGAGACTGAACAATATGCTATAACCGCCGCGACAAGACAATACACTCGGGTTAGATGGCAAGAACTTTTGGGTAAAATATTCTATACCTGTTCGCACTACGACAAATTGTTGAGAGTTACCGTCCCAATCACAGATGAGCATAATCATCTTCGATATGTGATCATCTTCACCTTTGATGTCGATACAGAAAACTTCCATGAGACAACAATGAAAAAGATCATCCCTCTAATTCGTAGAAATAAAAAGAAACTCCTCGAGAGTCAAAACTAGTTCTACCCAAACCCAGATGCTACGGCAGTAGAGATGACATAGCGCGGCTGCTCTTGAGATATCCTGTCAGGAGAGGGGATTCTTGTTCATAATTTCATCCAAGCACTGGATGATATCTTCCCTGCTTACAGGAATTGGATTGTTATCCAAATGTCCTCTATCGGGCATAATAACATCTGCAGCATCCTCAAATCCCTGCTTTAGTGTGAGAGGCTCAAAATTTAACTTTTTGCAGATTTTCTTGAATCTTTCGTAATAGATTGACTTGTTGAATCTGTGGGCCACTGTTGTACAGGAAGACAACGAGTATCCGTGTGGAACACCTTCATTTGAGAATACATAAGATAGTGCATGTCCCAAAGTAGTTGACGAATTTCCAAAACCAATCCCGGAGAGCATCGCGCCATATGGTAATAATTGTGGCTTTTCATTGATTATTGCGTCTTCTAACACATCGAACGCCTCCTTACAAAAGAGCTTGGTTAGCGGATTTGACAATTTGCTATCGTATCCTTCTGACGCCTGCGCTGCTGCATCGCATGCAGAGTTCCTCATAATATTGAATGGCGTACCAGGCAAGAAATATGGATCTACTACTGCTGCGTCTGCAAGAAAAGCCTCGTCTTGAAGCAGCTTCTTCTTATGTTCGAAGCTTATAACAGCGTAGGTTGTCATTTCAGCCCCTGTGCCGAATGTTGTTGGTATAAGTATCTTTGGAATACCCGTCAACTTACCCAAATATTTACATACGTCCATAGAACTTCCTCCACCCAGTCCAATGTAAGTCGAAATCTTCTTCCCCTCATAGCTCTTTCTTATGGCTTCAACGCTTTCTATTGACGGGTCAGGTGTTACTTTATGGTAAACTTCATAATCTTCGATGCCCATATAAGTTAACCATTTGTCATATATGTCTGGAGTAGTAGTAGTTATAACTAGAGAATTTTTTGGGTAACTGAACTCCCTTGCGGCGTTTTCCCCAAAAGCAATTTTTCTTGGCATCATTACCTTCCACATGATTGATTGAGGTAATCATTATCAGTATTATGTTTTACTAAATCGCTCTTCCATGTTGTGAAATGGAATTTTAACTTACCCTATATTACGAGTGTTATTAGTCCTTTTTTTGACAGACAGGAAAACCCCGAACTGCTAAAATCGATAATAGATGGCGACACTCGAGAAAATTTGGAA
>k87-2079318_pt1 | contig 11464 bp, 4 predicted proteins | sample MGYA00084034_6733716 | MGnify analysis MGYA00084034
GTCGTCTTCCTCGTCTTCGTCGTCTTCCTCGTCGTAGTACCGGGCCTTGGTGCCCCACGTGCCCTCAGCGTCGGCGGTCTCGACGGCATCACAGAGCGCCTGCCACGTCTGCTCGACCTTGGCCTCGTAGTCGGACATGCCGATGAGCCCCTTGGCCTCGTAGGCAGCGTCGGCGTTGTCGTTGGCTTCGTTGTAGAGATCCCAGGCGTCCTTCACCTCGGTGGGGAACCGGGTGAGGTCCAGCACTTCACCGACCTCGTTCGCCGCATACGTGCCGAGCAGACTCTTCGCTTCCCGCACCGCCTCGTCGCCCTTGACGGCGAGCGTCCCGGTGTGGGGCGCCGCGCCGGCGAGCACCGACGACACCTCGTACAGGGTCAGATCCTTGATGTGGCGGTAGCCCGTCTTCGGGTTCTTGACCGCCTTGCCCTTCTTGCCCGAGCAGTCGTAGCCGATGGACCACTCGCCATCGTCGCCCATGAACTTGACCATCTCGTACTCGTCGCGCGACGCGGGGACGTTCATGTTGTATTGCAACTTCACGTACAGCGCGCCGGCCCCCAACTCGTGGTGCTTACGGGGGAGCCGCGGGTCACCGGGCAGCCACTCCTCGGTGGTGATCGCCTTGGCCAACGGGTTCTTGTGATCGTGGCTCTTGCAGCCCTTCGGCCGGCGTTCCTTCAGCGTGCGCGCGTACGCGCCGGGCTCGACCACGTCACCCACGTGGTCCACGATGTTGGTGACGCCAGCAAGGATCTCGACCGTTCCCTCCGAGTCGTCATGACCCAGAACCTTGTTCTTGGTCTCTAGCAGCGCGCGGAGGTCGGCCTCGCTTGCGACGCGGGGGTGGCTCAAGACGTTCGTCGTCACGGTTCCCATCGTGACCCAGGGGCAGGCCGAGGTATCGGATGGGCACCCTGATTATCGCGATGCCACCCATGTAGGGCATGACACCGGCACTCGGGTTCGTCGCAGTGATCAGCAAGCGACCCAGGTGTGGGTCGGCGGGCATCAATACACGCGGCCGCTGCCGTCGTAGGTGCCCAGCACAGCAGTGCGCGTCTTCATCCCTTCCGAGTACGTGAACGTCACCGGCAAGCCGGTTTGCCCGCCCAGCACCCAGTTGATGATCCAGCCCACGACCTCAGCCGAGTCGTCATCGAGGGGGAACTCGCCGAAGGGGATGAAGTCCATCGTGTCACCGCTGGTGGACTCGGCAGTTGCCATGCGCACGGCGCGCTCATCGCCCGACCAGACACCATCGGTCCACGTGAGTTCCTTGTCACCGGCGATGCCACTCATGGTTGCCATCACATCACCGCCAGGGTGCCGAGCAGGAACGCTCGGAAGTCGGGATCGGCTCGGTCGTCACGGATCGATCCCATCATCTTGCCCCAGCCCGAGACCCATTCCATCCCGCGGGTGAACGCCTCCCAGTTCTCGGCGCGGTAGCCCGGCCCTCCGGGGTCGTAGTAGGTGTGGCCGATGTAGCCATCCATCCACTCGTCGGGGTAGGTCAGCCCGTTCGGGTAGGACATATCGATGCCGGCGGTCTCACCGCGGCTGCGGCGCATGATGAAGGTCCACTCGGCCTGCGCGAGTGCGCGTCGGCTGCGTTCCATTCCGTGGCCGACCTCGTGCGCGACGGTTGCCGGCTTGGGATCGGCGAGATGGATCTCGGCCTGGTGGTTGCCGGTGGGGAAGAAGTAGCCGCCGGTGCCCGAGCCGAGGCTCTTGTCGACGCCGATCTTCACGTCCCACTGGTGGAACGTGTCGATCCAGTCGGTCGGGTAGTACTCCATCGCCTTGGCGATCGCCGTGTCGACCTCGACTTGCTCTTGCGGGTCGATGGGCACGACCACGACCTGCGCGTTCTTGCCTTTCTCTTTGTGGTAGCCCACGGGTTCGAGGTTGTCGTGCTTGGACGGGTCGCCTTGCGGTCCCATCGGGCGAATCAACGCCATCTGCTTGCGGGTCAACTCGGCGTAGATGCGACGCTTCTTCGCGTTGGCGTCCCACCACGCCTGCCGGTCGGCGCGGCTGCTGCCCGGCGCGTCGTAGATCGCCCAGGCGGCGTCGTCATCGTCGCGCGCGGTGATGTACTTCGGGTCGGCCTTCACGATGTTGTCGATGCCGGCACCGATGGCCCGCAACTTCATCTCGCGGTCGAGTGCGATCTGCGACGGCATGGTGACGCCGTTCGCGTTCCTCGCACCACCGGGGAAGTACTTGCTCCCCGACGTGAGCGCGGCGAACTCACCCTTGAGATCAGCGACCGCGGCCTTGATCTCGTTCATGTCCTTGGGGATCGGGATCGTGATGTCCATGACCTCGCTCGGCGGGAGCGCGAGACCAGTGACCGGATCGATGCGCACACCGGGCGCCGTCGGCGGCGGGCCAGCGAGCAGGCCGGTGAGGAACGGGTTGCCGGGCTGCGGTGACAGGCCGCGTGCGATGCTCATCAACTCGGCGATGGCATCGGCAGGGTCGTCGTAGATCGTGGATGGCGGGTAGCCGGTGCTCCGCAGATCGCCGGCCTGCGAGGGCGGGTAGATGATGTAGCCGCCCTGGTGGGGAGTGAAGGCACCGATGTAGGCGTCATCCACGTCCACCTCGAAGGTGTCATACGGGTGCTTCGCCGACCCAGACACATCGACGTTGGCGGGGATCTTGGTGATCTCCAAGCCAGGGGGGAAGGCGGCGGGCGTGAAGTGCTCGGCACCGGGCCGCTCCCACGGCTTCACCGCGATGGCCATCTGGACCGGCTCGGTCTCGATGATGTTGGCGTCGGGCGGGAGTAGGTCGGTGTGCTCCTGGGCCGCGGCCAGCGCGGCGGCGTAGTCATCGGAGCGGCCAACGTCGGGGATGCGCACCGAGCGGAGCACGTCGCCGTCGCGGTAGCGCATGATCCAATCGGGCTTCGGGTAGTTGCGCATGATGCGCACATCGGGACCGGAGCCCACGGGAGCCTTGGGCTTCTTGGGAGCCTTGGGCGTCTTGCCGGCCTTGGGGGTGGCCAGCACTCGGGGCTTGCCGGTCCCGACGTTGGTGCCCGACCCGGGGTCACGCCGGTTGGAGCGAACTACGCCAGCCAGCGCGGTGTCGAGCATGGACCCCGCCGCAGCCACTCGATCGACCATCTCGTCGTCGCCCGCGCTCGCGTAGGCGGGATCGGTGCGCATGATCTCGTTCAACTCGGCCGCGGCCCGGGCGTGGCGCATGCGGCGGTCGCGGCGGTCGCGGTAGTTCTCGACGGGACGCGGCGCTTGCAGCCGCGCTTGGGTGAGTTGTGCTTGGGTGATCAGCCCATCGGCGAAGAGGTCTTCGGCGATCTCACGGCGCCGCTCTCGGGATTCGCGATGGCGGCTTTGGAACGCCGGGCTCCACAGCGGGGTGAGCGGTTCGTCTTCGCCCATGCTGCGCACGAACTCGGCCGGTCGGCCCCGGCGCGGCTCGGGCTCGGGCTCGGCGATGCCGGCGGCGATCTTGCCGGCGCGGTCGGCCTTGCGCAGGAACGGATGGTCGGTGCGCTTGTTGCGGTTGGGCTCGTTGGCGACCGACTGACGCCACGATGCCACGTAGGCGTCGCGCTGGTCCGGGGTCATCGTGCCCATCTCGTCGCGCATGACGCCGATCTCGACCGAGTTGAAGCCCTGGGCCGCGAGGTCGCGGGTGAGGTCGTCGTTGGCCCGAGGTGCGAGCCCCATCGCCTCGATGACCTTGTCAGGATCCCAGTCAGCGTCGGGATCGAGGTCGGGCTCCACCATCGTGTCGGTGCCGGCCATGTGCGGCCGCTTGCTACGGCGCCGGGAAGGCTGCGAATCGAAGCGGTCGGCGAACGGGTACGGGTTGCCGCGTTCGGCTGCGCTGTCACGGCTGCGCTGGTAGGCGCGCATGAGCGGCGGGAGGATGTCGCCCACCGTCGGATGGTGGGCCATGTCGTTCATGTGCCAGTAGGCGTCGTCGCCGCCGTCTTCGGTCAGCCAGTAGAGGAAGTTGTCGCGTTCGGCATCGCCCTTGAAGCCCATGACATCGGACAACTCGTCGAAGTTGACCCCGGGGTTGAAGTCGTCGTCGCGCAGCGGGCGCTGCTTCATCTCGTCCATCTCGGCCGACGAGCGCCGCGGCTTGCGGTCGGTCCCCGCGATGCGGCGCTGGCGACGGTCGAGCCCGGCGATCGGATCAACGGGGGAGTCGGCCCCTTGCGACGCGATCCGCTGGAGCCCCGAGCGGGCCGCGCCCTCGGCCAGACGACGGTTCGTCGTGCTTACGTCGCGATGCCGGCGATCGTCGGCGCGCGGCGTGTACGGCCGGGCGAACGGCGTGCCTTCCTGCACCATCATGTCGCGGTCGGCGTCCACGGCATCGGGGTTGTAGGCGATGCCGCGGCCCCGGGCCGAGCGACGCTTGAACTCCCACGTGACCTGGTCGGCGCTCATCACCGCCAGCGGATCGGGCGGGAGGCCGTAGCGAGCACCGCCCCACCGACGCACGGGCTGCTTCCACGTCTCCGGGGCGTTGCGCCCGATCTCACGGTCGTAGTCGGTGACCGCGGTGTTGAAGGCGTCGTCGTACTCGGCGTCGCCGGTCGTCGAGCCTTCGGGGTTCGCTTCGTAGTACCCGGCCAGCCCTTCAGCGGGATGGTCGGCGAACCAGAACTGGACGGTCATGCGCGCGTCGGCGCGGGCCTGCTTCTGCTTGGGCGTGTACGGCTTGCGCTTGCGCACCTCGGCTTCGTACTCGGGGTCACCGCCTTGCGGCCCGCCGTGATGCCCTCGATGTCCACCACCACGACGGGGCGTGAAGCCCTGGGGCCCGGCCATCGAGTCTTCGTCTTCGGGGGCGTCGTCGTCCCAATCCTCGCCGAACGGGTTGACCCACAACGGCGGCTGCGTACCGCGTCCCGCGCCGCGCCGCATCGCCGCTTCCCACTCGTCTTGATGGGCCTGCAACGGATCGTCGTCGCGCTCCAGGTCGCGCTCCACGCGCGCCATCGCTTCGGCCTCGTCGCGCTCGGACTCGGCGAGCAGTTCGGCTTCGGTCGGCTTGCGTCGCGGCTTGCGCGCCATGCGCGGCGTCGCCGGGCGCGCGAAGGGCGTCCCCTCCTGCACGATGCGATCGAGGTCGGCGTCGCGGGCGCGGGGGTTGTAGCGGCCCCGGGCCTTCACCTCCATCCAGCCGAGCCGTACCTTGCTCTCCGCTTCCTCGAACTCGCGCTGTTCCTTGCGCTTGTGGCGGATCTCGGTGGCGATGTGGAGGATCTCGGCCAGCACTTCCAAGATGGTCAGGAGCAACGCGATGCCGGCGCTCAAGCCTTCCGCTCCGTGCTCGGCGACCCGCTGGGCTCCGTGCTGGGCCGCTTGGCCAACGGCCTCGGCGTGCCCGCCGGAGATGAACCCCTGCGCGTGCTCTTGGAGACGAGTAACGATCCCGGTGAACTCCACGAGGTCGACGTTGGTGTTCGCGGCGAGCGCCGTGCCGTACTCCCGCACCTTCTTGGGCGTCAGCGTGTCGATGCGAGCCGCGGTCTTGGCCCCACCGGCGCGCGCGGCGTCCTGCACCTTGGAGGTGACCTCGGTGACTTCGTCTTCCAACTCGCGCACGGCCATCATCAACTTCTGCGGGGCCTTGGGCTTGTCGGGCTTGCCGGTGGGCTTGGGCTTCACCGTCGGCTTGCGCGGTCCCGCTACACGCTCGTGGACCGTCCCCTCCTGCACCTTGCGGTCTTGGTCGGGGTCGCGGGCATTCGGGTTGAACGCGACTCGTGTGCGACGCGAGTAGTCCTTGCCCTCGATGAGATCGTTGAACTCTTCGAGGGCGTCGGCGTCCACGCCCCGGATGCTAAGAGGGAGCGGGCGTCAGCGGCTTGATGGCGAGCGGGATTAGATCGCCATCGCCGCGGGCGGCACCAAGATGGCGTCGAGGATCAGTTCGTAGTCTTCGTCGGGGATCTGGTCGGCTTGCCAGAACGCGACGATCTCCTCCACCGTGCCTTCCTGCGGGAAACCACCACCGGGCCGGATCGGGGCGAACGAGTACTCCTCGATGAACGGCACCAACTCGTCGATGGCGTACTGCCCATCGGCGTACAGGTCGAGCGCGTGGCGCAACGAGTGGATCTGAGTGCTACCGGCCATGACGGTGAACCCTAGCCTGCGAGTGAGGTCCACCAGCGGTCGAGCGCGATCGCGGCGATCAGGGGACGCCGGGTCGTCAGGTCCACCTCGCACGCCACTCGGATGATCGCTTCGAGGGTGCCGTAGGCCGCGTCGGGGTCGTCGCCCATGATCACGATGGACTCGGCATCGGTCATGCGCCGCCCCACGAAGACCGCCTCCACGAGCGGCTGGGTGATGAGCACGTGGGCCTCGCCGGCCTGGTCGGTCGGGTCGGTCAGGGACCGGGCCAGGGCCACCACGCCGGCATCGGCGACGGCCAGGATGTCCATCGGCGAGGTCAGGAGACGTTGGCGGGCCAGCACCGCCGGCTCGGTGTCATCGACCTCGACCCGGGCCGCGACCTCAGCCACGGAATCGTGCAGGGTCTGAGTGGCGATGGCCACCCGCCACGCGGCGACGAACACCGCGATCTTGCGGTCGCGAGCCACCTTCGCAGTGAGCGCGGCCATCGCGTCGAGCCACGCCTGCGCGCCGGCAAGGAGGTTCGGATCATCGGCCTCAGCGTCGGCGAGGATCTGCGCCGCGAGCCCGATGTTGGCTTGGAGCGCGTCGAACGGGTCCATGCCCGGCCACAGGATCGCGGCGAGCCGCGCCCACTCTTCGTCGATGGACTGCTGCGTCAGCCGGTTCGACGCGTTGGGCACGCCGGCCGGGGTCGAGAGCGGTTCCGCGTCCACCTTCGCTGCCTCGGCCAGAAGACTCAGGTGATACGACGGCTCGTCGTCGGTGCGGGACGGGTCGACCAGGATGGCCCAGTCACGCTGCGCGCCCCTCAGGTCGCCTTCGTACAACTGGCGCACACGCTCGGCGGCTTCGATCTGCGCGAGACACCACGCCGGAAGGTCGCCGGCATCGGTCTTGGCTTCCAACTGCGCGACGACGTGGGCGTAGTTCTGGGCGAGCGGGGGCCAGCCGGTCAACCGACCGACTCGATGAGACCACTCGGGTCGCTGTGCGAGGGGTTGGCCGCTCATGGTGTCCTCTACGTTCACCACGATACCCGTACTCCCGTTGCCAACACATGACGATTCACCGACTCGTCACCCACGCTTCGCCTGCGTGGCCTGCATCCGCAAGGCGGTGCGGTTGAGCACGGTCAGGATGTGCGTGGTCGATGACGAGATGTAGGCGTCGTAGCCGAAGGCCAGCGCCAAGATCGCGGGGTCGAGGGTGCCGTAGTTCGACACGTCGATCCCCTTGGCCACTTCGCTCGCCGTCACCGGAGAGGTCTTGTTGGCCCAGGGGCCGAGGAGGAACTGCTTCTCCTCCGGCGTCAGGTTGGTGTCGGCGATCACGGCGTTGATCATGTTCACGAAGTCGTTGGTGCGGGCGATGCGCGCCTCGGGCCGGAACGTGGCCCGGACCACGGGGCCGGAGCCGGCGACGCTCGACGCGCTGCTGTAGCCGTTCGAGCGGGCTGCCGCGGCGTTCGCTGCCGAACCGCTCTGATCCATCGAGTACCAGTAGGTGCCGCGCCCGTACATCGTCCCCCCCTGCTTGGAGTAGGAGAAGGTGGCGTCGCGAGTCGCCTGGAACGCGACCTGCTGCTGCAAGCCGCGGTAGATGGCCCACTCGCCAGCGGCGATGTACTCGTCCAACTCGTCTTCGGTGACGATGTCGGCCTTGTCGGTGAACCCTTGCACCGAGCCCAGCACGATCATCACCTTGTCGCCGTGGGTGTAGTTCTTCATGTAGTCGTCGATCTCGAACGCGTCGACCACTTGGCTGTCGTCGCCCCACGAGCCGATAGCGATCTGCTCTTGCACCACCGGGTCGCGCACGAAGCCGAGGTAGTCGCCGAACACGTAGCGCGACGGGCGCATGACGTTCGGGTCGGTCATCGGACGCGGTTGCTGCACGTCATCGAGCGGGTCGTAGAGCGCGCGGGCGGGACGCCCCGGCTTGGCCGGCACCACGGCGACGGGCGGTGGCTTGGGCGCGCCCCGCTGCGCGAGTGCGGCGTTCTTGGCCAACGTGACGAGGTTCGAGGTGCGGGTCCGCTCGGCGGCTTGCGCTTTGCGGGCAAGGGTGCGACCGGCCGAGAGGCGCGAGCCCGAGAGCGCCGCGTTGCCGTACTGCGCGCGCGCTGCGATGTACGCGTTCACGATCGCGGTGGCCTCGGCGACCTTCTGCGGGTCGACCAACCGGGACAGCGCGCCCGTCGAGCCCCACCGTCCCCGCGGGAACCCGTAGCCGGAGAAGTGCGAGATCGAGGAGCGCTCCGCGGCTTCGAGCATGCCGAACTGCTGGATCAAGTTGGTCGTGTCCTGCGGCAGCCCGAGCGAGATGGCGTAGGGGGTTTGCAGGTCGGGATCCCAGGGGGTCGCAACCGGCGTGGAGTAGCCACCGCGGCTCCCCATCGACGCCTTGGCGATGCGCGGGTTCGGGAACGGGATCACCGGCGGGATCGGCAGCCCCGACACATCGGTGAAGACGTTGGAACCGCCCGTGGTCGTGGCCAACTGACGGCCCGACGGGGTGAGGTTGGTGGCGGTCGCCTGGACGGGCTTGGGGAGCCCAGCGCCGACCTTGTTGCGCAGATCCTTCGCGGTCTGCGCGTTGATGCGGCCGATGACCTCCAGGCTGTCGATGGCCTTTCCGGCTCGGGCGTACGCGTCGTTGGCCGAGCCCGCTCGACCCGGGCTCCCACCGTTGTTGAGGTACTGGTCCATGAACGCGAAGCCGACGAGGTCGTTCATGGCCACGAGGTCGGAGATCCACTGCTTGTCGGTGGCGTCGGTGACCGGGCTCGGGCGACCACGGGCCGGCGTGAGGATCTCGGGGTTGAAGACCGTGACGACCTGATCGACGGCGTCGAGTGCGTCTTTGAGCGCTGTGCCCCAACTGACGCCGGCCTCGTAGGACTTGAGCAACGACGAGTAGAGCGCGACCTGCTCGCCGGTGGGCTTGCCCCCCACGGCCTCGATGCCGAACTGCTGAGCCACGGCGGTGATGTCGGGCACGATCGGCGTGGACTGGCCCATCGTGAGCAACTGCTCCAGCACCTCGACGGTGGTGGGCACGCCGGGCGAGACCTGCCCGCCGAGTTTCCAGTACTCGTCCACGTCGGGGAACGTCGAGGGCAGCGCCATCGCACCGCGCGGTGGGAGATGGCGCGTCGCCATCTGCGTGACTTCCGGCCCCGGGCCGGTGGCGACGTTGGCGAGCGTGACCGGCGTGCCGGTGAAGTTGGTCGAGGCGGGCAGCGTGACGTTGCGGCTGGTGGCGCTCGACTGGTCGATGAGCGCTTTGGCCTTGGGCTTCTTGGGCGCGGCCAACTGCGATGGCGGGGTGATCACGCGGCGGTTGCGCCCGACCGAGGCGGCGAACTGGCTGCCTGGCATCGAGAGCGAGCCGCCGAGCGGGAGGTTCTGGCCGGTCGGGGTCACCGGCGCCTGGGCACCGACGAGGGTCAACTGGCCGCCGGCGAAGTCCCAACCCGGTGAGACCTGCTTGACCTTGACGTGGGTGACCTTCTGCGTGCTGGTGGTGACCTGGTAGCCGTTGCCGCCAGGGTTGAGCCGGACCACCGGGTCGTCGGACTCGGTGATGTCGATGATCTCGAACTGGCCGGAGGCCACCACCTCGTCGGTCAGCCCGTGGTTGTCATCCTGGGCCGAGTAGTTCAGCGGCGTGGAGCGCACACCGTGGGCGTCGTACACCTCGATGAGGACGGCCTGGTCGCGGTTGCCGGTGCGCATCGCGCCGGTCGTGCGCAGGTCCATGTAGCCGCGGGCGTAGTCCTGGTTCAGCGTGAACTGGCCGAGCGGCTCGGTCAGACGATCACCGACGGCGAGCCGATCCGTCTTGGCCTTGGTGAGCACCAGGCCGCGCCACATCTTGTGCTCGCCACTGCCGTCGACGTCGGGCACCTCGGGTGCCTGGGCTGCGGCTTGCATGAGGATGCGGGCGTCGTCGTAGTCGAGTTGGCTGACGCTGCCCGCGTTGTAGGTCTGGCTGTTCAGGGCGGGGAACATCACGCCGGTCATGGTGTGGGCCGCTTCGCGGATGCCCTCGAAGCCGCCCGAGGTGTTGCTGCCCGGAAGCGAGGAGTGGCCGCTGTGGCCCATGAGGCGATCGGCGGCGTCAGCGAGTTTGCGGCGGTTCTTGGTGGCGGCGTCGTTGCCCGTGCCGATCCACTGCGCGCGGCGAGCCTGGTGGGTGGTCCAGTCCACGCCCGAGCCCTGTCGAGCCGGGGCCATGCCGGCGAGGGCATCGAGCGTCCCGTCGCCGAGATCGAGGAGATGCGCGGGCGTCGGCCAGGTGCCTGGTGCGGGTACTGCGGCCACCGGCTTGGCCGGCGGAACGGGAACGGCCGGAGCGCTGGGCACAGCGGGGGCACCGGGCGCGCTGGGCGCGGGGCCGCCCAGCGGCGCGCCGGTCGGGACACCGATGCGCTGGAGCGGGGCCTTCAGGTTCTGCGCTCGCACGCGGTTCGCGGCGGTCACGTAGTACTGCGAGGCCAGGATCGTCGCGAGGGCCGGGGGGATCGTCACGTCTTGGCGCTTGGCCAAGTCCATCTGCTGGTACACGTCCGCGAGCGCCAGGGCGCGCGCGACGTAGCGCCACTTGCCGAACGCCTTGCCCATCTGCGCGGGGTCGTTGCCGGCGGCGACCGCGTCGTTCCATTCCTTCGTGTAGCGGCTGAGCGCGATGTCGGTGGCTTCGTCGAGGTCGGCGGTCTGGGTCAGGCCGAGCGACGGGCCGGCGTCGTCGATGGCGGCGACGATCCGCTTGTACGCGTTGTTCGGAGCCGACATCGGCACCGGCGTCGGGGAGTTGGCGGTCTGCTGCACGACCGAGTTCGGATGCACGAACAGGAACGCGGCTCGGGGATCAGACGCCCACGCGTTGTGGAGCCCGACGGCGCTGGAGGGCAACGCCACCGGCTGGCCCGGGGACGGAGCCGCCGGCGTGGCGGGAGTGGCCGACGGGGTGGGAGCGGTGGACACGTTCGGCACGATCGGCGAGAGAGCGGGATCGAACGGCATGCCGGGCTCCGCGAGGCGCGCACGACCCGCGGCCATCATCGCGACGGTGTTGTTGCCGGGCGTGTTGGCGGTGTAGAACCCGTCGAGGTAGGCGTCGATCTCGCCCGCGGTGAGGAGCGCCCCCTTGTTCCGCTCCATCATCACGAGGTCGGCCTGCATGGCCCCGATGGTCGTGTTGTCGTAGATCGAGGCGAGCCGGCGGGGGTCGTTCATGAGCGTCGTGAGGAACGGCATCGACGCGGTGGGGATCGGGATGGACGGGTTGCCACCCGCCGAGGGCATGTTCGTCACGTA
>k87-3007731_pt1 | contig 11412 bp, 10 predicted proteins | sample MGYA00084034_6733716 | MGnify analysis MGYA00084034
GTGAAAAGGCTTCACTCCTTAAGAAGGTAGAGACAGGGGCATTGAAGCCAGATGAGTTGCTAGCAAAGAAGCTTGAAAGGTATCTCCAAATCAAATTATACGTATCAGCAGATGACGAAAAAGAATAGATCAGCAGGAGAACTTGGAGGGTTTCTAGAGATCAATTGCCCTCAAGGAATTGCACTCTATCTAAGTGGGAATGGAGATAGGCTACAAAGGCTGCAGGAAAGCAAAGGGGAAGCAGCGGCCCCAATGCATGTTACTATCCATGCATTGTTCCTCTATTCTCCTCTTATAATCGGAATTTGGTTAGATTTCATCTCGAATTATTTTAGAATTTCAAAAGTATGTGTTAGCCTTGAAGATAAACGTGATTCTATCCCATAGTCCAAACTAAGTCACTGGTGATGCCAGAGGCCGAGTATAAATTAAAGTTAGAAAATGAGTAAATTTGAGAAGAAAGTAAGAGCATCAGATTAACCAGTTTATTCTCTTTTAATTTCTTTCATTACCTCCTGCAAATAATTTTTCATTGCATCATAAGAGTCTTCCAGTTCTCTTGCTTTCGTCTCTGATTCATGCAATTCAGTCGTTCTCCTCTTGACCTCTCTCTGCAATATGTGGTTCCATTCCACAAGAATAAATACTAATACAACAATAGCCGCAAGAGTGCCTGCAAGTAAGAGATAGATCTTGACCTCTTCTAAATATAATGCATCCTGAATCTGAGAATATATTTGAGTAGTTGGCGTAATCACCTGCAAAAAATACTGAGGTTCGTCGTTCACTAGCACGGGTTGTTGGGTGTTAATCCTTTCTCCCTCACCGTAATTGTAAACGGCATAGGAAGGCTGGGCAAATGATATCAGTGATTTTGTTAAATTGTTTACAACCTTGTTGTGGTTGACAGTATCCTGAACCTCGGCACCAAAAAAGTTTAGGCCGACTAGACTCTTATTTAACCCATTATATAACAAATCTCCGTTCTTGTTATATGAAACCAAAAATCCTTCCTCAAAGTTCTCAATATTTTTGTAGTGAGAAAAAAAAGGATCAGCGAGAACTGAAGCTCCTATCGTCGCTATATATTCTCCTGAAAGTCTGTCGAAAACCGGATATGAGATAAAGATCCTGTATAAACCTTGCCGTTCAAAACCGTCAGAGAAGACGGTGGTATTGCTCTCTCTTGTCTGCTTTACCCAATCTCTGAAAGACAGATCACTGCCTATAAGAGGTTCCCTCTCTTGGGCTAGTCCAACAGTCATCACATCGTTATTGTCCAGAATGAAAAGTCGATTTATGATGTTATCATATTTATCAAACTCTTCTTGCATCAATTCATTTAGTTCCGGAGATGAGTATTCCCTCTGCTGTACATATATCGAATTACCAAGGCCATTCATCATGGCTATTACCCTTTCCAGATCGGAGCTCATATGTGTGCTAATTATCTTTGTATACTCCATCTGCCGTGCCTTCTGTTGTTCAAATATTCTGGTCTCAATATCATGCTTAGTAATGTCCTGTATAAAAAACAGTGATGCAAACGAAAAGCTAACTATCAGCACTATTAGAATAAGTGCGATCTTTCTTATGTTCCTACCTGCTAGAATAGTCTTAATCATAGTATCTTAATTACCATCACCATCCCAATTTTTTGGCCGACATCTCTGCTGCTTCATCTAATGCTTGTTTTGGGTCTATATTATGGTAATAAACCTTATTGAGAGCTTCTTGAATATCATCTGCAACAACAGGGTATGCTGGTATAGCTGGTCTACTTCCTCCTAATGGGATCATTGAAACCATGTCATCATAATATGGGTTTATTCTTCTTAGTTGTTCAGAAAATGGTCCTTCACCTATGATTAGCTGCGTAGGGAGGTATCCACTCTTCGCTAACCAAGGAGACAGAATAGGAGGTTCTAGCATCAATGAAATAAGCTCCCATGCCAGATCTTTGTTGGAGGAGGTCTGCGGGATGGCAAATTCCCAACCACCCATTAGCGTTGCTGTTAAGGTATCATTGTCAGGCGTAGGAAACTTTGGTATAAAACCCACTCTTGAGAAGTTCGCTACATCAAGATTTGAGGGTAACCAAGAACCTTCAATCATTACCGAAAAATTCCTATCTGAGAATTCTTTTCCCCAACTGTGGGTCATCTGTGGCTTTATTCCATCTTTCACTTGTTCTTGGATAAATGAAAGAGCTTTAAGGCCTTCAGTGCTATTGAAAGCTGGAAACCAATAAGCGCCTCCTGACGGATATCCCTCCTTCTGTTGGAGTATCTCACCACCGAGCATCCACAGATACGGATACCACATATCAGCAGAATGATTGGCCCCAGTGAGGTGTACGCCTTCAATCCCTTTAGGTCCAAGCGTGGAATTCAGTTTCTTTGCAGCTTCGATATATCCATCCCACGTGGTTAATGATCCAGGCTCTACACCAGCGTCCTCAAGTAAGTCCTTCCAATACCATATTCCTCTGACATCAGTCCAAGCCCAAATACCGTAAATTGTGTTATTGTAAATCATACCATCTATATTAGACTGGTAAAAATCGGAGAGCCTTCCCCAATTCTCAGTCTTCCCAGTAAGATCCGTTAATAACCCCTTATCAGCGAGTTCTCCTAACCAAATCTGATCCACGCTTACTACATCTAACGGGGTTCTGTTAGTTATAGAGTTCATTATTTGCCTCTTTGTTTGAGAATATGGGGTATCCGTGTATTCAACTTCAATATTGAGATCAGGATGGTTTAACCTCAACTTCTCAAGAGCAGTATCTACAAGAGATTTTCCCATCCCCTTTCTATTAAACTCATCAAAAAGTACCCTCAAAGTAACATTTTCCCCGTTATCAACGGGTATTGAGGTTGTGGAAGCGAAACTGGGAATTGATTCATAAATGCAGAAGTAAGTAAGAAATATACAATTGATAACTATTATAGTACCAACTGAACGGGACTCCACTACGTTACATTCTAGACATTAAGTATTTATCATTTTTGTTCTAACTTCATGTTATTTTGCTAACCTGTCAATACTAAGACCCTGGAGAAATGAATCTTCAGTACTAAGTAACACTAATCAATACAGCATCCAAAATAATAAGGGCTAATGCTTCCAATTCAAACTGTCAGTTTTCATTGCGAATGACTGTCAAATTGTAGTCTGAACCCGTCGTTTGCTTCATGAGAGTTGGATCATGGGTAATTGGGCAATCTACTCAAATGGGTACACATGCGCACTTAATGGAGCTCAAGCTAGAGATTTGAAAAGGAGGAAGTCAAAATTCCCACACGAAAAATAAAAATATAGAAGATTTTTAGGCTACACCAGCTGGAGCGTGGCTCGATTCACTATGTTCCATTCTCTTGTGGGTAATCAAAGTTTCATCTGATTCAAAATCTTTTCCACATATACCACAAACTGTCTTCTTGAGTCCATGTCGTGCTTCAGGAGTTCCGGATGTGGAGTACACCTTCTGTTCACATTTTATACTAGTGCATACTAGTTAAAGATAATGGCCTCCAGCTGCCCAATCAGTGGAATGGCATATTCGACAATTTGATCGGGATTACTTAGTAAGCCCTCGAACCTGAAATATTTTGAGATTGTTATTGGAACTAGATACGCTAAGACTGGGATCTTAAAACAAAAATTGTTCTGAAACCTAGCCTTGGTTTCTTTGTGAATAGAGATGAAAGCGACCATTGAAAATGAATTTATCTCTCAATCGTTCTGTAGTGTGATAGTTGGCCTAAAGTGTGCATGCGTCATTAATTTTACTATTCCAGTACTTCAGAAAAGAATACCAGTAGTCATTAAGTACTTATGATAGAATATAGTTTCAATTCTTTTAATATAGTTCACTAGCGTTAAACTGTGATCAGCGAAAACACAGATCCTTTTAGATATCAAAACTATCGTTTTCCAGATGCTTCCCTGACTGCAAGACCATATTCAAGCCTTGCTTTTTTGCGCATATAGGGAATGAGCCTATAGTGAATTGAGTAGATCCAAGTTCTATGCTCGTAATCCTTTTTCAGGATATCCTTTATAATTAAAGACACTAATCCGCCGGATAGCTTAGAGACAGGGATATTATTAATTTTACAAAATTCATTCCTTTTGAACTGATATTCTTCAAGTGTAAAGTAAGGACGATTTACTTGCACGATGAGAGGCCATACTATATTCTCCCATACCAATCTTCGATAGTGTGTAGAGTGAGCATGCTTTCCTTTCTCCTTGATTCTTGATCGCATCATTGGCAGGGTGTATGACATCAACCATCAGAAGTCAATTTATTATTTTTGATCGATTTAGGTGGTAGGTTTAGATATATTTTGTCATCGCGAAGACCATCAACGGAAATATTCTTGTTAGTCAACACTTTGCAAGGCTTGCGTTGGCATTCAAAGCACTTTATATGAGATAGTCCTACTCTGAACCAACTACTAAATCTGAAGGTGAATGTACCAATGAGAGCAGACTATAGCTTGTAGTAGGTAGTGAATAGTAGCCACTTGTCTATACCTTTCGAAGGTAAGTGCTGGTATCTCGAATCTTGGATCATCCCTCTCTCTTTTCGTGAAGATCTGCCATCGACTTTCTTGCACTTTCGATAGCTTTCTGCCTCCGGGGCTTCAGAACCAGTATGTAGAAGGAACCTATCAGGTATATGGAAAGGAGAACTATTTGAGCTATGACCGATTCCAAGGTGGGGTGGATCCCTGTCATGGTTGCCAGGTTAATGTCCAATCTTGGAACTATGCCGACCAATGGTGTAGTTGGCACTACTCCTAATTCTTGTAACTCTCTAACTGCATTGCCCATGAATGCTATCGACATATACGCTCCAATTCCCATGGTTAAGGCGAAGAGTACTCTTAGGGGCAATCTTCTGCCAAGTCGGTTGATTAAGATAGCTACTCCAATGATAACCGCAAGTCCTACGATCATACCAGCAATAACGTATAACTCCATGTACTTTGCAAAGGATAGCATGGCCTGGTAGAACAAGACGGTCTCAAAACCTTCTCTATAGACAGTGAAAAATGCCAGAGCAACAAATACAATTACACTTCCTGTTGTGGTGGCCTTCCAGACCTTTGCTTTGACGAATTCAATCCATTTCTTGGTTTCGATCTTGTTTAATACCCAGAAGCTCACCCAGAAAAGTACTGCTACAGCAGAAAGGCCAGCAACAGCTTCTATTAGTTCTCTGTTCGCCCCAGATATTTCTATGATATATTGTGCCACAAACCATGTTGCAGCTGTAGCAGCTATGGCAATGAGAATACCGTAATAGACATGCTTTTTGAAGCGGTTATTTCTTGATGCTTGCAGATATGTAAGAATCGCGCCTATTATTAAGGCTGATTCAAGGCCTTCTCTAAATATAATGGAAAATGAAGTTGAGAATGCAATTGCAGGTGCTACAATTCCCACGCCCGACACAAGCCTCTCTGATTCGTCTAGTCCTCTTCTAATCTCTATGGTCTTTCCCTCGACCTCCTGTAATGGCACATGCTGCTGAAGTAAGTTCCTTAGTTCAGCAAATCTAATCTCCATCTCGAGTGTGAAATCAGGGTCTATTGGCCTAAGTGGAATTTCAACGGTCTCATAACTATCTAGATATGCCGACCGTGCGGCCAAAAGTGCACCTTCGTAATTCTTATTCTCATATAATCTAAGCGTCTCACTTAGTTTCAATCTTATCTGGTCTATGTTGTTTCTCACAGATTCCTTTGCTGGATCATCTGCTTCTCCCATCTGCCGAATTTCACCAGTATAAGTACCGAAGCCTTGCATCAACCCTTGAATATTTGCAAGTGAAGACCCGCTAGCTGTTGTATTGATATTCAAATTCGAACGGTATTCCGGATCACTTTTGAGCAAATCTTCAGCTTGGTCCAATTTGGCTAGGATAGCTATGATAAAACCACTAATCTCTTGTGGAGAACGTTCCTCCCTTATCATTTGACGAAGTTCTTCCCTCATCTCTATTTCGATATCGAGCATCAAGTCGGGATCGTGTTTTTCGATAGGCGCTTCCAGATATTCGAAGTTATCTAGATATGCTTTGATTGCAGTTGCATCTGCAGCTTTATAGTCGCCCTCGTTCACCGACACAATAGTACTGTTAAGCAGATCCCTTATAGTAGAAAAGTATTTTGCCTGTTCTGATGCGCTCTCACTGCCACCACTTAAAGTTAGTTCCTCTGTAAAGTCTCGTTCAATTGCAGAAGCAACACTTGCCACAGTATCAAATGGAGTATCATTGTTCATGCTTTCTTGTATCTGTTGATAAAAAGATCTAATTTCATCTCGTCTCCGCTCATCAACGGAGTCCGCAACCCTTTCAAAATCTGCAAGTGACGTGTTTACCAACCCTAACGAATTCTGAAGATTAAATGTGCTAGATTCATCCTGGGTAGCTGAAACGTTAGCTAGCTTGTAGGATTGAATTGCGTCTTCCAGAAGCACAGCTGAGGCTTGCAGGAAAAATCCCTTATCTTCAACAACGCCTTGTCCTGCAGTTGAGTTCGAGAAGCCGTTCAATAGGTTGTTTATCGTTACAACATCCGATTCTATATTGGAATTTGCGACTTCTGGGCTATCTGAAGCTCGAATTTTAATTGGAAGATCAGTAAGCAGTGCTTCAAGACTTTTTGAAGATGCTGGGTCTGTTTGACTTAATAAGGGCTTAATTACTGGGAAGGTAACCGAATGAGGAATATAGGCATGCTGGAATGCAGATTCGAGGTCACCACTGTTTAAACTATATTGCGTGAGGTTAAGTTGAGTTCCAATCCTTTCTAGATTGATGAAAACTATAAGTGGATCTGCCGATTGTTGGTTTTCGGCTGGTTGCTGCGCGATTCCATCATCGATAAAAAATGAGGAAACGACTAAATTACTAGCTGCAAGAATCAAAAACGCTAAAAAATATGATTCTGTTAGTCGTGTACTCGGACTCATCTGTTAGGCTAACCTAAGAATCACAAATAAATAGATTTCTTTTATTAACCATTCATTGTCACATGTTAAAGAGGATACTGTTTAAATATTAGGATTTCCTAATTAGGAAAGGCTAACAATGGAAAAGGCTTGCAATTTTCTCGAAAGCATAAATAAGAATGAAAAAATTGAAAAAATTGAAGAAATAGATTTATTGACCTACATTTGTGACAATACGGATGGGATTTTGGACCCTCTGGACCAGATAACGTTCGGCATGAACGAGGTTCAGGTTACTTATGGCAATGTGGTAGTCCTGAAAGATGCGCCTTGATGAAGAATGTCTCCGCCAAGCTCTTCGGATAAAAATCCAATTGAGGATGACAAGGCCGATGAGGTGAAGGCGTTAGTATCTCGATATATGCTTTTGAAAATTGAACAAAGAAAGATCGAGAAGAAGTTGAATGAGGTAATAAAATACTATGACACCGAATCGCTTCGAATTATCTTCGAACCAATAGGAGACTCTATAATGGGAACCATTGGTTTAGAACTTCCTCATAGGAAGAAAGAAAAGGATATATCGCAGAATCAAATTTAAAGGGAAGCATATCTTGCATGTACCTGGCCAGAATGCTTTTATACTATATTTTGAGATATGATTATCAAGTTCTTTGAAGATATTAAGGCATATTATCTAGGTTTTATTTAATCTCAGAGATCCGATCCATTTTGTAAGATGTCCACAACCCGAAGTGTGATCGAAAATTTGTATATTATATGGAATTATTTAGCGATTTCTATAAATCTATTTGCTCTTTATAATTAGTTTGTACTAAATTTTTGAAAATTATTAAATAGGAGTTTATCCATATACATATTGATTATAATATGGGCAAAATGGGAAAAGAAATAGCTGGCTCTGGCGTTGAAGGCACAATAGAGATGCTGAAGACTGCATATGCTGGAGAGTTATCGGCATTTCATTATTTCTGGTACGTTTCTCAGAATATAGAAGGACTGGGTGTGCTGGAACAAAAGTTTTTTGAAGAACGAGCAGATGAAGAATTGGGACATGCAAAGAAAGTCTCCGTTAGGCTGATGCAGCTTGGAACTAATGCCAAAGATGATCCTGCCTTATGGGAACAAGAGAGCGGATTGGGTAAGCTACAACCTTCAAGGTATTTGACACTTCGAAGTGCTTTAGAAAAGGCGTTGGAATTCGAAAGAAGCGTTATCAAGTTGTATAATGATCTTGCCAATAACGTTAAGGACAAGGATCACGGGACCTACCATCTAGCACTAGACCTACTTGATGCTGAATTGGAAGACGAACAGACTATCGAGGACATTCTCGCAAAGCTAGAAATCCATTAGATATCTCTACAATATTTTTTGAAACTTTTTTCGTTCATTTCCTCAAATTAACTGTAAAAAAAGTAATTGAAGGATCTCGATCAAATTATAAATAACCTTGTAGAAATTGGTTCAACCCCACACTTTCTCCCTGAAAGTCCATTTCTTATTAAGTATAAAATTACTTATTGAAGCTGCAGCTACTGCGCAAATGAGCGATAGATTGTAGGACATTCCAGATTCCACCAATAGGTAGACTAATGAAAGCTGTATAGAGATACCTAAAGAGCTGAAGAGTAGAAATAAGCCGTATTGCTTCAAAGTATAAAGTACGGAAAACTTTTTGTCTTCAAACGTCCAAATCTTATTCAGGATGAAATTAGTGGTTATCGAAATAGCTATTCCTATTGCGGTCGCCTGAACATACCAAAAATTAGCCAAAGTTCCGTTAGAGAGTAAAAAAGAAACCAAGAAATTGACTACTAGCCCGGTGGCTCCTACGGTGAAGAACCTAGCTGCTTTCGACAAGAACAATACAGACCCTCTGCGCTCTGAAGTTTCCAATCTTTTTTGCGAACTTCTTCCGTACTTGTATAGACTCCAAACTGCCCTCGTATAATCTACGAAGACCTTCAGATCCAGTTTACTATGTCCATATTTTCTCACAGTAAAGGTATATGGAATCTCTTTTACGGTAACATGTCGCTGTTTCTTAACCAATATTTCAAGCAAAATCTTGAACCCTTGGGTATTAAATTCAATGTCTTTTAATACGTGACGAGGTAGAGCAAAAAATCCGGACATTGGGTCTTGAACTTCTTTTACGTTGAGACCATACCTAGCAATTCCGGTTGCACCAAAACTAATTATGAGTCTATTCAATGGCACACCCACCGTAGTGCCCCCCTTTGCATACCTTGACCCGATCACGACACAATTAGATTCGTGTTTGAGTTCGCTTATTATTCGGGGTATAAGTTGAGGAGGGTGAGAAAAATCAGCATCCATTACTAGTATGTTCTTACCCCTTGAAGTCTTGATGCCATCGAGCACTGCGCACATCAAGCCATCACGTCTCTGCCTACGAATAACCTTGATCGTCAGTGTTCGACTCTCGTTATGGATTATGTCAAAATTATTCTCTAATACAAACTTATCAACCAGAGAACTAGTTCCATCTGGAGAATTATCATCAACTATCAAAATCTCTGTCCTAACATCTTTTGGGACCCTGTTCACAATTTCTGTTACAAGTCTGATAATGTTTTCGCTTTCATTATACGTAGGTATGACAATTGACAAGAAGGTTGAGAACATTTCTTCGATACGAGATGTCTCATTTTCTTGATGAGACTGAAATATTTCAGCTGCTTTTTGATCCCTCAATGGCCAAATATGTAATAAAATATTATATATATATACTCCTGTTTGATTCTGAATAGATCAGCAATTTGAGGAGTTTGTGATGAGTCATATTATGAGGATGGGAAACCAATATGTAAGTTTAAGTTTAACATCTTACCCGATCTAAAAATAAATCTAAATCTTTTAATAAGATTCAAATAAATTATAATAATCTGGCCAGCTCCACCGACTCCGGATGGATTAATTTTGTTGCAGTCTCAAGATCCAGATTGTGGACCACTCTTGATCGGTTTTTTTGTTCGAGGTGACATGCGAATTTATCAACGAGTATAGGATAGCACCAACTCCTTAAATCATATTGCACACACAGATGGAGTAATATACTACGTCAGACTTTTATTTTGTTACTAATTCGATACTCACAAAGTCCTGAGTGTGAAGGTATTAAAATATTACTAGTGAAATAGTCATAATGACAAGAAATTTCTTTGGGAAAACATTACAGGAGAAAGCCTTATACCTATATAAAACCCATTGTGCACATAAGTCGAACGATCTTGACCAATACTAAGGTACGCAGTAAAAGCGACACGTCTAGGGATAACGAGTCTTTCGTTTGTTCCGAGTGTAAAGCTAGGTGTAGATCTGGAGACTTGTTGAATGAACATATGTATGAAGAACATGGAAAGCAATAATCCGCGTTAATCTTGCTCATAACCCGCATTGTAATATGCATATATTCCCACTTTTATCTCCATAAATGGGATAAATTGATGCGATAATCATATGCCATCTATTTTAGGAGCATTAACTGTAAAAGTTCTCCCAAAAGAGAATCATAAGCAAGGATAAATATTAGTCTAACCTAATTAGGATTAACTAATACGGTGAACCAATAACTATTGGAATGTCTGGGATTGGCATCTATGGAATTCCGATAGAAGAACACTGCAAACGCCAGGTCAGAAAATATACCTCCTACTCGATTGGAATTTGACTGAAAACCATCGATCCAATCGAGTAGGTTTCTAACTAGCCGCTATAGTGAACTAAAAAATAAAGCTGATATCTAACATGAAGGAAATTCAGCAGTTGTGGCTACCATTCATGTTACAATGCAAGAGGCTATGTTAGACCCAAACCACCATTATGAAAATGAAGCCTCATTTCACAGAAATAGTTGAATATCTCCATTAATCATTCTTTGTTGATATTTCTAAAATGCCTTATAGCCAATGAGGCTATTAACAATAGTTTACCTAATATTTCTCGTAGGGACTATTCTATCCTTGACGTGAATAATGGATTAGAGTAAGAAAGGGCGGTTCTTAAAGAAAATGGGCTTGCGACGTCTCGATCGAACGGTTGTTGAGCGGCAGCCAGCTTGCCATCAATGGTAGTGACCAATTGTTGCAATTCACTAAGCGGTATCTTGGTTTCTATTGCACTTTGCACGTCTTCCATGATCGTTGTTTCAGTTGCTTCCTTCAAAGCTGGATCTAGTTGACCCAATGGAGTCTCCAGATGCTCATAATTATCCAAATAAGCGGTTTGCGCAAGCTCTACTGCCCCTGTGAAATTCTCATCTCCGTATTCTATTACAGCTTGGTTTAACAAGCTCTAAATTGTGGAGATTTCTTCTAGTGGTTTGGGAGTATTTTGGGCTTCTTCACTTGCTTCTGTGGCGTCACTTTTAGTTGTACCTTGAGCGGATACAGA
>k87-2266743_pt1 | contig 11311 bp, 12 predicted proteins | sample MGYA00084034_6733716 | MGnify analysis MGYA00084034
CGCTGGGGGCCGAAGTGGCAGTGGATGGATTTCTTCTCGCGGTGAGCAAAGGGTAATGCCTGATCTCAAGATTTCGCAACTGACGGATGATCCAACGCCCGCACAAACGGACTTGATCGCCACGGTCAAGGATCCGAGCGGGACGCCGCTGAACTTCAAAGCTACGTTGCTGAATCTCTACAACTCGGTTGTCTCGTGGATTGAAAGTGTCGGTATCAATATACTTCGATTCAACGGCAGTGCCTTAAATCCATCCACTCCGCCGGTTGGGGTCGCCTACCTATACGGTTCGTCGCTGGGTGGGCATACGGCCCCGTCGTGGATGGATGAGAGTGGTGTTACTGTTCGTCTCACACGCGACCTGATGTTGCTGATTCGTAACAATAGCGGCAGTTCTATCGCACGAGGGCAGGCAGTACGATTCACCGGCAGCACCGGTGTCGTGCCGACTATCGGCCTCGCGGACGCAGATGTCTTCGACAGCGGACGACCGCGTGCAGCCATAGGTCTCACCATCGAGACCATCGCCAACAATGCCTTCGGGGCAATCATCCTAAGCGGATTGATTTCCAATCTCGACACCAGTGCTTTTACCGAAGGTGCACAGGTATATCTCTCGACTACCGCTGGCGCTCTTACTGGCACTGCACCCAGCACGGCAGGTTGCTTCGTACAACCCTGTGGCGCTGTCACAAGATCGCACGCCACGCAGGGCTCTCTTGAGCTCGACTTCGAGGTTCCAGCGACTACACTGCTACAAAACTTGACAGTCGGCCGCATCCCGTTCGTCGGAGCAGGACCTATACTTGTAGACGACTCCACTCTGGTCTGGGACAATGTCAACAAACGTCTCGGTGTTGGTGGTGTCACCAACTATCCATTGGAAGTGCGTGGCTCACCAGTCGACATCGGCTACATCGCAAACTTCCGTCCAAGTGGTAGCGGCTCAGCCTACGTCGGCGCTCAGGCCGTCGGTGTGAACGAACAGGCTGGGTTCAACTTCGATCAAGGCACCAACGGTGTCGCATGGCGCATGGGTGTCATTGGCAACGGCGCGAACGCAATGCGCTGGACCGCAATCGTGTCTGCTGGCAGTCTCACAAACCATATGATGTGGGCGATGCCATTGAGCATGAACATGCTCCTTGCGTCCGACAACGCCAAGGATGTCACGACCGGTAAGCGGTGCCTCGTCTTGGAGACACACACTGCACCTACAGCAGTCGCGGCTGACACGGTTGCATTGTACTCCAAGGACGATGCTGGTGGTGTGGCGCAACTCTATGCGATGAACGAGTCGGAGCAAGCGGTGCAGCTCACCGCTCTGCCGCACGTCATTACTGCAGTTTTCGACGGCGGCGGCAGTGTGCTGGCGGCGAAGACGGTCTACGTGCAGATCCCATATGACTGCAAGGTCACCGGATGGCGCATCGTCGCTGACGCCTCAGGCACTGCGGTGGTGGATGTATGGAAGGACACCTACGCCAGCTTCCCACCAGTGGTCGGTGACAGTATCGCTGGAAGCGAGAAGCCGACGCTAAGTGGCCCAGCGCAGAAGAACGAGGACCTCGCTCTCTCGACATGGACCGACACCACCATTGACGCAGGTGACTTTCTTGCATTCGCATTAGAGAGCGGAGCGACCGTCGTGACATGGCTTTCAGTACAACTGCTCGTGCGGAAGGGTACCTAAGCCATGGCATTTCAGGTCGGAACCGCTTGGGAGATTCGCACTACTGGAAGTGACCTTAACGGTGGTGCCTACGGTTCGGGCGGCGTGGACTATTCGCAGACCGACGCGAAGAGAACTGGAACGGGCACCAACGACTCCACCACGGATGTAGTAACAAATGGCACCACGACCATCACGTCGGCAACCGCAAACTTCACTAGCGACCTTATTGGTAATGTTATTTACTTCGCTGGTGGAACTGGCGCTATCGCGGGTGTGCGACGTCAATGCACGGCTGTTACCAACGCGACCACGGCAACTGTTGATACCTCCGTCATTGCCACCACGAACGGCACAATGAACATCGGAGGCGCAATCGCTTCCATCGGTGAATGTTCGAAGCAGACGTGGGGTACTGCGAATCGCGCGTGGATCAAGTCCGGAACCTACGTCACTTCGGTCAACACCAACAACGTGTCGAACGGCAAGGTCAGCAACAACAACGGTACCTTGATTGCCGAAGGCTATCAGACGACCCGAGGCGACCTTGGCACCAAGCCCATTCTTCAGATTACGGCCGCTGGCGGCATCACCGGAGTGCTCTGGAACATGCAGCCCGGTAACGGCGGCTCGGGCCTAATTAACATTGCCTTCGATATCAATGGCAAGGGTGTTAACGGCTGCGCGCTGTCGGGCACCGGACAACTCCTCGAAGGCTACGGCTGTGCGGCATCATCAGGCGGTGTCTTCGGCGCAGGCATCTATGTCAATTGCGTCGCCCACGACAATACGAGTCAGTACGGCTTCGCCGATTCGACCACCTGCTTCCCCATAGGTTGTACTGCCTATAGCAACACGTGCACAACGGGCTGCTTCTCCTGTCCGGTTGCCGTCAACTGTATTGCCTATAACAACACGATGGGCAATAACACAGCTGTCTTCAACCCGACCGGCAACAACACGGTCTACGTAAACTGCATCGCCTACAACACAGCATCAGCAGGCGGTAGCGGACGCGGCTTCGGCCTAAACTCTGGCGGCGGCCACACGCTCATCAACTGTCTGGCAGTGGATTGTTCGGGCATCGGGTTCCAAAACAACAACCTGAACAATTGCAGGTTCTTCCACTGCGCGGCCTATAGCAATGGCACGGACCAAAGCCTTGGCACCGGCACTGGTAACCAGAACATCGGCTTTGTAACTCTATCAGCCATGCCATTCACTGACGTTGGCACTCTGGACTTCACCATCAACAACACGGCTGGTGGCGGTGCGGATCTTCGTGGTGCTGGCTGGCCCACCTCTCTACCGGGCATCACCGGCACTGGCTACCCCGACATTGGCGCTTTCCAGCATCAAGATGCTGCAGCAGGAGGAACTCACGGTTACGCCTTTCCGTGAGACTTTGAAATGACGAACGATATTCTTCTTGAGACCGGGTCGTTCATCCTCCTTGAGGATGGATCGAAACTGCTCAACGAAGTTCAACCCATTGCGGGTGTCTGTATCGTTCTGTTTCCAGTCACGCAGGCCCACGGTACGGGTACGGTTGAAGGCGGCATTGTAATTGAGGAAGGTGGGGACGACTTCGGTGGCTTTGAACGACTGCCCGTTCGTCGCACACCCACGGCCGTTGTCGGGTACGGACGCGCGCGTTTCCCAGTTACACAAGCACACGGCCATGGTCGAGTTATTGAGGAAATTGAACCGATCGACATTGAACCGATCGTCATTATTCCTCCTCAAGTTGTCGAGCCATTAAGTGAGGCATTTCCTACGGTTATTGAATCATTACCTGAGGTCAGGGCCTCGGTGCGTGGTTCGGGAAATGTCTCTCTCAATGCCTCGGTCCACGGAGGCTGGGGTCGAGTCTTTCATCAAGTCGTTCGCGCATCGCATACGGTTCAGTTTTCATGGGCACGAATTGAAGGCCACGGTCGAGTTCTCCTCCCAGAAATCGTTGTGCCGGAAATTGTTGTGCACATGACCTGGCGTGTTGACGAGTTGATGACGGATGCGGAGTTGTTCGACTGAAAGGAGGAAGAGTGAAAAGAGTAAGTCGAAACCTTCATCTAATCACTGCCGCAGGCGCAGCGGTGCGGATGGGGAGTTACCACGGTCGTCAACACTTGGTCGTGCCGGTGGTGGCATTGATGGAAGGCGTTATTCATCCAGTCAATGCCGAGACTCCGGAATACGTGCCCGAGGAATCGTATTCGCTTGTGCCTGAAAGCTGGGGCGGGCGACCGGTGTTTCCGCAGCATCCCGTGCGCGGCGGGACGCAGGTGCTGGGCAACACTCCGGAGATTCTGGAGAACGAGTGCATTGGTATCATTTTCAATTCGGGAGTGACCAATCACAAGCTCACCATGGAAGCGTGGATCAATCGCGCCGATGCTGAGCGGGTTGGTCCGCATGCATTGGAAACATTTGAACGAGCCGAGGCGGGCAAACCGATCGAGATTTCCGTTGGTGCAACCGTTTTGATGGAGGAAGTCGAAGGCGAATACAAAGGAAAGCGATACACCGGCAAGTGGGTCGAAGTCATTCCTGATCACCTGGCATTGTTGCCCAAGGGTGACATCGGCGCATGCAGTATCGACATGGGGTGCGGTGTGCGAACCGCTATGGCGCATCGTATTACGGCCACCGGATTCGAACTTGAAAAGGAGGAAGTGCCCGACGCCGATTCAGACGCCACATGCACATGCGGTGGCAAACACGCATCCGATAAAGGAGACCACATGAAGACGCGAGCTGAGAAGGTTGCGGCGTTGATCGCCGCGAAGAAGTTCAAGGAAGAGGACAAGACGTGGCTCGAGGCAATGCCTGATGAGCACTTCAAGACCTTGACCACCGCGCCGGTTCCCGTGCCCAATCCCAAGGACGAAGATGGGGACGAGGACGAGGAAGAAGTCGAAGAGGAGGACAAGGAAGAGAAGGAGGAGGAGGAGAAGGAAGTCCGTCAGGTCAAGACCAAGAAGGTGGCCGCCAAGAAGGCCGACGACGACGAGGATGTGGACGACGAGGAAACGTTCCTCGAGAAGCATCCGGAGATTCGTTCGCTGGTCACTCGCCAGCGGGCCGCCGATGCGGCGCGTCGCAACACGTTGGTCACTCGCCTCTGCAAGGAGCAGAAGGAGTACAGCAAGAAGGAGCTCGAGACGATGGAGCTGCCGCAGCTCGAGCGGACCGCACGCTTGCTCAACCTTCACAAGGAGGAACAGCCGGCGAACTTCTCGGGTCTGCCCATCCCGCGTGATGGGGCATCGGACGAAGGCGACGGCGTGCCCAAGGCTCCGGACTTCAACGCGCAGGTGCGTGCGGCCGCCGAGAAGCGAACGCACTGAGGTTCTGAATTCAGTTTCGTAGTTCTAAACCAAGGAGAGTTAAGAATGGCCAATGTGGCTCGTGCAGGACGGAGACAGATCCTCCTCAAGGGTCGTCCCAATCAGAGCGAAGAGGGCATCGCCAGTACGACGGTTCGGCCGGGCGATCTGGTAGACGGTGTCACTTCAATCGCACCGCATGCATCGGCTGGTGCGGCATGTCCTCGAACATTCGCAGCGGAACGCGACGAGATGGGTGCAGGCGTGGACGATCTCTACGCAGGCAGTCCGCTCTATTCGCCCGATGCGAACTATGCCAGCGGCGATTCGGTCAAGGTTCTTGCGTGTGCACCGGGCGACCGGGTCTGCGCATGGATCGCGTCGGGTCAGAACATCACGGCGAACGACCGACTCGAATCGGCGGGCGACGGCACGCTGAAAACTTACGCGTCGGGTGTCATCATCGGTCGCGCTCTCGAAACGTACGACGCACGCAACGTCGTCGGTCCGATCCTGATCAAAGTGGAGGTGATGTAGTCCGGAAGTCACAGTTCCACTTTTCATTTCTGTTTTCCAGAGGAGAGACAACGACATGGGCAACAGCAGATCAGGAAGGGCAAGCGTCTCGAGCGGACGTGCCCTCATGAACCAGAGCTCGGGCAAGTGGGCTGGTGAACAGTTCATGGCCGCCGCAGCCGCTGGTCGTCCGCTCAACGCATCGGTGCTCCGGACGAACAATGTCCTGCGCCGTGATGAATGGATCGAGTATGACAGCGCCGTCACGCAAGAGGCGATGACCCAGCTCGTTGGCATTTCAGACCTCATCAGTGCCGGTCTCACACGCACGGTCACGAACAGTCTCGGCAGGACACTGTTCGGGTACGAACGCCAGACGGATATGGACGAGGCTCAGATCTCGATGGATCCGGTGTCGCGCACGGACTACGATCGTGGCGACTTCGACCTCGAGGCGATCCCTCTGCCGATCACGCACAAGGATTGGTTCCTGAACCTTCGCACGCTCATGGCGTCGCGACGGAACGGAGAAGGTCTGGACGTGACGACGGCGCGCCTTGCCGGTCGCAAGGTGGCGGAGAAGAGCGAGTACATGCTCTTCCAGGGAGCGGGCAAGTCGTTCGGTGGGTTTCCGATCTACGGATACACCACGCATCCGAATCGCACCACGGCCAGCTTCGGGACCAACGGTACCTGGCTGAACACCAACACGTCGAAGACCGGAGAGAACATTCTCGCCGACGTCCTCACGCTGTTGCTCGCCGCGCAGAACGCGCGCCACTACGGGCCGTACTGGCTGTACGTGTCGCGTGATTCAGCGGTCAAGCTTTCGAGCGATTTCAAGTCAGCGACGTCGGGCACGATCCGGCAGCGTCTGATGGCCGTCGAAGGCATCGACCGAATCGCGACGTCCGATCAGATGCCGGCCGCGACGGTGTTGCTCGTGCAGCACACGTCGGACGTCATCGAACTCCTGCAGGGCGAAACCTTGCAGACGGTTCAGTGGGATGTGGAGGGCGGCTTCCACATCAACTTCAAGGCGTTCCAGATCCAGGTGCCGCTGATCAAGGCGGACATCCAGGGTCGGTCCGGCATCGTCCACATGTCGTAGGTCTGACGACCAAAGAAGGAGTAGACTCATGGCAGAAGAACGGCAGGTCGTCGTCACCGGTGTGGTGATGCCCGACCTCAGCGAAGCGCTGGTGCCTCTCAAGGAGTTCAAACTCCTGCCAGGCAAGCAGCACATGCACAACGGGTTCGAGTTGAAGGAGGGCGACGCCGTCCTGCTCAACTACAATCAGGGAAATGCCTTCAAGGACAAGCTCGCTCCTGTCGATCCGAACGCGAAGTTCAAGGTCTACAAGCCCGAGGACCTCAAGAAGTTCGCCGAGGAAGAAGCCAAAAAGCGCGAACGCGAGCGTTTGCGGAAACCGCAGTCGTAGTCCGGATCGGGCGGACCACCACCGCCCTTCCTTTTCGTGAGGTGATCAATGGAAGCCACCACTTCTTCAGTACCGAAGACCAAGGGATACAAGCTTCGCCACGGCCACAACCATTTCGATGGCATCCGCGGTATCATGTTGAAGCCAGGCGCTGTCGTGCAGTTGACCGATTCGCAGTACCGGTCTTTCAAGGACAAGTTCGTGCCTGAGTCCGAACCGTTGCCGTCGCCGCCGTCTGTAGTTGACGAAAGCGCGGACGACGAGGAGGACGACGGCGACGACGAGAAGAAAGACGAGGAGCATTCGGATGGTCATGCGAGTGAAGAAAGTCAAGAGGAAGCGAGCGACGAGGACGGCGACGGTCTTGGTCTTTCGGACGACGAAACGATTGAGCAAATCCGAGCCCGACGAACCCGAGAAAAAGCCGAGAAGAAAGCGGCTCGCATAGCCAAGCGAAACGCGAAGTAGGGGAGGAGTCGGATGCCTGTTACGATTGTAGCAACACCGGGCGACGCGTCAGCGAACAGCTACGCGACACTGGCGGAGTACGAAGCATACATCGACCTCCGACTCCCGGTTCCTGATCTGGTGACTGATGCAGACGACGACATGCGGTCAAAGTCATTGATCATGGGCACACGTGCACTCGACCAGATCTTGACGTATCAATTCAAACGTCTCGAGGTAATTCAGTCGAGCAACAACATGGTCAAGTTTTACGTGACCCGTCCGTTCTGGACAGGAGTGCCAACCACGACGACGCAACATCTGGCGTGGCCACGAACGGGAATGCTTGATCGGAATCACAACGCCATCGGTGAGATGATCATTCCAGAGGATCTCAAAGAAGCCACGTACGAGATGGCGATCCTCGCAATCACTACCGATCTCAACGCCAGCAACGACGTCGTCGTGCAAGGCATTACCAGCATTAAAGCGGGTCCGGTGGGTTTGTCCTTCAAAGATTATGTGCAGACCCGCGTCCTGCCTCAATCCATTGCGCTCTCCCTCGTCCCCAGTTGGATGAGTCTGGAGACCTATGAAGAGGCGGGCGGCGGTGCACGATTTGCGACACTCGGGACGAGGGAATAGGTCATGGGTCTCTCAGATGTGCTCACGAGCGGCATCAAGACGGCGAAGACGGTGTTGGGCGGTCCTTCGGGATTGCTTGACCTCGTGACCATTCGATACTTCGTGGGTCAGGACATCGATGGCGACGTCGTGTTCTCTGATCCCGTGGAATATGAAGCCGTTGTCGTGCGTGGGCAGAAGGATGTCAAGGATACTGCGGGCCAAGAAGCGGTGTCCACCACATACATTACGTTTCTCGAGAAGTTGCCAATTCGAGGCTCGGGTGGCGATCGCCGCGAGCCGCTCGACGAACGCGATGTTATCACGCTATCCGACGGCACGACGGGTCCAATCCTAAGCATTGGCGGCTACATGGATCGGGTCACGTCGCAGACCTTCTACACAGAGGTCTATCTCGGATGAGCAAACGCCTCTCCCTCGCCCAGCCAGAGCTTGCTGGCAACGAGGAGAACTACATCTTGGATTGTCTGCGCACCACCCAGCTCAGTGCGGGGAAATACGTGCAGGAATTTGAGACAATGTTCGCGAGTGAGGTGGGAGTTCGCAACGCCATCAGCGTCGCAAACGGAACCGTCGCTCTGCACCTTGCCCTGGTGGCGTTGGGTGTTGGGCCGGGCGACGAAGTCCTTGTTCCTACGCTGACATATGTTGCGACGGCGAACGCAGTAACGTATTGTGGCGCTTCGCCGATTTTCTGCGATGTGGATCCGGGTACGTGGAACATCAACCCCGACGACGTGCGCCAGAGAATTACGCCACGTACGAAGGGAATTATCCTTGTTCATCTGTACGGTCATCCGGTAGACGTAGATCAATTTCGATGGGTCACCAGCCGAGGTATGTGGCTCGTTGAGGATGCGGCACAGGCACATGGGGCGAGGTACAAGGGGCGACCGGTTGGCTCGTTGGGTCGAGTCGGCACGTTTTCATTCTATGGAAACAAGATTCTCACATGCGGTGAAGGAGGTATGGTTACAACCGACGACGACGAGCTTGCCGCAAAGCTTCGTCTCTACCGTGGGCAAGGTGTCGATATCAATGTTCACCGATACCATCACGCCGTCGTTGGCTTCAATTACCGAATGTCGAATCTGCAAGGAGCAGTCGGATTAGCGCAACTCGAACAGCTGGTCTTCAAGCAGGACCGTCGCCGACGGATCTTCAATTGGTATTTCGATTGGATGATCAGCGGTCAAAATCCTGGGTACGTGATGCAAGACGTGGACTTTGATTCGGTCAACGCGAACTGGCTGTTCACGATCCTCACTCCTCTGGGAATCAATCGTGACCTGTTGATGAAATGGTTGGACGAGAAAGGAATCGAAACACGACCAATCTTCAAGTGTATGCATCAATTGCCAATGTATGCGTCGGATGAAGCGTTTCCCATTGCCGAGCATGTCTCCGCGCGCGGTCTCAGTCTCCCGACACACACGAAGATGACGCAGCACGATGTGCATCGCGTGTGTAGAGCGTTGAAGGATTTCACATGTCCAGCGGGGTGAGTTATCTACTGGGCAAGGATCGGTTGGTCTGTCGTATGGCAGAGGCCGTGATGCGTGGAGAGTTCGCGAACACGATCGCATTTCACGGTATGCCTGGGGATCCCTTTCCACCAATCACTGAAGGCCGTCTCCTAATTTCCTTTCTTTCTCCGTGGCTGGTGCCGGAGGCGGTGTTGTCGAAGTTCGATCTGTGTTTGAACTTCCATCCTGGGCCGCCGGAGTATCGTGGATTTGCTCCGTATAACTTCGCGTTGTATGAACAAGTCCATTTGTACGGTGTGACCTGCCATGTGATGACACCGCATCTCGACAACGGTCCGATTGTCCAGGTGGTTCGCTTTTCAATCCTGTGGGAGGACACCGTTGAAAGTTTGCAGTTACGGTCTCATGCAGCGTTGATCTACATGCTGGTGGATATCATGAGTCGCATTCGCCGACTCGAGACCTGGCTGCCGCCGCACCCACGGGAGAAGTGGTCACCCGTGCTTCGTACCAAGCAAGATTTGGAGGCGCTGTATCGAGTTCCAAGAGATGCATCGAAAGCCGAGATTGATCGACGCATGCGTGCGCTTACCTACCCAGGATTCGAAACCAAGTTGGAGTTCGTATGAGCCGCATCGCCGTCGCTTCCTTGTTCCGAAACTCAACTCGGTATCTGGATCAATATTTCAATCAGATCAACCAACTCAGGATTGTGCTCGATTCCTCTGTCCATCAAATACGGATTATTGCGGTGGAAGGAGACTCAACCGATAACACCCGTATGGCACTCAAAGAGTATGCGGATCGATGGACATATGCACTCGATCTGCGAATGTGCAATCACGGTCAGCGAGTGTTTGGATCCACTGAAGATCGCGATCGGATGTTCTATCTTTCGAAGGTAGTCAATGAGGCGTTCAATTCGATACGTCTCGCAGACGAATACGTGATCTATGTCGAGAGCGATTTAATCTGGGATCCGTTGGTCATGCAATTGTTGTTGGCCAACGCGGCGTTGCGCAAAGATGGATTTGATATCTTTGCACCCATGTGTTTCCATGCGAATGGATTTTTCTATGACACGTGGGGCTTCCGAAAAAACGGAGAACGATTCGGTCATGTGCCGCCGTATCATTCAGACCTCGTCCCTGGACTTAACGAACTCGAGAGCGCGGGCAGTTGCCTGGTAATGAAAGCCGAAGTGGCACGTCGATGTAGAATTCTAAATGACAATGCGTTGGTCGGGTGGTGTGAAGATGCGCGTGATCGAGGTTACCGAATTGCGACCGACCCGGAGCTGAGGATCACGCACCCATGAACATCGTGTTGTCAAGCATGTTTAGAAACTCAATGGACTACCTGCCGCGATATTTCAAGCAGGTGTATGGATTGAGAGACGCTCTGGAATTACAAGGCGATCGATTGAGCTTGTTGCTCGCCGAGGGTGACAGCACCGACGACACGTATAACGAATTGGTAAAGCGGATGCGGTATATTCCCTTTCACTTAATCAAACGGGAGCATGGAGGCAAGCACGCATGGCATAGTGTGGACATTCCGGAACGGTGGAAAGCGTTGTCGTGGGTCTGCAACGGATTGCTCGACAGCGTGCCGGAGGATGCGGACATTTGGGTCTACGTTGAAAGTGACTTGGTGTGGGACCCGATGACGATAGTCGAGCTGATCTCCCACATCAACGATTTTCGTCCGGCGGTGGCGCCCATGTGCCATGCTGATAGCAAGCGTGGAGAATTTTATGATCTGTGGGGTTAC